>OHAG01001572.1_pt1 | contig 14290 bp, 6 predicted proteins | sample 1577081 | NCBI WGS metagenome assembly OHAG01 (sample SAMEA3541513, study PRJEB24748) | human gut metagenome | biome: human gut; feature: human-associated habitat; material: faeces | place: China | collected 2012
TCTGTTCAAAATTCATAGAAGGAGGATAATATGACAATATTAGTTTGTGATGACGACAAGGAAATAGTTGAGGCAATTGAGATTTACCTGATGCAGGAGGGCTACGACGTGGAGAAGGCATATGACGGCATACAGGCAGTTGAGATTATGAAGAATAAAAAAATAGACCTCATGATAATAGATGTCATGATGCCAAAGCTCGACGGAATAAGAGCTACTCTGCAGATACGAAAGGAAAGCAGGGTGCCGATAATTATTCTCTCGGCAAAGACAGAGGATGCTGACAAGATTTTAGGCCTCAATGTGGGGGCTGATGATTATGTTACAAAGCCTTTTAACCCGCTTGAGCTTGTGGCAAGGGTAAAGTCACAGCTTCGCAGATATACCACTCTGTCAAGCAATGATGCAGCCGGAGACAAGGTTTATGAAGCCGGAGGTCTTTTGGTAAATGATGATTTAAAAAAGGTGACTGTGGATGGTGAGGAGGTAAAGCTCACACCGATTGAGTACAATATCCTGCTTTTACTCCTTAAAAACAAGGGAAAGGTCTACTCAATAAACGAAATATATGAGAGCATATGGAACGAGAAGGCGATAGGCGCCGATAATACAGTTGCTGTGCACATCAGACATATCAGGGAAAAAATAGAGATAAATCCTAAGGAGCCACGCTATCTGAAGGTGGTCTGGGGAGTAGGCTATAAGATAGAGGACAACAAATGAAGCAGTATACGATAGGAAAAAAAGCAGCGGTCATAGTCTTACATCAGCTATGCATGATACTTATGGTAACAGGAGTGTTTGCCACAGGCTATGCATTCAGGCACGATGCGCATGGAAATATTGATATATATACACTAATATCGCTTGCGGGCCTGGTAGGCAGCTTTGTGAGCCTGGCATATATGGCAAACGTGGCAGGCAGAAAATCAGAGGATGATTACACAATATACTATTTACCGATTGACAAGGTATACTCTGATGTGATGCTAGTGATATTTACACTGCTCATGGTATTTATGGGAAAAGTGATTTCAGGCGTAAAAAACCAGCATTTTGACTATGCATCACTCATTATGACGGCCGGCACATTTACTTTTTTGTTTGATATGGCTTTTATTATTTTATACCAGAGCATTGTAAGGAAGATAAAAGGCAATATACTTTGCACACACAGCCTGATGTACAAGGGCTATGAGCTTTTGAAAAGAGTTATTGAGAAAAAGGATATCCATACACAAAAAACCAAAGAGATAATGCGCATACAGGAGGCTCTTGAAGCTATCTCGGAAGGAGCGCTTGACACTACACTTAATGTCAATGAGTTTCATGGGCAGCAGAAAAAGGTGGCGGAGGCTGTCAACCATATACGCCAGGGTCTTATGAGCTCGGTAAATGAGAGCCTTAAAAATGAAAAACTAAAGGCAGACTTAATAACAAACGTATCACACGATATAAAGACACCTCTGACTTCAATAGTCAACTATGTTGACCTGCTTAAGAGGGAAAATCTGGAAAATGAAAATGCCAAATACTATATACATGTGCTGGAGGAAAAGTCACAGCGTTTAAAGCAGCTTACAGAGGATTTGGTAGAGACATCAAAGATTACCTCGGGAAATGTGAAGCTCAATATGCAAAAGCTTGATCTGGTTGAGCTTTTATACCAGACCGGAGGTGAATTCAATGAACGCTTTGAGTCGAGAAATCTCACAATAGTTACAAAAATTCCATCAGAACAGATATTTATCTATGCGGATGGGCGTCAGCTTTACCGCTCTATTGAAAATCTGTATACTAATGCCGCAAAGTATGCACTGGAAAATACCAGAGTGTATGTAGAGCTTGAAAAGGCAGATAAAAAGGCAGTTTTTACAATAAAGAATGTGTCTAAGAACGAGCTTGACATAGTAAGCAACGGAAATGTAGACCTGACAGAGCGTTTTGTGAGGGGAGAGAGGTCGAGAACCACTGAAGGAAGTGGACTTGGACTTTCGATTGCAAAGAATCTGACCCATTTGATGGGAGGAAAATTCGAAATTAAGGTAGATGGTGATTTATTTATTGCCACAATTACCTATAATATTATATAATAGTAAATAAAAGAATTTTGAAATACACATACGGAGGTAGAATAAGTGAAATTATATGAAAATGGTGCTTACCTTTTAAACGGTAAGGAAGTAATAATTGATGGACCTAAGGCTCAGGCAGCTGTCAAAAGCAAGACCGGCATGGACATCGATAAACAGACAGCTAAGCAGGAGACAATTGCTTACGGTATTTTAAAGGAGCACAATACATCCGGCAATATGGACAAGCTTCAGATTAAGTTTGATAAGCTTACATCGCATGATATCACATTTGTAGGTATCATCCAGACAGCACGAGCTTCAGGACTTGAGAAATTCCCTATCCCGTATGTACTTACAAACTGTCACAACAGCCTTTGTGCAGTTGGTGGAACAATCAATGAGGATGACCACATGTTTGGTCTCACATGTGCAAAGAAGTACGGCGGAATCTATGTACCACCTCATCAGGCAGTTATCCATCAGTTTGCACGAGAGATGCTTGCCGGCGGCGGAAAAATGATACTTGGTTCTGATTCACATACACGCTATGGTGCACTTGGTACTATGGCAGTCGGCGAGGGTGGACCTGAGCTTGTTAAGCAGCTTCTTGAACAGACATATGATATTGATATGCCTGAGGTAGTAGGCATTTACCTGACAGGAGAGCCAATCAAGGGCGTTGGACCACAGGATGTCGCACTTGCAATTATCGGAGAGGTATTCGGAAACGGCTTCGTAAAGAACAAAGTTATGGAGTTTGTAGGACCGGGTGTGTCTAATCTGAGCGTTGACTTCCGTATAGGTGTCGATGTTATGACAACAGAGACTACATGTCTTTCTTCTATCTGGAGAACAGATGACCAGGTTAAGGAATTCTTTGAGATTCACGGTAGGGCTGAGGACCACAAGGAACTTAATCCGGGTGAGGTGGCTTACTACGACAGATTTATTGAGATTGATTTAAGCCAGATCCGCCCAATGATAGCTATGCCATTCCACCCAAGCAATACCTATACTATCGATGAGCTTAATGCAAACCTCATGGATATTCTCGATGACTGTGAGAAGAGAGCTGAGGTAAGCTTTGACGGCAAGGTGAAGCTTGATTTAAAGAGTAAGGTAAGAGACGGAAAACTGTATGTAGACCAGGGAATCATCGCAGGCTGTGCAGGCGGTGGATTTGAGAATATCTGCGATGCGGCTGACATATTAAACGGACATTCAATCGGAGCAGACGAGTTTACACTGAGTGTTTACCCGGCATCTACTCCAATATACATGGAGCTTGTGAAAAACGGAGCTGTAGCAAAGCTTCTTGAGACAGGTGCAATCGTAAAGACTGCTTTCTGCGGACCTTGCTTTGGTGCAGGAGATACACCTGCCAACAACGCATTCTCTATCCGTCATTCAACAAGAAACTTCCCTAACAGAGAGGGTTCTAAGGTACAGAACGGACAGATCAGCTCAGTGGCACTCATGGATGCACGTTCAATCGCTGCAACAGCAGCAAACAAGGGCTTCCTTACATCAGCAGCGGATATTGATGTCAACTTTACAAAGCCAAAATATTTCTTTGATAAGACTATATATGAGAACCGTGTATTTGACAGCCATGGAGTGGCAGATCCTTCAGTTGAAATCCAGTTCGGACCAAACATCAAGGACTGGCCGGCAATGAGCGCGCTTCCTGAGAATATGCTCCTTAAGGTGGTTTCAGAGATTCATGATCCTGTTACTACAACAGATGAGCTCATTCCTTCAGGAGAGACATCTTCATATCGTTCAAACCCTCTTGGACTTGCAGAGTTCGCACTTTCAAGAAAGGATCCTGAGTATGTAGGCAGAGCAAAGGAAATCCAGAAGGCCCAGAAGGCTATAGAGAGTGGTGAGTGCGCAGGAAAGGCTGTTCCTGAGGTTGCTGAAATCATGGGAGTAGTAAAGAAAAAATTCCCTGAGGCAAGCCATGAGAATATGGGCTTCGGAAGCACAATTTTTGCTGTTAAGCCGGGTGACGGCTCAGCAAGAGAGCAGGCTGCCAGCTGCCAGAAGGTACTCGGAGGCTGGGCAAATATCGCAAACGAGTATGCCACAAAGAGATACCGTTCAAACCTGATCAACTGGGGAATGCTTCCATTCATCATCGATGAGGGAGAGCTTCCGTTCCACAACCTCGACTATATCTTCCTTCCGGGAATCAAGAAGGAAATCGAGGATGCAAAGACGGAGTTTGAGGCATATGTTGTCAAGGATGGTGAATTAAAGCCATTTACACTGAAGATGGGTGAGCTCACAGATGATGAAAGAGAGATAATATTAAAGGGATGTCTCATCAACTATAACCGTAAATAAGGAGAGTTTAATCCGATGGAAGAAACCGGAAAAGCTGGTAAAAAATCAAACATTGAGATAAATGCAGATAAGGGTGCGAAGCAGAATTCGCACCCGGGGCGTGAGGAATGGCCACATCTGATCAGAATAGGTGTCATGGTATTTGTCACGTTTGCAGTCAGTATACTGTTTTTCTTTGCACTGTACAGATTTGAGGGCTTTGCAGGCATATGGAGCAAGCTGCTTGCGGCAGCAATGCCTATTATAATGGGACTTGTGCTTGCATACCTGATGAATCCTGTCATGCTGTGGCTGGAAAGATGCTTTAAAAAGCTTCTTTCCAAAAAGATGAAAAGCGAAAGCAAGCTGCGAAAGGTTTCAAGAGCTCTTGCAATCACAGGCTCGGTTATTATTCTTGTAGCGATTATTTCGCTCCTCATTGCGGCTATTGTGCCTTCTGTCATAGCAAGTATATCGGGACTTATGAAGACACTGCCAAATGATGTTGCGGCATTCATCAACATGATAAAGAACGGCAATTTCGGGGACAGCAAAATTGCTGAGCTCGCGAGCACAGGTTTACAGAATGCAACCGACTACATTGAGGATTATGCCACAGAAAAGCTGATTCCTGAGGCACAGAAGTATGTTGCACAGATTACAACCGGTGTGATTTCGGTAGTCAGAGGCTTATTTAATTTTATTATCGGAATAATCGTGATGGTCTATGTGATGAGTATTCAGGAGACTCTCGCAGGACAGAGCAAAAAGATAATATATGCTGTCTGCAAGCCAAAGACAGGCAATATCATCATTGAGACGATCAGAAAGACAAATGAGATTTTTGGAGGCTTCATAAGCGGTAAGATTATAGATTCACTGATTATAGGTGTGATTGCATATTTCGGATGTCTGATTTTAAGGATTCCATCATCGGTGCTCGTTGCAGTGATTATCGGCGTCACAAATGTGATTCCGGTATTCGGACCGTTTATCGGTGCAATTCCATCGTTACTCATAGTAGTAATTCAGAGTCCGTGGCATGCGCTTTATCTTCTGATATTTATTGTCGTGCTGCAGCAGGTGGATGGTAATATAATAGGGCCTAAGATACTTGGCTCATCTACCGGTCTTTCGACCTTCTGGGTTATGTTTGCCATACTAATCGGCGGAGGAATGTTTGGTTTTCTTGGAATGTTACTTGGTGTTCCAACCTTTGCTGTGATATACTATATTGTGAAAAGAGTTGTTAATTATGCTCTCAGGAAAAAGAAGCTTCCTGAGGACACAAGGGATTATACAAAGACAACAGGCGTAGATACCAAAAATAATAAGCTTAAATACGAGTAGGTGAAATAAGTGGATAAATACGAATACAATCTCAAGCTGGATCAGATAAAAGCCCTAAGCGCCGAGGAGGGCTATATGAGCGCAGCAGAGATTGCGGATAGCATAAATTGGAACAAAATTAAAAATGTAAATACACTCGTTAAAATCGGCGAAATCTACGAGAAGGCCGAAAGATACCAGGATGCAAGGGACATACTTTTAATGGCCTATGACCGTTCACCAATCGGCAGGATGATTATATACAGACTGGCTGAGGTCGCCATCAAGATGGGGGATTATGATGCTGCTACAGAGTATTATGATGAGTTTGTTGAGATAGCGCCTCATGATGATATGAAGTATGTATTAAGATATGCCATCAAAAAAGGGCAGGGAGCTTCATTTGATGAGCTTATCACTATTCTTGAAGAGTACAAGGATGAAGAATACACTGAGGAGTGGGCATATGAGCTTGCATATCTATACCACAAGGCCGGAAAAGCCGATAAGTGTATAGATGCCTGCGATGAGCTCATTCTGTGGTTCGGAGACGGACCATATGTGGAGCGCGCGCTGGAGCTTAAGATGCTTTATCAGCCACTTACCAAGGCTCAGGAGGAAAAGTACAGACGATTCAAGGCAGAGAAGGAAAAGCCGGCTAAGATAAAGGATGAGGATGAGGTCACAGAGATAGGTGCCATGGAGATGGTAAAGGGCGGAGAGATAGTGCATGATGACGTAACTATTCCGCAGATTACTGTAAATCAGGAGAAGTTCAATACTGTAAATTTACAGCAGGAGATTGCCAAGGGTATGCAGCAGATCATGGAGGCCAAGGGCAAGAATGAAGTTGCTGATACGATGGATACCATCAAAAAGATAGTTGAGGATATTCCTTATCTCAAGCTCGAAAAGGAGCAGGAAGAGTATGTACAGCAGCCGGAAGAGACAGAGCATATCGCTACAGATGAAGAGATAGATGGTTCACTTAAGTTGAATTTCAAGGAGCTTTTGGGTGAAGACGCTGACGGACAGATGTCTATGGTCATGAGTGAAAAGACTCAGCTTGAGCATCAGATTACAGGACAGATGTCTATACAGGATGTGCTTGAAGAATGGGAAAAGACCAGACATGCGGCTGAAATTGCACTTAAAGAGGCTGAGCAGCAGAAACTTGAGTCAGCTAAGGCAAGAGCACTTCAGGAGGCAGGAGACATCATGGAGAGACTAAATGATGTCATTCCAAAGCTGGATGCAGGTGTCACTCCGAAGGAACTTCTTGAGGAGGAGTATTTGAAGGTCCCGGTTGATATTATAGAGCAGAAAGCTGCCGTGAAGGAGCCTGAAGAAGAGCAGAAACCGGATATGCAGGAGCTTTATGCAGAGGAGACTGTGGATGAAGTACAGGAGCCGCAGGAAGCATCGGAAGATACTATAGACGAAGCACAGGAGTCACAGGAAGCACCGGAAGAGGCTATAGACGAAGCACAGGAGCCGCAGGAAGCACCTGAAGATGCTGCAGATGAAGTCAAGGAACCGGTTGGAGAGCCGGAGGATATAATTATGGCAGAGGAGTCTGAGAAAGACGAGATACTCACGCAGCCGACTACCATGATGCCTGAAATAACAGATGATATGTTAAATGTCGATGATGATACATCAGATGAAGAGGCTTCACAGGAGGAAGAAAACGTTTCTGAGAAGAGAGATTTTGATCATGTGACATCATTTATCGAGCAGGAAATAGCCAAGATGACAGCAAAGAATCCGGGACTGGAGAAGAAGCTGGATATGGCTAAGACAAGAAAAATGCCGGATATTTCATTGCCGGAGGATTTAGACAGCGAAGAAGATGACTCGAAATTGAAAGAAACAAAACATATAAAAGAGCTTACAAGCGAACAGAAAGCTATATTTTCATATTTCATACCGGTAAAGGGTATGGAGGATCAGATCTGCAAGGCATATAATGCAGTGCTTGATCATTTCAACAGGAAAGAAAACGCATCCACAGGCAACCTCATTATACAGGGAGAGCAGGGCTGCGGAAAGACAATGCTTGCTACAAGCTTTATAAAGGTATTACAAAAAGATGGTGAACAGCTTACAGGAAAGATGGGCAAGATTGATGCTGCCGCACTCAATAAAAAGGATGTGCAGCAGGTAGTCAGAAAGATAACAGGAGGCTGTCTCATCATAGAAAGAGCCGGTGATATAGACCGCAGCATAGCTGCCCAGCTATCATTTTTGATGGAGCATGATATTACAGGAACACTCTATATACTTGAGGATACATCAAAGGGTATAAAGAAGGCTCTCTCAATGGATGAGGGATTTGCATCCAAGTTCACGGAAAAGATATCGGTCCCTATTTTTACAAATGATGAACTCGTATTGTTTGCCAAATCGTACTCTGCAGAGCTTGGGTACAAGATAGATGAGATGGCTATTCTGGCATTGCATAACAGAATCAGCAATATTGAGAGGATAGACCAGGCTACCACTCTGACAGAGGTCAAGGATATAATTGACGAGGCCATAGACAGGGAGGCTCACAGCGGACTTAAGAAGGCTATAAGTATTCTGACAGCCAAGCGATATACAGATGATGACCGAATTGTACTCAAAGAGGATCATTTCAGGGAAAAATAAATACTTATGGGGGGTATATATATGTGTAATTTTACAGCAATGGATTGTTACCTGTTTGGTCAGGCAACACACTATGATATCTACAAGAAGATGGGTGCTCACTTAGCTGAGCGTAAAGGAAAAAAAGGAGTGTGCTTTGACGTCTGGGCGCCACATGCGAGGGAAGTATACGTGTTTGGTGAGTTTAACGACTGGAATGAGACCAGTCATGAGATGAAGCGTGTAGAGCCGGAAACCATGGGAGTGTATGAGCTTTTTGTACCGGGAGCGCAAAAGGGTCAGATGTATAAGTTTATTATAGTCACTGAACAGGGTGATAAGCTGTACAAGGCGGATCCATACGCAAACTACGCAGAGCTTCGTCCGGGAACAGCGTCAATCATCACAGATATCGAGCACTTCACATGGACTGACAAAGAGTGGATGGATAAGAGAGCAGCAAAGTCAGATGCTGATGTATATTCTTCACCTATGGCTATATATGAGTGCCATCCGGGCTCATGGATGAGACATCCGGGCAGAGATGATGAGGGATTTTATACATACAGGGAGCTTGCAAAATCACTCATATCCTATGTAAAAACTATGGGATATACACATATTGAGCTTATGGGTATTTCAGAGTATCCGTTTGATGGCTCATGGGGATATCAGGTGACAGGCTACTATGCACCTACATCGAGGTATGGAGAGCCTGAGGATTTTGCATACTTTGTTGATCAGTGCCATAAAAATAATATCGGAGTAATCCTCGACTGGGTACCTGCACATTTCCCAAAGGATGCGCATGGACTTGCCAATTTCGACGGAACAGCCACATATGAGTATGCAGACCCAAGAAAGGGAGAGCATCCCGACTGGGGCACAAAGATATTTGACTACGGTAAGAATGAAGTAAAGAACTTCCTTATCGGAAGTGCACTGATGTGGATAGAAAATTACCACGTAGACGGACTCCGTGTGGATGCAGTTGCGTCAATGCTTTATCTTGACTATGGAAAGAATGACGGACAGTGGGTGCCAAACAAGTTTGGAGGAAATAAGAACCTCGAGGCAGTAGAGTTTTTCAAGCATATCAATACACTCATACTTGGAAGAAATCACGGAACTGTAATGATAGCCGAAGAGTCTACCGCATGGCCAAAGGTAACAGGCAAGGTAGAGGAAGACGGACTGAACTTCAGCTACAAATGGAACATGGGATGGATGCATGACTTCCTTGATTATATGAAGCTGGATCCATATTTCCGTAAAAATAACCACAACAAGATGACATTTGCGATGAGCTATAATGAGAGTGAGAAATATATTCTGGTACTGTCACATGATGAGGTGGTACATCTGAAGTGTTCTATGCTCAACAAAATGCCGGGCTTAGAAGGGGATAAATTCAAGAACCTCATGGCAGGATATGCATTTATGATGGGACACTGTGGAAAGAAGCTTCTTTTCATGGGACAGGAGTTTGCACAGAAGCAGGAGTGGAGTGAGGAAAGAGAACTCGACTGGTATCTGCTTGAGAATCCGGAGCATAAAAAGATCCAGAACTGGGTAAAGGAGCTGCTTCACCTCTATAGGAGAAACCGCTGTCTGTATGAGCTGGATTCAAGCTGGGAAGGCTTTGAATGGATAAATGCAAACGATGCAGACAGAAGCATCTTCAGCTTTATCAGAAAGAGTAAGGATGGCAAGAATAATATGCTCTTTGTCATCAATTTCACACCGGTAGAGAGACCTGATTACAGAGTCGGAGTGCCAAAGCACAAGACATATCAGCTCGTTTTAGATAGTGAGGATCCTAAGTTTACCGGCAAAACGGTACAAGCGCCTGTAAAGAAGGCTGCAAAGGGCAGAGGCAAGGCAGCAAAACAGTCATATAAGAAGCTGGACTATAAGGCAGTCAAATCAGAGTGTGACGGCAGACCATTTTCATTTGCTTATCCACTTGCGCCTTACGGAGTTGCTGTATTTAAATACTAATATACCGGTAAACAGCAGGGTAAAGGACCGCGCCAATTTAAGGCGCGGTCTTTATTTTTGCGTATTATATGTCGATATATAATAAAAAGATAACTATTCAGAACCACCCCCTCACATATGAGAAAAAAATATCCATAAATAAAGGCTGCAGAGATGGTATATATGCAGGGCACGGAGCAGGAAATATGCAGATAGAGAATTTGATTAATAAAAGCACAGATACGAAAAATACGGACACAAAAACCATAAATGACATGACAACGGGTATGCGTGTGTCAGACTACATAAAGACAGACAGTAGTGACAATATGTCAAAAAAGGCGGCTGTTGTCGGTTCGTCAAACTCTGTTGATATGTCGGATACTATATATGCAAGACCACAGGCTAAAAATGAAGCCGGGAACAGCGATGACACAGATATGGCAGAAAATCTGCTAAATGACATGAATCAGACCTCAGAAAACAGGCGAAATGATATGATTGTCACTGCAAGCACCACCACGAGTGATGATTACAAAGCTGCAAAGGATGACGGCTACGATGTCATTGTCACTGAGACCGATAAGATAAAAGCAGTGCTGGCAAAGGCAGGTGTAGATATATCCATATATGGAGATGATCTGAGCATGGAGCAGCTTACAGACATCACGGGAAGCCAGACTGAAGCGGCCATGCTTGTCAATCAGATGAAAGCATATGATATTCCTGCTACAGATGATAATATAAAGGCAGGTACAGATGCCATAGACCGGGCAAAGAGCCTTACAAATATATCCAATGAGACAAAGGCATATCTGGTCAGAAATAACATGAATCCGACGGTTTCCAATGTATACAAGGCTACGTACAGCAGCAGTCAGGTACAAGATTACAGGCAGAAAACCAAAATGACGGAGATATCAGATGAGCTGTTTGAGGAGCTTAAGCCACAGCTTAAACAGATATTAGAGGAAGCTCATATAGACAGTAGTGATGAGAATCTGAATCAGTGCAGATGGCTGATAGATGAAGATATAGCCGTTACACCTGATAATGTGCTGCTTGCGAATCAGGTAGACTGCATCAACGCAGCAGAAGAAAATGTGAGCAGTGATTTTTATGCAAGGGCAGTGACAGAAGCACTGGCAATGGGAAAAAAGGCTACAGATGCCACTATGTCACAAGATGGTCTGACATTTGACATGGCAAAGAAAGCCTGTGATGTATTAGGTGAGGCGACCGCAGATGACATTGTCACATTAGAGTCAGATAACATACCTGTCACGATAGAGAATCTGTCAAAGCTTATAGCTGCAAGAGGCAAGGATAGTGCAGCATCGCAAGCCTCAGCGAATAAAGCTGCGGATAATCAGATTACAGACAGCCGGGAAGCAAGGCTTGTGACAGCTCAAAGAAAGCTTGAGGAAGCGAGACTTTCCATGACAGCAGAAGCCAACCTTTCACTCATAAAAAAAGGAGTTTCAATAGACACAGAGCCTATTGAACGTGTAGTGGAGCTGCTTAAGCAGCAGGAAAATAAATACTACGGAGCGCTGTTTGGTGAGAGCAGTGTAGAGGCATCTGATGATAGGGTACGTATGTACAATAATGTCTGTGATATTTTCAATCAGATGAAGCAGCAGCCGGCGTATGTACTGACCCTGGAATCCGCTGATGACACTGTGTATGAGCTGTATACAGCAGGCAAAGCAATGAAGCAGTCATTAGAAGCAGCAGCCTCAGGATATGAGACTCTTATGACATCACCGCGGGCAGATATGGGAGATAGTATGTCAAAAGCATTTCAGAATGTGGATGATATACTTAAAGAGCTTCAGATAGATACATCTGAAAGCAATCGCAGGGCTGTGCGGATACTTGCGTACAATAGTACCGACATCACAGAGGACAATATAAAGCAGATAAAGTCTGTAGATGAGCAGGTGCAGAGAGCATTCAGCGATATGACACCGGCGGTGACGATTGAGATGATAAAAAGAGGCATATCACCGCTTGATATGAGCATGAGTGACATAAGTGACACTGCCAGACGGATAAAATCAGAAAATCCTGACGAAAAGGATGAGAAATTCAGCGAGTTTCTCTGGAAGCTTGAAAAGAAAAATGAAATCTCAGAGGAGGAAAGAGACTCATATATAGGCATATACAGGCTTATTTCACAGGTGGAGCAGTCAGATGGTGCTGTGATAGGCTCACTTGTTAATCAGGGAGCAGATATTACAATGAAAAATCTGCTTACAGCGGTCCGGGTACGAGGAAAGAGTGCCATGGACTATAAGGTGGACGATACCTTTGCCGGAGTGGACAGTGTAAGCAGTGGCATTAAAATTGACTCACAGATAGAAAGCGCATATCATACAAACTGCCTAAGGGATGTGCTTGATACACTTTCACCTGAGAAAATGGAGTTTGTGCAGTATGACAGCTGGCTTGATATGACTCCGGAGCAGTTAAGGCAGGCTGTATATGAGGCAGACGAGGATAACGCACTGTCAGAGCAATATGCCACAGAACAGCTAAGACAGTTCAATCAGGCAGTTTCGGTGCCTGAGAACGTATATGCTTTTCTAGAGAAATATGATGTAAAAACAACCGCGGTAAACCTCATGGCTGCGTCACGGCTAATGAAAAATCCGTCAGAGGCAGTAAGAAATCTCTGGGAGCGTGGAGACAGTGCTACGGCAAGGGCTCTTTTGGATGAGACTCTCAGACGGTTTTCTGAGTCGGTCAAAAATCCAAAGGAGCTTGCGCAGGCGCAGGAAACGCTGGCTGATACAGCAGAGCATGTTATGGATTCGATGATTATAGAGGATAGGCACACCGGTTCAATAGACCTCAGACAGATGAAGCTATTATGCAGTCAGCTAAGGATAGCTTCAAATATGTCGAGACAGGAAAACTATATTGTACCAATAGAGACTGCAGACGGGGTCACAGGTATGAAGCTTAGTATAGTAAGAGGCGAGGATAAAAAGGGCATGGTTGACATATTCCTTGAGGATAAAAAATGCGGCAGAGTAGCTGCATATTTTGAGGCAAAGGAAAACTCAGTATCTGCTATGATAGTCACAGACGATGAGCAGACTAAAAAGCTGTTTGAAGATAATATCACTATGTTTGAGGCAGGAATAAGTGATGGTGAACAGCGTGTGCGCATAGATGTGGCACTGGAGCATGATATATCTGCAAAAGAGTCTAAGATGTCAGATATGAAATCGAATACTGAGTCAGATAATGAGACTAAAAAGCAGCTTGATGGCAGTGAAAGTGTCCAGACAACCAGACTATATCACATCGCAGAGCAGTTTATTGTAAATGTCCAGAGGGTGATTGCGCAAGATAGTCTGTAACACCGATATATATTGCATGTGCCAGGTCATCCTGATAGTTTTTGTCAGTAAGAAGAAGTGTCTCAGCAGGATTACTCAAGAATCCACATTCTACGATTACGGTCGGGGATGTGGATTTTTTAAGTATAAAGTATTCTTTATTGGGCTTAATGCTTCGTGGCTTTGCGACACAAAGAGAAGTGTTTAAAGCTCCAAGGACAGAGGATGCGAGCTCTTTTCCTGCATCAGAGGCTTCATAATAGAATACCTGTGGACCGCAGCTTGAATTGTCCTCAAAGCTGTTTTGATGGATACTGATGCTGACTGCCACATTGCTTTTAGACATCAGGGCAGTTCTCTTTGTGAGATCATCTGTCTTTGGATGCTTGGAATTATCCGGGGCGAGGTCGCAGTCGGTGGTTCTGGTCATGACAACAGTAAAGCCTCTGTTTTCAAACAGCTGTTTAAGAGCCATTGCAATACTGAGGTTGACATCCTTTTCCATGACGCCGGAGGTGGAAATCTTACCGGGATCACTTCCACCATGTGCTGGTTGTAGTTTACGCAAATTGTGATATGTATTCCCCAGTATATATG
>OHAG01001575.1_pt1 | contig 14239 bp, 11 predicted proteins | sample 1577081 | NCBI WGS metagenome assembly OHAG01 (sample SAMEA3541513, study PRJEB24748) | human gut metagenome | biome: human gut; feature: human-associated habitat; material: faeces | place: China | collected 2012
TTTTAATAAAGATACTTTAATTGGTGAAATTTTAGAAGTTTCACCTGATAAAGCTGATATTTTACTAGAAATGGGTATGCATTGTTTATCTTGCCCTGCTTCTCAACAAGAGTCTTTAGAAGAGGCTTGTGAAGTTCACGGAATTGATGTTGAAGAAGTTTTGGAAAAATTGAATGCTTAAAAAAATAAAGAATCTATTAGATTTGTGATAATAGATTCTTTATTCTACGCTATATTTTAGGCCTTTTAATTACTTAATTACTAAAATCCGAAAATTTTTTAAAAAACTTTTAAAAAACTATTGACAAACAAAAAAAGAGGTATAATATATAGGCATACATATAAATGAGCGATGAACAAGATACGATTTTACATCCGCTTCCTATAGAGAACATTCGGTTGGTGGAAAGAATGTAGGTAATGATATAAGACCATCACTTGTGAGCTATTTTCTTGAAATAAAAGTAGGGGAATCGTAATTTCTGCGTTAAAGGAATAGCATTATAAAAAGATGTGAAGGGGCGATTAAATATCGCAATCTAAGTGGTACCGCGGAACAAGGTTTTCGTCTTAGCGTAAAGTTAAGCGAAAACCTTTTTATATGTGATGATTGATTTAAAAGAGGGGGATTCATTTATGAATGGTTTACTATTACTTGGATTAAGTGCTTTAATTTTAGTAGTGGCTTATTTATTCTATGGTCGTTACTTAGTTAAAACATGGGGAATTGATCCAAAAGCAACAACACCTGCTGTTGCAAAAGAAGATGGGACAGACTTTGTACCTACAAACAAATGGTCAGTCTTTGCTCATCAATTCTCATCAATTGCAGGAGCTGGACCTGTTACTGGACCAGTTATGGCAATGATGTTTGGTTGGCTACCAGCTTTTTTATGGGTTATCGTTGGTGGTGTATTCTTTGGTGCTGTACAAGATTTTGGCGCACTTTATGCTTCTGTTAAAACAGAAGGGAAATCAATGGGACAAATCATTGAAAAATATATTGGACGTAAAGGTAAAAAATTATTTTTCTTATTTTGTTGGATTTTCACATTAATTGTTATTGCAGCTTTCGCTGATATGGTTGCAGGAACATTTAATGGAATTAGTGCTGATGGGGCTAAACTTGCTCCAAATGCAAGTGCTGCTTCAATTTCAATTTTATATGTCTTTGTAGCAATGGCCTTTGGTTTATTCTTGAAAAAAGTTAAACTAGAAGGTTTACCAAAAGTGATTCTTGGTATTGCTTTAATTATTGCTATGTTAGCACTTGGAATTATGTTTCCAGTATATGCTACTAAAACAACTTGGATCTATGTTGTCTTTGTTTATATTTTCTTTGCTTCAGTTACACCTATGTGGTTACTTAAAACACCACGTGATTATTTAACAACATTCTTATTCATTGGAATGATCGTTGCTGCTGTTATTGGTGTATTTGTAAGTAATCCAACAATTACAACACCTGCTTTTATAGGGTTTAAATCTGCTTCAGGAAGTTATATCTTCCCAACATTATTTGTTACAATTGCTTGTGGTGCCGTTTCTGGTTTCCATTCACTTGTCTCATCTGAAACAAGTTCAAAATTAGTAGAAAACGAAAAAGATATGTTACAAGTTGGTTATGGTTCTATGTTACTTGAATCATTACTTGCTATCTTAGTTATCGTTATTGTTGGTGCTTTACCAAACTTAAAAGCATCGGGTGTCTTAGATAGTACACTTGCTAATATGGCTTTAGCTGATACAGCAACACCATTTACTAAATTCTCAGCTGGTGTTACTGGTTTAGTTGCTCAACTTGGTTTACCTCAATCTTGGGGATTATGTATTATGACAATGTTTGTTTCAGCTCTTGCTTTAACTTCATTAGATGCTGTTGCAAGAATTTCAAGAATGTCTTTCCAAGAATTCTTTGAAGTAGAAGAAGGACAAGAACCAAGTGGTTTAGTTAAAGTTTTAACTAATAAATACGTTTCAACAATTATTTCTTTAGTTTGTGGATATTTATTAAGTTTAGGTGGATATGTTAATATTTGGCCATTATTTGGATCAGCTAACCAATTATTAGCTGCAATGGTTTTAATTTCATTAGCTGTTTTCTTAAAAGTTACTGGAAGAAAAGGATTTATGTTATATATCCCAATGGTATTAATGTTCATTGTTACAATGACAGCATTAGTACAAGCTATCTATGGAATCGTTATGAAATTATTTGTAACTGGTGGATTTGTCTTAATGGTTGATGGTTTACAATTAGTAGTCGCAATCTTACTTGTTGCATTAGGATTAATGATTGGTTTCAACTCAGGAAGTAAACTTGTTAAAGAAAAATAGACATATAAAAAGCTTCGATAATTGAAGCTTTTTTTGTGCTTTAATTCATATAAAAACCACTATTAACATTAATGCCTTAATCAAGAAAATACTACCAGCATTTCTTATAGTTTTTTATGCAATAAGAATAGCTTTTAATGATTGAATAAATTCTAAACGGACATCTTCTATTTGATGTAAGCACCATTGGATTCCACAACCAAAACATATATGCTCTAAAACATTATAAATGATTTGGGGAGAACTAGGATTCTTTATTTCTTTTGTTGTTTGTGCTTTTTCAATAAGTTCAACAACGATTTCTTTTAAATCATTGATTTGTGAAAAGGTTCCTTTATTTTCTTTTAAGTTTGAAATATAAAGTTGACAATAAAGTTCTTGTTTAAACTGAAGCATATGTTCAATGATTAAATCAAAAGCATCAATGATTTGTTGAACATAATTTTGATGAATTTTTGCATTTGTTCTTAACTCATCAATACGTTCATTAATATCATCAAAAAAATAAGAAAGTAATTCTTCTTTAGAATCAATATATCGATAAAAGGTTGTTTTTGTAATTGAACAAGCTTTACATATATCATTAACGGTTGTTTGATCATACCCATTTTCCATAAATAATTGATAAGAGGTATTAATAATATTATTTTTTAAATCTTTATACATTTATATCACCATCTATTACTATACCATAAAAGGAAATAAAAAAGATTGTGAAAAAATAAACATTGACAATAAAACGGTTACATACTAAAATGTTACCGAGGTAACAAAAAAGGAAAGAGGTAAAGAAATATGAGTTACGAAAAACTATTTACGCCATTTAAAATTGGTAAAATGGAAGTAAAAAACAGATTAGTAATGTCACCAATGGGAACAAACAGTGCTTTGGCTAATGGACGAAAAACAGACAACGAAATTGATTATTTCATTGAAAGAGCTAAAGGTGGAGTGGGAATGATTATTATGGGATGTCAACCACTTAATGAAAAGATTGCTCAAGGTTCAATGGAAGGATATATGGATAGCTTTACTGTTTTACCTTCACTTACAAGTGTTTGTGATGGAGTACATAAATATGGTGCTAAAATTGTATGTCAATTAACACCAGGTACAGGAAGAAATGCATTTCCTGATACATTAGGGAATCCACCAATGTCAGCATCAGAAATTCCTTCAGCATTTGATCCTAATTTAATGTGTCATGCATTAACTAAAGAAGAAATTTCTAAAATGATGGATGATTTCAAATTTGCGGCAGGTGTTGCTATGGATGCAGGATATGATGCAATTGAAATACATGCACATGCAGGTTATTTAATTGATCAATTCTTATCACCTGTATGGAATAAAAGAACAGACGAATATGGAGGATCACCTGAAAATAATACACGTTTTGCAAAAGATATCTATCATGCAATTCGTGAAGTAGTAGGTAAAGATGTACCTATTTTATTCCGTATTTCACTTGATCATCGTTTTAATGGTGGTAGAGATTTAGAATATAGTATGAAAATCCTAAAAGAATTAGAAAAAGAAGGTATTGATGCTTTTGATATTGATGCAGGATGTTATGAAACATTAGATTATATTTTCCCACCAGCATATTTAGGTGAATCTTGTATGTCATATGTATGTGAAGATGCAAGAAAAGTTGTTAATGTTCCATTGATTAATGCTGGTACACATAATCCTGAAAGTGCATTAGAATTAATTGAAAGTGGTAATGTTGATTTTGTTTCATTTGGTAGAGCATTGATTGCTGATCCAATGATGCCTAAAAAATTAATGAAAAATCATCGTGAAGATGTAAGACCTTGTTTAAGATGTAATGAATACTGTATTGGACGTATTTGGAATCATCATACAAAATTAGGATGTGCTGTTAATCCTCAAGCAATGGAAGAAGTAAGATTTAAATTAGAAAAAACAGAAGATCCACAAAATGTTGTTGTTATTGGAGCTGGTCCTGGGGGAATGGAAGCAGCAAGAGTTGCAGCTTTAGAAGGACATCATGTTACTTTATTTGAAAAAGAAGATCATCTAGGTGGTACAATGGGAGATATTTGTACAGCTAAGTTTAAAACAAATATCAAACAACTTACAAAATGGTATCAAGTTCAATTAGAAAAATTACCTATTGATATTCATTTAAATACAACAATTACTGGTGATGAGGAAATATTAAAAACATGTGATTATATTATTGTTTCTACAGGTGCTTTACCTTTTACACCAGCTATTCCTGGCATTGATGGAGATAATGTAGTTAATATTGTAGAAGCACATAGAAATGAATCACTTATTAAAGGAAATAAAATTGTTGTTTGTGGTGGTGGTGCCTCTGGATTAGATGGGGCTATTGAAATGGCAGAAGAAATGCATAAAGATGTGACTGTTGTTGAAATGCTTCCAGAAATGGGTAAAGATGTTTTCTTTATTAATAAGATTTCTTTATTTAATAAATTAGCTCAAAATCATGTACAATTAATGACAAATACAAAAGTAGTAGTTATTGATGAAACAGGATTAACTGTTGAAGAAAGCGGTGTAGAAAAACACTTAGAAGCTGATACAATTATTTCTGCTTTTGGAATGAGACCTAATACAAAACTTGCAGATCAATTAAAAGAAAAATATCCAATGAAAACAAGAGTGATTGGTGATTGTTATAAATTAGGTAAAATTGGAGAAGCAGTAAGAGAAGGTTTCTTTGCGGCAAGTTCTTTAGATTAATATTTAAACAATGTTTAGACTTTCTAAACATTGTTTTTTATTATATAATACTTTACAAAAAGGAAGTGTCAAAATGGAAAATAGATATGCTAGTAGAATAGAAAAAGTACAAATGTCATCTATTCGTGTGGTCATGGAAAAAGTTGAAAAATTAAGAAGCCAAGGAAAAAGTGTAGTTTCTTTATGTGCTGGAGAACCTGATTTTAATACGCCAGAAGGAATAAAAAAAGCAACGATAGAAGCGTTAAATGATAATCAAACACATTATAGTTCTAATCGAGGATATTTAGGTTTAAGAAAAAAAGTAGCTCATCTTTTAAAGGAACAAACAACGATTGATTATGATAGCGATACAGAAATTATTATGACTTGTGGTTGTAGTGAAGCAATTAATAATGTTTGCCAAGCATTTATTAATAAAGATGATGAAGTTATCATTTTTACCCCAGCTTTTGTATCTTATCAAAATATAGTTTTATTATGTCAAGGAATTCCTGTAGAAATTCCACTAAAACTAAGTCTAGGATTTCAAATTGATATTGAAGAAGTAAAAAATAAAATAACAAAGAAAACAAAAATGATTATTTTAAATAATCCAAATAATCCTACAGGAGCTGTTTATCAAAAAGAAACTTTAGAACAGTTATGTAAACTTGCTAGAGAAAACAATATATTAATTTTAGCAGATGAAATTTATAATCAATTAGATTATGAAAATCAATATGTATCCATTGCATCATTTGAAAATATGAAAGATTATACAATTATTGTTAATGGGTTTTCAAAAGCGTATGCAATGACTGGATGGCGAATGGGTTATATTGCTTCAAGCCAAAAACATATTGATCAAATATTAAAAGTACATCAATATACAACAACATCACAAATGACCTTTGCTCAAATAGGGATGGCAAATGCAATAGATCAAGAAGATGTAAAAAAAGAAGTTCAACATATGGTTGATACCTTTGCATTAAGAAGAACTTTTATTATGGAACAATTAGATCAATGTAAAAATCTTTTCTATATTAAACCTCATGGAGCATTTTATATTATGGTTGATGTCTCTAAAACAGGACTTAATGGACAAGAATTTGCAGATAAGTTACTAGAGTATGGAGTTGCTGTTGTTCCTGCAAATGGCTTTGGCAAAGATTTTAGTGATTTTATTCGTATTTCTTTTGCTTCATCAAAAGAAAATATTGCAGAAGCATTTGTTAGAATAAGAAAGTTATTAAATGACTTAAATAAAGAAGCTTGTTAAGCTTTTTTATTGAAAATAAAAAATAACACTGTTATAATAACAGTGTTATTTAATGATGGAGGTATCAATGAGACAAGAAACGCAAGGAGTAACAGAAACTCTTATAAAAAATGCAACTGAAGAATTTTTAGAATATGGTTTTACTAAAGCAAGTCTTCGTCGTATTGCCGGTTCAAGTGGTGTCAGTACAAATTCAATTTATACGCGTTTTAAAGATAAAGAAGGTCTTTTTAAAGCTATTGTGGATGACGCTGCTGATGGTTTGATGAATATTTATTTAGAAAGTATTCAAAAAGCAAAAGAAAGTACGAATCTTGATCAAGCGTGTCTTGAAGGTGGTCAAGGGACAAATTTTGTATTAGATTATGTTTATCAACATCTTCAAGAGTTTAAACTTATATTCTGTTGTTCTGCAGGAACAGAATATGAGGATTATTTAGATCGTTTAGGTGAAATTGAAGAATCGTATTATTTAGAATTTGTTAGAAAGTATGGTCAAGATAAAATGACAGTTGATCCATTTTTTATTCATGTGTTTTGTCGTGCGGGTTGGCAAACAATTTATGAAGTTGTCATGCACAATCGTACTTACAAAGAGGCTCAATCATTTATGGATAGCACGGTTTTGTTTAATAGAGCTGGTTGGAAAGCTGTTATGGGTATTGAAAAATAGACAGGGAAACCTGTCTTAAATCAAAATCCGCAGTTAGCTAAAACTAACCAAAAGGAGGAAATTATGAAAGAGAAGAAAAAGAGTACTTTATCTAAATTGATGGTATTTGCAGGAAATCATAAATATTATGTATATGCTTCCTGTATTTTAGCGACTATAAGTGCATTCATGGCTTTAGTTCCTTTTTATGATATATGGCGTATCATTAAAGAAGTGCTAGAAGTAAGACCACATTTTAATGAAGCAGTTCATATTAAAAATTATGGAGGACATGCTGTTTTATTTGCACTCCTTTCTATGATATTCTATATTGTTGCTTTAATGTGTTCACATAAAGCTGCTTTTAGAGTACAAGCAACAATGAGAACAAAAATGATGGAACATATTATGAAACTTCCTTTAGGGTATGTTGAAAGTCAAGGGAGTGGAAAGATTAGAAAAATCGTTATGGAATCAAGTAGTGCTACAGAAACTTTCTTGGCACATAATGTTCCAGATAAAGTTATTTCTAAAGCAACACCTATTGGGTTACTTTTGATGATGGTATTTTTTGATTGGCGTTTAGGTTTAATCAGTTTAATTCCAGCAATCATTGCTTTTATTTTAATGTTTACAGCAATGATGGGTCCTAAAATGGCAGAAGATATGAAACAATATCAAAATGCTTTAGAAACGATGTCATCAGAAGCAGTTGAATATGTAAGAGGTGTCCCTGTTGTTAAAACCTTTGGACAAACAATATTTTCTTTTAAAAGATTTAAAGAAGCTATTGATGAATATGAAAAATGGACTTTAGATTATACAAAAAGTATGATGAAACCAATGGTTTGTTTTACAACTTTTGCGAATGCTATTTTTGCTGCACTTATTATTGCTGCTTATCTATTTGTAGGGAATCAAATTACTGATCAATTTATTTTAAACTTATTTTTCTATATTTTAATTACATCTATTTTAACAACTACTTTAATGAAAATCGCTTATGCAGGTGAATCACAAATGATGGTAGAAGATGCTTTAAATCGAATGGATCTCATTATGAATGTACAACCCTTACCAGAAAGTAAAGAAGTAAAAGTACCAAGTGATGCCTCAGCAAGAGGTATTGATGTAGAAAATATTAGTTTTTCATATCAAAATACTTCAACTAAAGCAATTGACCATTTAAATATGCATATTCAAGCAGGTCAACATATTGCTTTAGTTGGACCAAGTGGAGGAGGTAAAACAACTGTAGCTTCTTTAATTTGTCGTTTCTTCGATGTAAATGAAGGGAGCATTAAAATTGGTCATGTAAATGTTAAAGACATTGAACAAAAAGAATTAATGAATCAAGTGTCTTATGTTTTTCAAGATAGCCGATTACTAAAGATGAGTATTTTAGAAAATATTCGTATGTCTAGGCCTGAAGCTAGTGATGAAGAGGTAATACAAGCTTTAAAAGATGCACAGTGTCAAGATATTATTGATAAGTTTCCTGAGGGTATTCATACGATTATTGGTTCAAAGGGTGTTTATGTTTCAGGTGGAGAGAGTCAAAGATTATCTATTGCTAGAGCATTTTTAAAGAATGCACCTATTCTTATTTTAGATGAAGCAACTGCTTTTGCTGATCCAGATAATGAAGTATTGGTTCAAAAGGCTTTTGAGAAACTTTCAAAAAATAAAACGGTCATTATGATTGCCCATCGTTTATCAACGATTACTCATGCAGATTGTATTTATGTATTAGAAAATGGACAGATTGTAGAAAGTGGTAAACATGAAGAATTATTGAAAATAAAAGGTGTTTATGAACATATGTGGCATCAATATAATCAATCTGTTAAATGGAAAGTACAAAAGGAGGATGAAGAATAATGATTGAAAAATTAAAACATAAATACGCTTTATCTTCTAAAGGGGCTAAAGATATGGTAAGAGCTTTTATAGCAGTAACACTTTCTAATCTTGTTTTAATGTTACCAGTAGGGTTACTTTATTTATTAGCATCTTATTTATTAGATAATCAATTACTGCAAGAAAAATTTGTTTTCTTTTTGATAGCTATTGTGGTTATTTTAATATGTATTGCTTTAACTACCGTTTTTCAATATCGTGCTACTTTTTTATCAACTTATGTTGAAAGTGGTGTAAGACGTCGTACACTAGCTGAAAAACTTAGAAAATTACCATTATCATATTTTGGTAAAAAAGATTTAGCTGATCTTACAAATACGATTATGTCTGATTGTGCTCTTTTAGAAACAGCAAGTTCACATTGGATTCCTGAATTAATAGGAGCTATGATTTCAACAACTATTATTGTTATTAGTTTATTATTTTTTGATTTTCGTATGGCGCTTGCAGCAATTTGGGTGATGCCAATTGCTTTTGCAATTGTTCTCTATTCAAGAAAAGCGATGCGTCACACGCATGAAAAAACAAATGTATATCGTATTGATTGTTTAGATGGTATTCAAGAAGGATTAGAAACATTAAGAGATTTAAGAGCCAATAATATGTGTGATCAATATATGGAATCACTTAATGAAAAAATCAAAGCTGTTGAAAAACATGCTATTTTTGCGGAATTTACAAATGCAGCATTTGTTTGTAGTGCACAAATGATTTTAAAACTTGGTATAGGAACTGTTGCTGTTGTAGGAAGTTATTTACTTGTAAAAGGTGAGATTACAGTTTTAACATTCTTTATGTTTTTACTTGTTGTAACACGCATGTATGAGCCGTTACAAATATCTTTACAAAATCTATCAGCAATGATTAGTTTAGATACAAATTGTAAACGTATGGATGAAATTTTATCTCATGATGAACAAACAGGAAATAATACTCTTACAAATGAGGGCTATGATATTGTTTTTGATCATGTGGCTTTTGCTTATAATCAAAAAGAACAAGTATTATCTGATGTCTCATTTACTGCTAAACAAGGTGAAGTAACAGCTTTAATTGGACCAAGTGGTGGTGGTAAAACAACGATTTCTCGTTTGGCTGCACGTTTTTATGATATTGATAGTGGAAAGATTACAGTTGGTGGTATGGATATTTCAAAGATTGATCCGGAAAAATTATTAGAGTTTTATTCAATTGTTTTTCAAGATGTAACACTTTTTAATAATACAATTATGGAAAATATTCGTATTGGTAAAAAAGATGCAACAGATCAAGAAGTGATGGCAGCAGCAAAACTTGCTCATTGTGATGAGTTTGTTGAAAATATGCCAGATCAATGGAATACAATGATTGGTGAAAATGGTTCTGAATTATCAGGAGGGCAAAGACAAAGAATTTCAATTGCGAGAGCATTTTTAAAAGATGCTCCAATTATCTTAATGGATGAAGCGACTGCTTCTTTAGATGTAGATAATGAATCAATGATTCAAGAGTCTATTTCTAAGTTAATAGAAAATAAAACAGTATTAATTATTGCACATCGTATGAGAACAGTTGATGGCGTTGACCAAATTGTTGTTTTAAAAGATGGAGTAGTCTTTGAACAAGGTAAACCACAAGATTTAAAACAACAAAATGGTATTTATAAACATATGGTAGAGATGCAAATGCAATCTCATAATTGGAAATATGAATAATTGATTACCAAGATATTTTAAAGTTTTCAGGAAACATTTGATATAAAAGATGACCTGCTTGTTTAGGTGATAAATCATATTTACCTAGAATATAGTGTTGATACATGATTGAAGCACCACCACAAAAGACATCCAATAAAAGAAGATCTTTATCTTCAAAGTGGATGTTTTTTGTTTTACACATCTCAATAACGGTATTATAAGAATATTGATAAATAAAATCACCTAAAGAATTAATTCCTGTATAATCAAAGTATTTTATACAAATTTCCGATAGATTTAAGAATCAAAAGTATTGGGTCTGCATCTATTAAATTTGACAGGTATCCAAATGCAACTTTTTCACGTGTCTTTAATGATATTTTAGGTTTCAGAACAATTTGTTCAAATTATGAAGAAGTTCTTTGTCTTGAAACGGAAGAAAAAATAAGAGTTGTCGATATGTCAAAAGGAAAATCTAATGATGATGGGTATCGAGGCGTACATGTCTATTATCAAAAAGATAATAAACATTATCCAATTGAGATACAGTTTAATACTTACTATGATAGGCAATTAAATGATTGGTTACATGATAAATTTTATAAACGAGGATATGATAGCTTTTATGGTCAAATATTGCGTAAATATTATGAAAATGGTAGAATAAAATTAGCTGAAGAATTAGAGGAGGTACTAGAAAATGTGTTACATCATTGCGAAAAGATTTAAAAAATCAGGATGCATTGCACTAAAAGCAAAGCGTGGAAAAGAGTTGGCTGATTTTGCAACAAATTTACAAAAGAAGCTAGGATACGATATTCAAATTGTAGCAATCACTAGACCTACTGCTTATGGAGAATATGAACCTTATCATTTTGTTAATAGTTTTGAAGAATTTAGTAAAGAAGCAAGTCTATTATAGTATTACAAGCAATCTACGGATTGCTTTTTTAATGTAAGTCATAAAAAAATATAGTATGATTAATATAGAATATCTTGAAAAGGGATAGGTGAAAATATGACAAATAGAACTAAATTACAATTAGAAGATGCTTTTAAAAAGCTTTTATTAGAAAAGCCATTTCATAAAATAACCATTAAAAATTTAACAGATGTTTGTTATTTAAGCAGGATGTCTTTTTATTATCATTTTTAAGATTTATATGATTTAACAGAATGGATTTTAATTGAAGATGCTAAAAAAGCACTTAATGAAAAGAAAGATTATGCTCATTGGAAAGAAGGATTAGAAAATATCTTTGAAGCTGTTTATAAAAATAAACCTTTTATTTTAAATGTTTATCATGATATTTCTAAAGATCAGATAGAAAAAGTATTATTTAAACTTGTTCATGGATTGATTGAATCAATTGTTGAAGAAAGAAGTATTGAAACAAATTTAAATGAACAACAAAAGAATTTTATTGCTTATTTTTATAAATATGGTTTTGTAGGGATTATGCTTGATTGGATAGAAAAAGGAATGGATGAAAATTATAATGAAATTGTTGATGATTTAGAAAAGACAGTTCATGGAACAATAGATTTATCAATTAAAAACTTTACAGATAATAAGAAATGATAAAAATTAAATCATTTCTTTTTTATTGTAAATTTTAATTCAAGAGGGGAATGATAAAATTAAGGTATCAAAGAAAGGTGGAACCTATATGAAAAGAAGTATCAAAATAGCAGCAACAACAGCTGCAGCTGTTTCATCAGCTATGCTTGTTAAAAAAGCAAAAGAAAATAAAGTAGAAGAAAAAGAAAATACGTATCGTAATACTGAACTTGGTAAACATGATAAAAATTCTAAAGGAATTTATTATACAAATGGTAACTATGAAGCATTTGCTAGACCTAAAAAACCTGAAGGTGTAGAAAATAAAAGTGCTTATTTAATTGGTAGTGGACTAGCTTCATTAGCTGCTGCATGTTTTTTAGTAAGAGATGGACAAATGCCAGGAAAGAATATTCATATTTTAGAAGCAATGGATATTGCTGGTGGGGCTTGTGATGGTATCTTTGATCCAACAGCAGGTTATATTATGCGTGGTGGAAGAGAAATGGAAAACCACTTTGAATGTTTATGGGATTTATTTAGAAGTATTCCTTCTTTAGAAATTAAAGATGCCAGTGTTTTAGATGAATTTTATTGGTTAAATAAAGAAGATCCTAACTACTCATTATGTAGAGCAACAGTGAATCGTGGACAAGATGCTAAGACCAATAATCAATTTGGTTTAAGTCAAAAAGGGTGTATGGAAATTATGAAACTCTTTATGACTAAAGATGAAGATCTCTATGATAAAACAATTGAAGATGTCTTTGATGAAGAAGTTTTTGATTCAACATTTTGGATGTATTGGCGTACTATGTTTGCCTTTGAAAACTGGCACAGTGCTTTAGAAATGAAACTCTATTTCCAAAGATTTATTCATCATATATCAGGATTACCTGATTTTAGTGCTTTAAAATTTACAAGATATAATCAATATGAATCCCTTATTTTACCAATGAAAAAATACTTAGAAAAACATGATGTAGATTTTCAATTTAACAGCGAAGTAACAAATATTATATTTGATACAACACCTGATAAAAAAGTAGCTAAAGTTATTGAATGTAAAGTAAATGGTAAAGATAAAAATATTCAATTAACTGAAAATGATTTAGTCTTTATTACAAATGGTAGTTGTGTAGAAGGAACAATCTATGGAGATCAAAATCATGCTCCTCAAGGAGATGCTAAAGTAGCAAAAAGTGGTTGTTGGGATTTATGGAAAAATATTGCTAAACAAGATGCTTCATTTGGACATCCTGAAAAATTCTGTAGTGATATTGAAAAAACAAATTGGGAATCAGCTACAATTACAACATTAGATGATAAAATTATTCCTTATATTACAAATATCTGTAAAAGAGATCCTCGTACTGGACATGTTGTAACAGGAGGAATTGTTAGTTGTAAAGATTCATCATGGCTTTTAAGTTGGACAATTAATCGCCAAGGACAATTTAAACAACAAGATAAAGAAAAAGTATGTGTTTGGGTCTATGGCTTATTTACAGATGTTCTTGGAGATTATGTAAAAAAACCAATGAAAGAATGTACAGGAAAAGAAATTTGTATGGAATGGTTATATCATTTAGGAGTACCAGAAAATCAAATAGAAGAATTAGCAGAAAATAGTGCTAATACAATACCTGTAATGATGCCATATATAGATGCATTTTTCATGCCAAGAAACGGAACAGATAGACCAAAAGTAGTTCCAAACAAAGCAGTAAACTTCGCATTTTTAGGACAGTTTGCAGAAACTGAAAGGGATACAATATTTACAACAGAATATTCTATAAGAACTGCAATGGTTGCTGTTTACACATTGTTAAATATAGACCGTGGTGTTCCAGAAGTATGGGGAAGTACCTATGATATCAGAGATTTACTAAATGCCACAGTTAAGCTAAGAGATGGAAAACCAATCACAGAAATGAATTTAGGCCTAAAAGAAAAAATTGCTTTAAAAGAAGTTTTAAAACAAATTAAAGGTACTGATATCGAAAAAATTCTTAAAAAATATCATGTTATAAAAGAAGAAGATGCAGCTTTCAAGACCGGCTATCGTCAGGAATATAATTTGAGTTATAATA
>OHAG01001591.1_pt1 | contig 14145 bp, 9 predicted proteins | sample 1577081 | NCBI WGS metagenome assembly OHAG01 (sample SAMEA3541513, study PRJEB24748) | human gut metagenome | biome: human gut; feature: human-associated habitat; material: faeces | place: China | collected 2012
CAACCCAAACAATCAGTGGCAAGGTGGTAATATTGCAATTATGACATCTACAAAGCCTAATTATAATAAAATAAATTATTTTGAAGAAGGTAATGATACCGATGAGAAGTGGAATATCAATGTATTATTGCTGTTAAATAGAAAAAAACAAATCAAAATAACAGGGTTAGATTTGGATGCTGAAAATAGATATATTTTCACTGTGAAGATATTAAATGATGTTATTACACAAGAAACGAGTGAAGCTAAAGCAATTTTTAGAAAAATAAGAGATGAAGAATCTAAGAAATCTCAAAAAACATTTTTTACAATAAAGGATGCAATTGATAAATCTGATCGATTATGTTGGTCAGAAATGTTTTTTGAAACATATCCTTTAGTATCTGAATGTTGTCCTGGCTGTAATTGTCATGAAAATATGATAATTACAGAAAGTAATCGTTTCCCATTAGTTGTTGATGTAAAAGGGCCTGAGAAGAAATTGACGGATGAAATGGTTAATTTTTTTGCAAATACAAATGAAGCTTTGATTATTACAGAAGAAAATCCGAGTGAATTAATACAGAAATATAAACCTAATGTAGTGGTAAGTAATTCGCTAGAAAATATCAATGAATCAAATATTGTTGGAATTAACTATATGAATTTTCAAGAATTTAGAGCTCTTCAAGTTCATGATAATGGATTTTATACTTCGGGATTAGTAATGGCAATATATGATGATGATAAAGATCAAGCTAAAACAGAGTATCAAACTATTTATAAGTATTTAAACAAAAAAAGATATGTAATACATGTTTCAAAACATGATTTTTGCGTGTCGAGTGATACAGAAAAAATGATTGCAGATCAAATTGATGGAACTGTAATCAGATAGGAGGAAAAAATGTTTACAGGGAAAATGGTTACAGAAGCGATACCTGCAAGGGTTTTTGCATTATATAAAATTGTAACATCAAAAAAAAATATTTCTCGATTAGCTTTACAAGGGTTAATGGAACCAAAAGAAATATATGAAGGAACTTCTTATTTTTCTACAATACTAAAAACAGCAATTGAATTAAAATTAGTTGATGTACAGGATAATTATGTAACGGCTATTGTTCCAGAAGAAAAATTAAAAACAATAGAAGATTTAAGAATGTATATAATTTCAAAGCTAGATAATTATGAAGAAGAACAGTTTTATAAATGTACAAATGCGATTGTGAATTTAGATGAAAAAATTTACAAATATAGATCGATTTCAGACAATGAAATGCTTAATTATTTATCACAAAAATCCAATCAACAGATTACTGCACCAATGGCCAGAGGATGGAGATTCTGGGCACAGTTTTTGGGGTTTGGATATATGAATGGTTTTGTTTTTCTTCCAAATGCTTATATTTTTGTTAAAGATGTAATAAAACTTATGGAGTTAGAAAAGAAGAAGGAATATCAAATTGATGATTTTATGACAAGATTTAACCAATATGGGAAAATACTGTCAAATAATTCTAAAAATGAAAAAAATTTAAATATTGCGTTATCTAGTGCGTTAAGACAACTGCACGAAAATGGCGAAATATCTTTAAAGTATGTTTCTGATAAAGGAAGCAAATGGATTTTGTATCCGTCGAAAGAATCGTTCAACGATCCTATTGGTGCAATTATTTATAAGGGGGTTAAATAATGAATATTCAAATAGCAAAACAACGATATAAAAATGTTTTTCGCCCTGATGTAATGAATAATACACAAGGTGACTTTTTGGCTACACATGTACCTATGAAAAATCTATATGTAACATCTCATGCAGATGTTACTCCACAAGATAAAAAACACCCAATGACTGAGGAAGAAGTTTTTGATAAATTCTTTTCTTCAAGTGAAGAAGACCAATTTGTTTTGGTAAAGGGAGCAAGTGGTGCTGGAAAGTCTCATTTAATTCGATGGTTTTATACAATGTTAGAACTTCGTAAGAGTGAAAACGAAGTGGTACTACCTATTCGAAGAGCAGATAATACATTAAAAGGGACGATAAAACAGTTGATAGAAATGCCAGAGGTCCAAAATATGCCTAATAAAGAGCTTTATAAAAAATTGGCATCTGCATCAACAACCATGCCCGAAATAGAATTAAAAAATACAATTTACTATACATTTGTAAATCTAATTGAGAGCGATGATGGAAGAGCTGGCGAAGATATTGAACGAATGATAAATCGAGTAAACCGTCAGCATTTAGTAGCACTTCTTCAAAATTCTTTATTTAAAGAAAAGTTAATGTCAGAAAATGGACCTATTGAAAGAATATATTGTAAATTTGCAGAAAATAAGACTACAGAAGTTAATGATAAGGCAGCAGAGTTCATAACTACAGATTTTGAACTTGATTCAGTTTTTTTAAATGAATTATTGGATTCTGGTGCAGATGAAAAAGCTAGAAAAATTGCAAGTAAACTTATTGATAATGAGGATTTTGTAAAAAAAATAGTAGATTATATAAATTTATTTGTAGAAAAAGTAATCCAGAGATGTGCTGGTCTGGAACCAGGAGATTTAGGACTTGTAATACAAGAAATACGACAAGAATTGTATAAACAAGGAAAAACATTAACTATTCTGATTGAGGATATTACAGCAACGTCTGGAGTTGATGATTCGTTGTTAGATGCTTTATTGACTAATAAAAGGGCATATACTGATAGAAATCTATGTAGGATTAATTCTATAGTAGGATCGACAGATGGTTATTATATTGATAAGTTTCGTGTAAATACTAAAGGTAGAATAGAAAATTTTGTTAATGTATCGGATGATATGTTTAATAATGACGTAAATGGACTAATTGAATTTTTTGCAAGGTACTTGAATACAATATCATTGTCTGAAGATGCTATTGAAAAGTGGTTAGATAATAAAGCTAATCCAGACTTCTATCCAGTGCATGAAGTAACTATTGGTAAGGGTTGGGATGAATATAAATTAGGTGGTTCTAAGATAAATCTGTTTCCTTTTTCATCAAGAGCAATTACCTTTTTGTATAAAAAACAAGACGTAAATATGCGACATCCACGAGCATTGATGAGAGATATTTTGGAACCATATATCGAAAATGCGTTAGAAGATTTACAAGATTATCCTCAGAGAAGATCATCTCTTGAGGGAATGGATACCAAATTACAAAATACAATATACAATCGAAATGATCTTGATGATAATACCAAAATCAGATTGACACAGTTCATGTATATATGGGGTAATGGTACTAATAATGTATATTCAAAAAATGGTGTTAGATATATTGGTGGAATAGCAGATAGTGTTTACAAACAATTAGGCTTACCAGTGCTTGATGGAAAGCAAGTAGAAACACCGACTATTGAAGATAATAATATTTCACAAAATGATCTACCAAAGCCAGTTATAGAAAAGCCACCTGTACAAATAGTTAAAGAAAATGAACAAGTGGCTATTGCATTAAAAGAAGTAGACAAATGGATAGAGAATATAGACTATAAATTAAATATAGGACAAACAACTGCAAATGTTAGAGCTTTGAATGATGCTAGAAAGAATATGAATACATATTTGTATGCAGTAATAGACTGGGAATCAGAAGGGGTTCCTATTGATGCAATGATTAGAGTTAGAGATACAAGTAATAAGTTTTTAGTTTCATTTGAACGCCAGACAATGAAGAGCGATTCAGTTGTTGTTTTGCCTGCATCTATAGAGTCTAGAAAAATCATAGAAGCATTTGTACGGTGGAGTGAAGTTGGTGGAAAATCATGGAATTTTGAAGGTTCTACAGATTACTTATTTAGAGTACAAAAGTGGACAGAGAGCATTAAGCCTATAATTGTAAAATCAATTATGAGATATGAAGAAACAGAAATAGACTACTTTTCATTTGCAACAGCTGCAGAGTTCTATCGATTGATTTTTAATGGCCAATGTAAGAACTTTCAAAAGCCACAAAATTTTAATGTGGAAATGCTTTTGAAAAAAAATATAGTAGATAATGCTAGAAATGGTCATACAAAGAATTGGAATGATCTTTTGAAAAAAATGAATGGTTCGGATGGTGATGATGCTAGGAATTGTGTGTTACAATATTATAATTTACCACAAGGTACGGCTGTTAAGTCTACGAATTATGAGTTTGATTATATTTCATTTAATAAAGCTGTAAGAAAAGTTATAAATACAGGATTAAAGTATAGTATTGATGATTTACAGTTAGATGATCCTGTTAGAAAAAGGCGTCTCATGAGTGAGTATTTGAAGTATATTCTCGACAGAATTGATATTGTACTATCTGCGGAAAAGAGTGCTTTAAATGAGGTTATTGAGGCATTAGGAAAAGCGGTTGACTTAGATGATATTGATGATGAAGAAGATATCAAAGATATTATTATGTCAATTAAAAAGTTTTATAATCAAGCACAGATTAGTCATATAAGCGTGGCAATACATTGTGATGATTTTTTGATTAACAGTTGTAAGAAAAATGCAAGAGAAATAGTGTCTGCTATCAAAACAGCAAATCAGATAAAAGAAACTACTGATACACAAGAATTGTTATTGAAATTTAGTAAAGATCCAGTATTTGCATTAAGTAATTTTGTAAGACTGGTTGATTTGGCCAATAGAGATTTGGTTGTAGCCAAACAGGAAGTTAAAAAAAGAATGAATAATGTTATTTCAGATAGCGAAGGAAATAATACAGATCAATATAATACAGAAAAAGAAAATCTGCAGGAATGTAAAAAAATAATTGCGGAGGTGAAATAAAATGCTAATTGATGACATTAAACAAGAAATTAAGAGTATGAGAAAATTAGATTCAATGGAGTCAGCTGCACAAGATGCTGAGAGAAGACAAAAAAACGATGCTGATTTCACCTCTTTAGTCCTTTCATTTACAGCTTCTATGGAAATAATAAAAGAGGCTAAAAATGTATTTGTGTTTAAACTAACTGATGAGACTATTCAATACTTAAATGACAGTGTAAACGGATTAGAGAATATAATTAATTCAATGGTGGTAGACGAATCTGCATTGAAAGAAATGAAACAACATATTACAAAAAAAGTAAATCCAGCGTTATCAAAGGAATGGAAAGCGTTTCATAAAATAAAGACAAGTGGGATGTCTGGAAAACTATCATCAATAGGTAGTCTTATGTCAGATAAAAATAAAATTGATGCAATTCGAGCCAATATTAACAATGGAAGCGAATGGGATGGATTGCTGTTAAGAGATGATGGTGTTCATACAAGACTAGAATTATTAAAAGATGGAATAGATCAAGTTAATCAGTTAGAGCAGAGCTTAAATCTTAGCGAAGAAATAAAAGATTTTCTTGTAAAAGTAACAAGTGGAAAAGCTAGGGTCACTGACGTTAATGAAAATATTATTAATTGGATTATTAAAGAAAAACTAATTGAAAAATTCGTTATCAATTTCAAAAATTAAAGATAATAAATTGACACTATAGCTTAGTGGAGATATACTTAAGTAGATACTTAAGTATATCTCTTTTTGCTTGGAGGCATTATGGATTATGTATATAGATTTCCTGTAGTTAGAGGAACACAGGCTGGAGCAGAATACTACATTGCAATGGTTCCACTTAAAATGTTAGCAAAACTATTCCCGGTAGATGATGAAGAGTTTGTTTTACCTGAATATAGAGCTCAAAGAAAACTTAATGAAACAAGAATTCCAATTATAAGTAAATATATCTTAAAAAATAGAGACAGTTATGTTTTCTCGGCGTTAGCAGCATCAATTGATGGAGAATTTTCCTTCAAATCTAATGCAGACAATGTGGATACAGGAATGTTAGAAGTATCAATGGATGCACATTTTCTAATAAATGATGGACAACATAGAAAATCGGCAATAATAGCAGCCTTAAAAGAAGATTCGACATTAGGTGACGAAACTATATCTATTGTTTTTTATGCGGATCAAGGACTCAAGAGAAGTCAACAGATTTTTACAGATTTAAATAAAAATGCAGTAAAAACTTCAAATTCTATTTCGAAACTATATGATTCAAGAGATGAAATGGCTGTATTAACTAGGAATATAATTTGGAATATTGAATTTTTAAATACGTATACTGACAAGGAAAAGGACATTTTAGGTAAATACTCTTCAAGTTTATTTACACTTAACACTTTTTATACATCGAATAAAATTATTATAGGAAAAAGCATAAATTCCCGATCAGAAGAATTTTTGCTAAATTATTGGAATTTAATTGTAAAATATATGAAACAGTGGCAAGAACTGCAGAGCAGAGAAATAACTAAAGTGGATTTAAGAGAAAACTTTATTGCAACTCAAAGTATAGTAATCCAAGCTTTTGGCAGAGTTGGTAATTATTTTTATACAAACCATGATAATATGGATGTGATTTTGCAACAATTAGAAAAAATAAATTGGAGCAGAAACGCAAAACAGTGGTATATGCGTGCAATAGGTAAGAATGGACGTATTATTACAAATAAGAAAGCAGCATTACTGATTTCTAACATTATTAAAAAAGAAATTGGGATTCCACTTTCGCAAGAAGAAGAGGATGCTGAAATTCAATTAAAAAAAACTATAGAAAATAGAGGATAGAAAATGGCAATTACAAAAAAATTAATAGATGGCCTTATTGTCACAATTCAAAATTTATATTTGACAGATGATATTCCTTGGATGATTGGATATTCAGGAGGAAAAGATAGTACAGCGGCGGTACAGTTAGTATGGATGGCAATTGAACAGCTTCCTGAACGTTACAGAAAGAAAACAATTTATATTATGAATACGGATACACTTGTAGAATCACCGGTTGTATCTAAATGGGTTGATAAGTCTCTTAAATTCATGAAGGATGAATCAGAAAAAAAAGGATTACCATTTGTTCCTATTAAGCTTATTCCAGATTACAATAATACTTTTTGGGTTAATTTAATTGGCAGAGGATATCCATTCCCAAGAAAGAAATATAGATGGTGTACGGATAGATTAAAAATTCAGCCAGTGAATAATTTTATTAAGAATAAAATTGCAGAACATGGAGAAATAATTCTCGTTTTAGGAACAAGAAAGCAAGAAAGTTCTAGACGTAATCGAACAATGACAAATCTAGAAAAGAAAAGAGTACGTGAATTATTAAGTCCTAATCCTACGTTGGCAAATGAACTTGTTTTTTCTCCAATGGAAGATTGGACAGATGATGATGTATGGTCTTTCTTATTGCAGTATAAGAATCCATGGAATTATTCAAATATGGATTTAATGACAATGTATAGAGGTGCAACTGCTGATAATGAATGCCCTTTACAGATAGACAAGTCGACTCCAACTTGTGGAAAAAGTAGATTTGGGTGTTGGGTATGTACAATGGTTGAAAAAGATAAATCTATGGAGGCAATGATTTTTAACGATCAGGAAAAAGAATGGATGAGTACTCTGTTACAGTTTAGAAATGAGTTTGGAAACGAGGATGGTGATCGCGAGAGAAGAAGCTTTCGTAGAATGAAAGGTAATCTTCAAGGAAATTATGGCAAGTTGTTTCATGGTCCATATAAAAAGGAAGTTAGAGAATATTGGTTAGAAAGACTTCTAAATATTCAAAAAGAAATTCAAGAAAACGGACCTGAAGAGTTTTCAAATCTTGAATTGATTCGTATCCCAGAGCTACAAGCCATTCGTAGAATTTGGGTTAATGACAAACATGAATTTGACGATTCATTGCCTAAAATATATGAGAAAGTAGTTGGAAAAGAATTTGAGGATCCAGAATGGATTCATTATGAGAATTTTGAAGCTGAAGAGTGGAATATATTAAAAGAAGTTTGTGAAGAGATGTTTCCAGATGAAGAACTTACGTTTGAAATGATGTATTCATTGATAGACATTGAAAACAAGGCATCTGGCGTTAACCAGAGAAAAGGTATTCTTGATAATGTAAATAGTATTATTAAAAAAACTTGCTATAAAAATGAAAAGGATGCCACTGAGTATTATACAAATATGATGCAGCGAAAAAAAGAAAATGGTGGTAAGTACAATGAAAAATTTTTGGATTATCAGCCATTGGAATCCGAATTTGATGAAGAGGAAGAATAGTCGATGATTATAAAAAAATTAGAATTACATAATTTCGGTGTATATGCAGGAGACAATAGATTTCTTTTTGAAGGTAATAAACCCATTGTTTTAGTGGGTGGTATGAATGGTAGAGGTAAAACGACTTTCTTAGAGGCTGTGCTATTAGCACTCTATGGTTCTAACTCCGTTGCATATTCTGAAAGTGAATACAGATCATATTTGCAATATTTAAGATCATTTGTGAATAGAAATGCGGAAGATAAAGAATGTAGCGTCGAATTAGAATTCGAAATAGATAATGGAACTAAAGAAAACTACGTTGTTAAAAGAAAATGGGATATTTTAACCAAAAAAACTAAAGAAGAAATATTTGTATACAAGGATGGTGAGTTTAATGAGTTTTTAACTAACAACTGGCCAATGTTTGTTGAGAATATTTTACCAAGTGCATTATCTAGTTTTTTCTTTTTTGATGGAGAAAAAATCGCTGAAATGGCAGTTGATAGTACGAACGTACAATTAAAAAATGCTATTCGATCTATGTTAGGAATTAATGTCTTAGATGTTCTTGAAAATGATATTTTAAGAAATTTAAAAAAAGTTAGCAAGAAGGGTACAGATAGTAATAAGACATCTGAAGAATTAGAAGCTTTAAGGAGCAAAAAAAATTATGCTGCTATCGAATTAGAAGAGATTACAACAAAATTGGAAAATACAACGGACATTTTGATAGAACACAATAATGAATTAGAGTTATTGCACAAGTTGTACACTGCAAAAGGTGGTGATGCAGTAGAAAAAAGACAAGAAACTATTCAAAAACGTGTAGAACTAAAATCTGAATTAGAAGCAGAGGAAAATAGGGCATATGAAATTGCAGCTAATGAATTACCGTTAGCTCTTGTTGCAGATTTAATTCAAGATATAAAATTACAGGCAGTAGACGAGCATACAGAAGCTATTATGCAAGAAGCTATTCTTCAATTTGATATGTTATTAGAAGATTTTTCTGTAATTTATGATGGGGATACAAAAGCGAGTATTGATTTCATCAATTTCGTAAAAGAACAAACTCAGATTAATCAAGAAGAACCTATATATGAATTATCAGATCAAGCTCTTTTCCAAGTGAATTCATTAAATGAAAAAACTATTGATAATAGCTGTGCAGAAATGAAAACTATCTTTGATAAAAAGGAATTACTAATTAAACAAATTGCAGAATTAGATAGCTATTTGACATTAGATATTAATGATAAAGAATTACAACGCATTTACAAGAAAATTAAGCAAGTGGAAGAGAAAATCATTCAAGATAAAGTAGCTATTTCAGACTTGGAACAGAAGCATGCACAGGCCACATCTAAACTCAATTCTGTTTCATCTGAATTTAACAAATATGTTGAAGCATATTTGGCTACAGCTGAATTGAGGGATAGTTTGGATCGAACTGTTAAATACTCAAATATGGCCCTTAAAATAATTGAGAAATATCAAGTGGCTTTACAAAAGAAAAAAGTTGATGTTTTGTCTAAGACAATTACTAAATGTTATAAACAATTAGCAAACAAGAAGAATTTAATTAACAAAATTGAAATGGATGCAAAAACGCTTAATGTAAAGTATTTATCTGAAAACAATAACGAAGTGCCTAAAGAATCCCTTTCAGCTGGAGAACAGCAGTTAATAGTTATTTCAATATTATGGGCATTAGCAATTTGCTCAAAGAAAAAATTACCTGTAATTATTGATACACCGTTATCTAGATTAGATTCTTTACATAGAACAGCATTAATTACAACGTATTTTCCTAATGCAGGAGAACAAACTATTATTCTCTCAACGGATTCTGAAATTGATGCAAATTATTATGAACTAATGAAAGAGAATGTGGGAGACGAGTTTACTTTGGAATATGATGAAATTTCAAAGAGTACTTCTATAAAACGAGGATATTTGATGGGAGTGAAGGTATGATTATTAAACAGGTAAGGTTTTCACAACAGGCGAAAAATCAATTATCTCGTCTTAAAGGTAAAACAGGAATAAAAAATTGGAATGTCTTATGTAGATGGGCATTGTGCTATTCACTTAGTGAAAAAACATTGCCAACAGATATTCAAATAGTAGCGGATAGTAACCTTGAAATGTCATGGTTTACATTTGGTGGAGAATACTACGAGATATATGAAGCACTTGTTAAAGCATGGTGTATAAAAATGAATTTACCAACGGATGATGAAACCGTTTCAAAGTACTTTAGACTTAATTTAGAACGAGGTATCGCACATTTGTGTGGTACAGGTTTTATAAAAAATTTAGATGATTTAGTAAAACTAGCAATAAAGAGGTAGTTGTATGAGTGTATATTTAGATTATAATGCATCAGCTCCGATAGATCAAAGAGTGTTGGACGAAATGATTTTTACATATCAAAATAAAGTAGGAAATGCAGATAGTAGAACACACTTTTTTGGTGAAGAGGCCAGAAGTGTGGTAGAAAATGCAAGAAAACAAGTGGCGAGTTTACTAGGAATTTCTTCAAATGAAGTATTCTTTACTAGTGGAGCGACAGAAAGTAATAATATTGTTTTGCAGGGATTAAAAGAATATGCTGAAAAAACAGGTAAAAAGCATATTATAACCACTAGTATAGAACATAAATCCATCCTTGAAACTGCTAAATATATGGAACTTAATGGCTATGAGGTGGATTTTATTGATCCTAACAAATCTGGACAAATAAGCATAGAAGAAGTATTAGAAAAATTGCGTGAAGATACACTCTTGGTAAGTATTATGCATGTTAATAATGAAACAGGAGTAATCCAGCCAGTATTAGAACTTGGTGAAGAAATACAAAAAAGAGGAATATTATTCCATATAGATGCAACTCAAAGCTGTGGAAAGTTGGTTGAAGAGATTAGAAATCTAAAATATGATATGTTATCATTTAGTGCTCATAAATTAATGGGACCACAAGGTGTTGGAGCATTAATTTTAAAAAGAAAATTGTATAAACGACCACCGGTTAAAGGAATTATGTATGGAGGTCAGCAGGAACAGGGAATACGTCCAGGAACAATTCCAGTAGCATTGGTTGTTGGATGTGGTAAAGCTTGTGAAATTGCTGAACATGAGTATAAAGAAAATGAGAGACATTCTCTTCAAATTAAAGAAGCTATATTATTCGTGTTGGAAGAATCTGGATTGAAATATCAAATAAATGGAAATCAAGATGTGTGTGTATCTAGCACATTAAATATTGCGATAGATGGTGTTTCATCGGAGGCATTAATGATTTCTAGCAAGCAATATTGTGGAATATCCAATGGTTCAGCATGTACATCATCCAACTATGCGCCAAGCTATGTGTTAATTGCTATGGGACTTGATGTTTCACGTATAGAATCATCCTTACGATTGAGTTGGGGCGCAACATCTAATTTGAACGAAATTGTAGATAATTTTAAAAATTTATTAGATGTAGCAAAAATGATGGTCAATTAGAATGACTATATTGCTACTTGTGAAGCACTTAAGGTTCCTTAGATATTAATGAAAAAATTATAAAATAAATTGTATTATATAAAATAAAAATACAAAATTGGTTTCACTATTTGGAAAAAAAGAATTTCTATATTATGAAGAAGAAAATACAAATGGAGAAATCAGCATGGATTATTCTATTCATGCTACAAAAGAAGCAGGATTAAAGAATCGATTGATGTTGAATATGTATTTTTACAGTGGCTTGATGATCTTCCAGAAAGGTTTTAAATAACAGAAGGAAGAACAAAACCATAGAGAACAGGACAGGTAGTCTTATTCTGCAAATATGTGGTGAAAGAACCATTTGTGATCATAAATGAAGATGATTATTATGGAAAAGAAGTATTTGTGAGAATTGCTGATTTTATGAATTCCATTTATTATTGAGAAACAGAGGATAATTGATGAATGCTTAAAAGTTAATAAACAATGTGAGATTACTACTTGTATATCCATTGAAGTTTATAAGGAAAATTGACGTTTTAATAAGCATTATCGTACTACAAAGCAAGTAAAGGTGCGTGATTTTTTATGAAAATAAAATATAATCTTCTTCCAAAACATAAAACTCAAAAACATAATTTAAATGTAGAGATTGACCTCTACCCTTACGCTACTGAACTATATGAAGAATTAGATAAAATAGGAATAATAGAGCGTATCAAAGAAATTCCTCAATTAGGTGTTATAAAAGTAAAAAAGAAACTTGCAAAGACAAGATGGGATTATGTGATGTTGCAGTTATATCTGCACAAATTAATCAAAAGTCGATTGCAAGGGGATTTACGTTACACTTATAACAACTTGATAAACTCAAAACAATTTAGAGAAGATTATGTTTATTTTGACAAGAAGAATAAGCCTTCTATGGGTGATATTTTTCAATTACTTACCATCGTATATAATGTGGGGCATTTTTATAACACATTTACTGCTTCTCGAGCCATTGTTATGATAGCTCAAGAAGATAGAAATTTTCGCAATTTGATTATTAATGCTTGTGAAGATAAACGATATCAGAATGCCGCTAAAACAATATTAGAAAGTAAAAATTATCAAAGATTACATTTGTTGAATTCAATTCTTGTATTGGAGCATTGTAATAAGTCGAAGCAATCTGTATCAGTTGCATTAGAAATTTTATATGCATATATAAACGAGCAAGTGTTACTGGAAGAAAGCAAATTAAAATATGCATTTTCGATATTTAGAAAGGTGAGGACTGTTTCATATATAGCATATGATTTGCAGATAGCAGAAACACCATTGACAATTGACTTGTGCAATGAAAAGGCAATGGTGCTATTGTTAAAAGAGTTATTGTCTGAATATAACAATAATCAATCTTCAAATCATTTAATTGTTTCTATTATTAAGCTTTTGGATGATACGGTATACAATGAAAATTCAAATGCCATTTGTTATTATAAAATATCTAGAAAAATGGTTTCTTTGTTGACAAAAAAGTTGGATTACACTAATGTAAATTACTATAACGATTTATTTATAAATAAACTTAGTATTTTGAATCAAGTACATACTCAAAAAAGGGATTATATACAATCACAGATATTAAAATTGACCTTTGCGCCAGAGCAAAGATTGGTATCAGAGTCATTGTTATATGAATTAGAAAAAATCAATAATACTCGTGTGGGTTACTATGATAGACATTCTGGTGAACAAACAATCCTTGTTTCTATAAAGCGTAATTGTAATTCTGACGCCAAAAGATATGCCGCTTATAAAACATTAAAATGTACTGTTAAGTATCTTCGCAGAATTTCAGATGTTTCTTCCTACGACTCAAGATTTCTTTTAGCAGTAAAGTTTTTTTTGTTTTATTTATTTGATGAGAACCCCGTGGTAATTAAACCAACTATAAATAGAGATATATGTGTTGTTTGTACACGAGGAAAAAATAAAAGAAAAAAAGAATTACAGGCACTGTTGAAATCTTCAATTGGAAATGATGATGAGAATCACGAAGTTAAATTTCTGCGAAGTCAGATTATTAAAGATTCAATTAATGACACAACAATTACAATTCCAGCAAGTATTATTGTATATAAAAAAGATACAGTGGGACGAAAATTAAGTGAATTTGATGGCTTGGTTATTCACCCAATGAGGAAATCAAATCAAGTTATTTTCTTAGAGGCTAAGAACAGAGATAAAAATCCAAGATTAGCCAAAAAGTGTCTTATTGAAAAATTTGAAAAATTTTCATTTGAATATATGCCAGATAGCATTGAGATTGTTGACTATGACGCATTCTTGAAATACTCAATTAAATAATCTAGGTAACTTAAGCATTCCTGTAATTCATAAATAATGTCAATAGACGAAAGAAGAACCTCTCAGTATAATTAAGATATCATCTTGTTGGATGAAAAACATCTTAATTATTGGAGGTCCTTATAATGAATTATACACAGAATCGTAAGCGCTTTATCTAAGGGTGGATTTTCAATCCACACAAATCC
>OHAG01001606.1_pt1 | contig 14076 bp, 20 predicted proteins | sample 1577081 | NCBI WGS metagenome assembly OHAG01 (sample SAMEA3541513, study PRJEB24748) | human gut metagenome | biome: human gut; feature: human-associated habitat; material: faeces | place: China | collected 2012
GCCGCTGCTGTGATCAGCTGGGGCAGGTTGTCGGTGATGCCGATGATGAGCTGTTTCAGCAGTTGGATGCCCGCGTCGAATATCTCGTCCTGATGGTCAGCCAGATACTGCACCAGCTTGGTGATGACCTGCGTTGCTGCCGATGCCAGCCCGGGTATCTTCTGAACAACACCTGCGGTCAGATCTTCCAGAATGCCGCTGGCTGCGTCCAGCATGGCGGGCGGGCCGCCCTCATTCAGAGCGCTCGTCAGGGTGTTCAGGCAGTCGGTGCCCCAGTTGGCGGCTTCCATCAGGCCCGGCTCCAGGGCCTCGAATAGGTCAATGCTCAGGTTCTCTGCCGTGGTCTGGAGACTTTCCATGCTGTGCTGGAAGGTGTCCGTCATGGTCTGGTAGGCGGTGTCGGTCGCTCCGGCACTGTCCAACATCTGGGCCAGCACGCCGTTGAATTTGTCCGCACCGCCCGATGCCAGTGAAAGAGCACCGGTTCCGGCTTCCACGCTGGACCACAGCCCCGCAAAGGCGGTGCTGTCGTTGCCCACGCTGTCGTACAGGATCTGCAGTACATCGCCAAGGCTCTTGCCTTCGGCGTTCAGCTGGGCAAAGCTCTTACCGGTCTCAGCCTGCAAGATCTTGCCTACGGTAGAGCCGGTGTCTCCCAGCTCGTTCAGCATGGATTTTGTGTAAGTAGTTGCCTCTGCAGTGGCGATACCGTTGGCGGTCATCACGGCTAGACCACTGGACAGGTTTTCTACGCTGACGTTGTAAGCAGCCGCCAGCGGGATGACACGGCCCATGCTGGACGAAAGTTCGTCCACGCTGGTTTTGCCCAGGTTCTGGGTGGTCAGCAGCACATCCGAAACATGGGTCGCCTGGTCGGCGCTCAAGCCGTAGGCGTTCAGGGCAGTGGTCAGGATATCCACGGCGGAGGTTGTGGAGGTAAAACCGGCGGTTGCCAGTTTCGCTGCCTGGCCTGCAAATTCCACAGCGTTGGCCGTGTCCTGCCCGGCGCTGATGGCCTGGTAGGTAGCCTCGGCAATATCCGTGGCCGCAATGCCCATGGTGTTGGACATGTCCGTGATCTGACTGCCCAGCTTCTGGATCGAAAGCTTGCCAAGATCGGCGATGGTCCCGACTTTGGCAAGCGATGTCTCGTAGACGGAGCCGTTCCGGATCGCGCTCTGGGCAAGATTCGTCAGCTGGCTGCTGGCCGTCTTTACCAGGTCTGCAATCAGCGTTCCGGCGGCGACGGTCATGCTGCTGACACCCTGCGTGAAGCCGCTGGTGTCCAACTTGGTGTTGCCGGTAACGCTAAAATCAAATGCCACTGTGTCCACCTCTCAATCGGAGCGCGGGCACAGGGGCACAGGCTGCTATAACTTGATTTCTATCTCCCGCTTACATGCGGGGTTTTTGCATTTTACCCACAAACCGTGGGCGCAGGCTTCGGGAGCAGCCCACACGGGCAGCGCTCTGCCGCAGAAGGGGCAGGGCACCGGGGCGCGGGAATCAGCTGAAGCGGTCGAGGAAAGCGTCCTCGTGCTCTTGCAGGGTCTCGTTCCGCTTCACCCCCTTCAGCCCATCCGGCAGGGCAAAGCGCTCTTTCAGGGTCTCGTAGTAGTCCCGGTCGGCTCTGTCCATGCCGGAGGTGTCCTTGCCCCGGATCTCCACGATCTTGCCCAGCGGAGTTTCCGGCGGCAGGGCGTGCAGTAGCGCTTTGAAGCGCCACCAGTGCACCTTGTCGGTGGTCAGGTCGATGCCGTAGGCCTGCTGAAAGGCCCCCACGATGTAGTCGGCATCGCACCGGTAGTCCAGCACAGGCTCGTCCTGTGGGTTGCTGCTGCTGCCAGTCCCGGTGCGCTCCTCGTCCTCGGGGCCTCCGCCCTGGCAGAAACGCACCAGAGATGCAAAGGCTTCCGGATATTGCGCCACCGGGATCGGCTCCACAAAGAAGAGCGGGATGGCCGATGCAATCAGCCGGGCGCTGTCCTCGTCGGTTTTGACGCGGCGGGTGCGGATCAGCAGCCAGACCATGGGCCGGAAGTCCCAGTTAATGGCGCGGCCCTCCCACTCAGTGGGCAGGGTGTCCGTCAGCAGGTCATGCATTGTCCAGTGCCTCAAGCTCTGCCTTCAGCTGGGCACGGCGGGCGGCCTTTGCCGCTTCCTGCGCCTGGAAATCCACCACGGCGGGATGTGCCTTGATTGCGGCCCGACGCTGCTCACGGTTCATGGGGGCAGGGATGGCCTGTGCTGCCGAAGCCTGCGCCCGCTCCTCGGTGGGGTGGATCAGCGCGCTGACACTGGCCTTTTCTGCGGCCATGGCTTCGGCAAAGGCCTTGCTGACTGTCAGGCAGGCGTTGAAGTTGCTGCCGTCCAGCCCAAGCTTCTCAGAAGCACCCTCGCCCAGAACCTCGTCCAGGTAGTCCATAAAGATGCGGCACTGGAAGCGCAGCCAGGCAGGGTAATCGCTCTCGGGAGTGTAGCGGCTGCCCTCCGTCCGGGCACGTTCCTGCTGCCGGGTCTGTGCAGCCAGCATCCGATCCACGTCGTTGGCGTTCAGGGTGGAAAAATCAAATTCAATGCCGTTGATGATCATGGAAAATCCTCCTGTTACAAAAAGGGCCCCCGTTCACCGGAAACGAGGGCTGTGTGGTGTTGTTATCAGACCTTGGCAGCCTTGGTGGACTGCGTGTCGGCCTGAGTCAGGGTCAGGTAGTTGAACTCAGCCGGAACGCCAACACCCTTCACGTCGCAGGCAAAACCTGCGGAGTTGCTGGCGGAGCCGCTTGCATCGGAAGTGACGATAAAGGCAGCTGCGCCCTTCTCGCCCTTGCCGGTCTTTGCGCTGAAGTAGATGTAGGGGAAAACCACCTCAGTGCCGGAGCCGAACTTAATCCTGTGGGAGAGCAGGAAATCCTGCGCGGGGTCGCCCACGCAGCGGTTGCCGTTCAGGGAGAAGGTGCGCTGGGTCTCGCCCTTCTCGGTGACAGTGCCTGCGCGGATATAGGCCACGTCCTCGGTGGAAGCGTTCAGGGCACCGGAGTGCTCCTTGACACGCTCTGCAAACACGATCCAGTCGCTCTCCTTGGTCTGGGTGGAGGCATCGGTCTGGATCGCAAAGATGAAATCATCGGCCTTTTCGGTGCCGGTGTAGTCCGCGCTGGGCACGATGCCCTTCTTGGTCTTGAGCGCGGTCAGGGTTTCGGAAACAGTCATAGGGTTATCTCCCTTCCTGATAGTATTGAAGTTGAAGCTGAATTTGGAATCGGCAGGTGTTGGCATCCTGGTTCAGGATGTACCCCGGGGAAAGGCACACCACAGCCTCTGCCTTTTTATCACCTGCCAGCTTGGGCAGATTCTGCGCGGAGGTCTGCGTCTCCACCCAGTCGGCGAAGTCGTCCCAGAAGGAGCTGTTCGCGGCCTGCTCCACCACGTTCTGGGTGTAGCTCATCCGAGAAGCCAAGACGTAGTTCTTGGCCCTCAAGCTGCCCCTGATGTACTGCTCCAGAATCGGCGCGGTCGGGGTGCTCTCCAGGGAGAACTGACAGGGCTCTGCGCCCAGATAGTCGATGGAGAACGCCACATCGCCGTCGTTCAGAGAAGCGGCAAGCGGGCAGGAGGCCAGCCATTCCAGCATGGCCTGAATGTCGGGGGTCTTGGTTTCGTTCATTTCAGCTCCTTCTGCGCCCTGGCCTTGACAAAGGAGATGAACTCCTGCCCGTGGTCATTGACACAACGTTCGCCCCAGTGGGGGCCTCGTCCGTCCTCCCGCACGCCCCGGCCACAGGGCAGCCGGTAGTACTGGGCGGCGGCGTAGGGCGTGGCCTGCACGATCTGCCCACTGCCGAGAACGGTATAATCGTTCGTGCTGCCTGCCAGAGCGCCGGTGCGCAGGGGGATGTATGGTTTTACCAGCCGGACAAATTCGCCGTCGGCCTCCTTCTGGAGCCGTTCAAAGGCTTCCGTGTACCGCCCGGCGAGGTCTGCTTTCCAGCAGATGCCGAGGTTCAGGCTGCCCTTCTGCCCCAGCTTGACATCTGCGGGCTGGTTGATCTTCAGCAGAGGGTTGGCCATCAGCTCACCTCCACATACCAGTGAGGGCAGTGTCCGCTGCGGTTGTCCTGGACGCACGTTACCGTCCCGGTGCGCCCGCTTGGCAAAAGCACCTTGTCCTCCAGCGCTACTGTCCACTGACGGCCCCGGAGCGCGGCCTCTGCGGCCTTGAATGCCTCGGGGGTGAGGAACGTGCTGCCAGCCGGATTGGGGCTCTCAGCAGCCCCGGAGGAGGCTGCTGTGGTGTGGCCGGGAAAGATGCAGAACGAAGTCTGCTCCTGCCGGGCAAAGCCGGGGGGCTCTACGTGAGCGCTGCTGACTTCACGACAGCTGACACCGGACAGTACGGTGGTGTAGCTCTCGCTCACAGTGCCCTTGCGGATGATGTGAGTGATGGTGACAGTCTGGTCTGCGCCGAGAGGCTTTCGCATCGGTTGACCTCCCTTCAGCGTCTGCGGGGCGGGTGGTACACGCCGCCCTGGTACAGCATCCAGCGGGTAACCGGGGCGCTCAGGGTCTGCTCCACGATCTGCTGCTGCCGTGCGCCGAGGTAGGATTGCATATCCAGCCCGGAGGCATAGCTCTCAGTGTACCCGTGGTTGCTGACGCTGGTCACACCGTCCCAGCTGGCGCTGACCTCTTCTGAGAGGGCCACCAGCCGGGCCTGGCACAGGGCCAGAAGCTCTGTCTGCTCCGGCTCAGCTGCGATGCTGGCGCACCAACGTGTAGCGTTCTCGATGAAGAGCGCCGCGTCGATGGCCATTGGCGTGAACTGCGGCTCAGTCAGACTACTGTCTGGGTACTTCTCCTTGAAATCGGAGTAGGTCAGCCAGCTGTCCATAGGTTACGCCTCGGCAAAGTTCGCCTTGGGAATGGTGATCTTACCCATGCGGACGTTCTTGTGGTCAAACTTCAACTTCCAGTTGGTGGAAGTGGTGAACTCTGCGTCGGTGGGGGTCTCCTTAGCAATCTTATCCGCGTCGAAGCTCAGACCGTTGGGGTGCAGGATGAAGGCGCGGTTGTTGTACAGGATGTCCGTACCGCCTGCCTTGGCTGCATCGTACTCGGTGGTGTCCGGGGAGATGACCTTGGGGTTTGCGGTCAGAACGGAACCCTGACCCAGCAGGAAGGTGTTGTAGTTGGTGCCGTCATCGGTGCCGCGGTCGTTCTCGATGACGACCAGGCCGTTGATGGTGGGCAGGCTGACTTCCTTCTGGAGCACATTGGTGATGGTGTACTTGTTGTAGTTCAGCAGGCCCAGCTTCTTATACTCGGCCATGATCTTGGAGTGCACCACCAGCAGGCCGAACTTGCCGGAGAAATCGCCCAGGGCGCTCTGCTGCACGTCGATCAGCTGGTTTGCGGTCACGCCGCCGGTCTTGACGGTCAGGGAGTGGTTCTCCAGGCCAGTAACGCCCAGAGCGGCGTTGACCAGCTTGACCAGCAGGCCCTGCTTGTACATGCGCCAGTAGCGGCCAGTGTTGCGGGCCACAGCAGCCATAGGATCAGCCGCGGTCAGCTCACGGGTCAGCTCGGTGGCTTTCCAGGCCTTCATGCGGTCGATACGAATCCAGCTCTGCTTGCCGCCGGAGATCTCGGTGGGCACGTTGTCGGCCACGCCGTCGCGCACCAGAGGAGCGTCCTGATCGGGGTCGAGGGGGTTGTAAAAGCGGATGGTACCCTGCACGCCGCCGTTGTCCAGGGCGGAGGCCATGCTCTGGTCGTTGGCCAGAATGCCGGATGCAAGGATGGAATCGGAGAAGGTGGCTTCCTGATCTACGAAGCCCTGATAGACCTCGGGGTCAAACGGGAAGCCGCCAAAAGTGCCGGTGATAGGCATATCTCATTACCTCGTTAGTGTCGTGCAGCCCTCACCAGTGTGGAGAGCTGCTGGAAAAGCGCCGGGTTGCGGGTGCGCAGGGCCATGCGCTCGGCACCGGTCATCTGGAGAAACTCCTGCAGGGTGGGCTGTGCACTGCCACCCTGGCTGCGGGGCTTCGGGACGATGATCGGGTTGCCCTGGGGCTCGTTGCCCGGCTGCGGTTCGGAGCCGCCATCCTGCGGGGCGGGGGAGCCCTGCTGGAAGAGGTACGGCTTGCGGGATTTGAGATCAGCGAATGCCTGCTTGACATCCTCCGCCTGATTCTTGCTCTCACGCAGTGTAGCTCTGTCCGGCAGCAGCTGGATCACGTCCGCCTCATCCAGAGCGCCTGCCTCCCGGGCAGCGCTGCGCAGCACGTTGTTGAATGCGTACTCGGCAGCCTGGGTGTTCAGCTGGTTCGTCAGGTTGGTGATCTGACTGCGCAGGTCGTTGACATCCACGCCCTCAAAGGCGGCCAGTCCCTGCTGAGCGGTGGCCAGCTGCGCCTGTAGGTCCTGTACAGTGGCCTGATAGGTGGCTGCGTCCTGCCCGTGCAGGCGCATGATCTCGTTGATCTGCTCCTCGGTCAGACCTTCGATGGCTCTCAAATCCTCACGTCTCATGGTTTTACCTCCCGGAGGGCGTACAGCAGATGTTTCGCGCTGCCGGTCGCGGTGCCCTCTGCGCCGCTTATACACCGGGCGCGTGGTGTAATCTGGGATTATCGTATCACAAACCAGGGGCCCAAAACGTTACGACTTGAGCGCTGCGTACCTGAAACAAAGCATACAGAAATTCCTATAAACCCTACGCGGGCGGGCATCAAGCGTGCCCTCGCGTGTATGTATTCTTATTTTCTTCTATTCAGGGTCAGGATAAGAGTTTGAGTAGACATTGTATGTTTTGGCCTGAAAACCCGCATGAACACTCACTTTTTCGTGACTACAGAGTTTGTATTGCACTGAATGTTGCGACAAACTAGAATTTTGTTGCAACCGTATGCAAGCAAAATGCCCCGCGCCGGGAGGTTTGTCCTCTTCAGCGCGGGGCGTTTTGTGGTGTAGCGGTCACTCCTCGTCCGGTGCGAGGATAAGCTGGGAGCCGTCCGGGAGGATGAACGCCAGCTTTGCGCCGCAGAGGGCGGCGGCCTTGGCGAGGTCTTTTGCCGACCAGCTGTCCCGCCTCAGCTTGTTGTTCATGGCCTGCGGGGTGGTCATCCCGAAAGCGGCGGCGAAGGTGTTCTGGTCGGTCTCGGTCAGCTCCAGAAGAGCCTTTACTCGGCTTGATGTGGTCATCTTGGGTCACTCCTTTCTGCCACAAGGATATGACTTGCCGGGGCAAAAGTCAACAACAAAAAGAAATTAAAAAATAAATCAAAAACAACTTGACTTTGTGCTTGTGCAGAGGTAATATACAGCCATCGGAAGGGTTCCAGAGTAAAAAAATAACGGAGGAAAACGAAAAATGAAGGTTTGCTATACGAGGTTCGAGGTCGTGTTCCGGAACGCCACTCTGGTGTTCACCGATCGGGAGCCCCAGTTCAGAAATCGTTTGGACGTGTACAATTACGTCTGCGCCAACCGGCTGGCTAAGAGCTACGGGAAGCTCATCCGCATCAATGAGTCCACGGTTTGCTACTAAGAAGGAGGATTGAACCATGAAGAAAAATGAACTGCGCCGCCACCTGGGCACCGTAACCCTCGGGCTGGATACTCAGTGGGGCCTCATGCACCGACAGGACTTGGACGACAGCACTCGGGTGGCTGCCGCTGGGCAGTATCAGGGGATGCTCTTCACCATCACTGCTCTGGGCGGTGACTGGCTGCGGGATGACAACAACAAGCATCGGGTGTTCCTGATGGGCGAATCCAGCCGGGACACCGACGAGTACACGAACGAGGAGGACTGAACCATGAAATTCTATTACAAAGGCCAGCTGGTGCGCACCAGCAAGACGCACGATTACAACTGGGCGATCATCGATGAGCTGAAAGATGGCACGCTGGTGGTCTGGGGCTGCCGGGCTGACCGTAAGGCAGCGGATGCCGAGGCTGCCTACTTGCTGAAACGAGGGCATCTGGGCATTCGGGTCGTCCCTCTGGACACCGAGCCGAACCCTCCGGCGCTGACCTTCGACCAGTTCATGGCTCTGGCCCGCGAGAACTACAACAAGGGCGGCGACGGCTACGTCGAGTGCTGGGACGACCGCACCTTCGCATATTTCGTGAAGGAGTTCGGGCCGATCACGAGGGCCAGCGCGCTGGATGCTTTTGCACAGGCGCTGGATCAGGAGAAGGAAGAACGGGCAATCGCCCAGGCAGCTGCGAAAGGAGAATGGTAACCATGAAGAAGCTGAACATCACTTACGATACGTCGAAAATGGAAAACGACGAGTGGATCACTGGGGAGACCTGCTACACGGTCGAACTCGAGGACGAGGTGGCCGACCGGGTGTTGAATCGCAGCAAGCCGTCCAAAGTGACGGTGACTCTTATCGAGAAACTACTGACCCTGCGGGAGCGCCTGCTGTGCCGTGCCTACATTCAGGGCAGCATCAAGCACTATGAGCTGGTAAAGGAGGGCTGATCTATGAAGAAGGTCAACTGGAAGGTGTACGGCGAAGCGCTGGATGCACTTCAGGCGCAGTTCTCTGCGGAGGACGGCATCCAGATCCACAACTGCAACTTTGCTCGGCAGGGTACCCCGGTGAAGATGGGTGTCCAGTGGGCCTCCCTCGGAACCAAGAGCCCGGAGGAAGCTGCCGAGTATGCAGACCGGATTCTGGACGCTGCCATGGCGGCAGAGCACTTCGCGTATAACGGCTACGTGGTGGACTATGAGGGAGGTGATCAGTGATGCGTGGATGAGCTGCTGGATCACTTCAAGTGAATTACCCCAAAGAGAAACGCCCTGAAGGTGCATTCCTTCAGGGCGTTTTCGATGTTTTATTTATCGGACTTTCTCGAGCTCGCCGGTTTCGATGTTCACAAAATATTCGGCCAGCACAGTTCCGCTGCCCAGCATCTTTGCGTCGTGCTCTTCCTTGGCAACGTACTCCTGTACGGTTACGTCCAGGTCGCCGCCCATCACCATGATTTTGGTGGTCGTGTTGTAGTTGAAGTTGACGATGAAGTGAATCTCGCTGTCGTCCGTGAAATATTGCTTGTAGTAGTCCAGGGCATACTCGCTCATGTCGATGTTCTCTGCGATCAGCGAAATACGCCATTTCCCGGTGGTATCATTCCGGACTTTATCCGCTCTAAAGCTGATGCCATCCAGCGGCGAGGATTCTGTGCTGGCGGGTTCTGCCTCTGGTGCGGTGCTCTCGGCCACGGAACTGGCCGGGACGCTGGATGCCACGCTGCTTGCAGTGCTGGAAGCGCTGCTGCCACAGGCGGTCAAGCTGACGGCCAGCGCGAGCAGGACGATGCCTGCCCGGATACGGTTCTTGATTTTCATAGGGTGAGACCTCCTTTATTCTGGCCTGAAGTATAACACGGCCTTTTCAGAAAGTCCAGCACGGCTCATTTTCTCGCCTGGGCTGCTGCGCTGGAGGCCTCGCTGCGGCCAAAGCCAGGCACGCTTTCTCGCAGTTGGTACTGCTTGAGCCCGGTCTGCTGGAGGAAGTCCTTCAGCTTGCCTCGGGAGGCCGCCAGCTTTGCCGCTGCGGCCTTTTCTGTGTCCTTCTGGCCGCTTTCCTTGGCTACGAGAAAGGCCCGCTTGTCGGCCCTGATCTGGCGCTCCTGGGCACGCTGCATCTGGGTTGCTTTGTACCGTCCGATCTCCTTGCCGTTGTAGGTTACAGTAGCTGCGTTGATTGCGGCCAGCCTCTCGGGCGTGTAGCTTCGCACACTTGCGCCCTCCCAGTACATGCTCCAGTTGTGAGAGCAGTTGGCCCCCATAAAGCCGCGCACGTCTCCGTAGCCGATGTCGTCCAGTGAGAGGTAGCCGTGCTTGCCGCTCCGGCTGACAATCTGGCCCTGCCACCAGCTGTGGTTTGTCAGGTTCTGCCCGCCGTCACCGGTGCGCGCACCAACGTGGGCATCCAGCTCCATCAGGTCGCACTCCAACTGATCCGCGTTAAAGCGGGTGATCTCTCCGGCGGTCTGGTTGATACCGGTGCGGGTGGCCCGAAGAACCACCACGTCCAGACTGTCCATGTGGCCGCTGGGATAGGTGATGGCCCCCACGCCCTTGGCCGCCAGCTCGTTGAGCGCCCGCCTGGCAGAATCGTCCGAGCTGAACGCTCCGCTGACGGCATCGGCGTGGGCCATGTCGAGGTAATACGCCAGCTGCCGCTGGGTGGTTTCCACCATGTTCTGGTTGCCCATCACGGCCCGGGTCTGGGTCAGATTGTACAGGGTGTTCATAGTGCGCCGATAGCCGCTCTGGATGATCTGCTGGGCCTCTTCACTCTCGCCAAGAGGGGCCAGAGAGCGGCCTGCTGCGGCTGCATCCTGCACGTCGATGCCGTAGGCCTGTTTCATTGCCTGGGCAAACACAGCGGCTTCCTGGGGCCCCAGCTGCTGTACGATGGTCTGCATCTGCTGGAGGAGGTATGCACGGCTGGCTCCCAGCGCCTGGGCGCGGTAGCTTTGCCATTGTGCGGTTGCCGTAACGCTGCCGGTCTTGACGATCCGGCGCACCATGTCACGCAGGATGCGCTCGCTCAGCTCGTCCCACGGTGCTGCCATGAGCCCGGCATAGCCGTTGACCTCGTCCGGTGTCAGCATGGGTGCACCTCATGCTTGCCGCCTGTCTGGGTCACCGTGAAGCCCAGAAGCTCGGCGGTGTATACTGCCTCGTGATACTGGCCCCACACAGCGGGGTCTCGCAAAATGCGGGCGTTGGCTGCCAGAAAATCCAGCCGGTCAGCTGCCTGCGCCATCCGCTCGGCCTGCAGGGCCCTATTGGTTTTAGCCGTCGCCATTGTCCAGCACTCCCTTCAAGATATCCGCAGCCCCGGCCTCCTGCTGAATGGCCTGCACTGCCTGTGTAGCGGTCTCCTCATCTTCACCAAAGAAGTGCATCCGGTACTCTGCCTTGCTGCGGAGACCCATGCTGACCTCCTGCTGCCACTGGGCCATCTCGGTGAGCCGGTCGAGGATGATGCTGTCATCCCACTTGAAGGCAATGTTCAGCTTGCCCTTGCCCGGCGCTCCGGGGATGTGGTCGGCCCAATAGTCCAGGGCACTGATCAGCCCTCGCAGCGCGTCCTCCAGAGCTGCCTGCAGGTCGGACACCGTGGCGTACAGTTTCTGCTTGCTGTTGACGATCTCGGTGGCGGTCTTTTCTACGTCCGCTACCTGCGAGATCACACCAAAGCTCAGGCCCGCATGGCTTTCCACGTTGCGCAGATACTGGTTCAGACCGGTCAGGTAGCTTCCGTCCCGCAGGGCGGGGGAGAACACCTGATAGAACGGGGCGCTGTCGGTGATACCGGTGTTGACGTTAATGCCATGGAACAGCCGCTCTCTGTGGTGGGGCGCGGTGCGGTCGATGGCTTCCGGCGGTACGCCGTATTCCTTCAGCGCCTGCGCCTTGGAGAGCTGCTGCCCGGCGGCACTGGGCTTGAGGAACTTCTCGTCGGTGTCCACGGCCAGCTCGCCGCCCTCGTACTCCCAGTCCAGCCGGGTGTACTGTTCGTCGGCATCAATGATCTGCCTGCGGGCGGGCTCGAACATAGCAGCCCCCAGCTCACTGTCGGGGTCAACGCTGTTGACGATAGGGGTCACGAAATAGCCCACGGGCAGCGTCTCCTGCCCGGTCAGATAGGCTACGGGCTCGATCTCGTCCCACTCCGGGCGGATGCTCAGATCCTCCGGGCTGCCGAGGCTGTCCTGGGTCGCACTGCGGAAGGCAAGGTTTACCACCTTGATGCAGGGAAACTGTGTAGGTGCTGCGAGGTCATAGTCCTCCAGTTGCGCCAGCTCGGCATCTCGCAGATCCTGTCGGCGCTCCAGAACGTGCATCCACTCCAAACGGTGGTAGTAGCTGTCGTCCTCCTGGATGGTGTCGATGAACACGCCCTCGGTCAAACTGCCCTCGACATCGTGGGCGACCGGGAAGTACCGGGTTGCGTTTGCAAAAGAGATGCCCAGCTTGTTGCCGCTCTGGTAGGGTTTCCAGATGCCGCTGCCCAGGGCCAGCGCCACCGTAAAAATGCGCCGTTTGCGGGGCGTGAGCACCCGCTGCAGCCGGGTGTTGATCCAATCCGCGCGGTCACTGCCCTCCACTGTGGCTTCCAGCTCGAGGGTCGTCAGCCGGGCCAGCTCGGCGCAGATCAGCGCGGGCAGGTCGAGGGTCAGGGTCTCCGGGTTCTTGTCCAGCGGCAGGCCGTTGATGGCTGCATCGTACCAATCCTCGATAGCACGCTGCATCCGGTCAGTGACAAGGGTCTTGCAACCGATGATATTCTCAATATCTGCGTGGTTTATCATGCGTTTTGAACACCTCTCTTTTGCCAGACGGGCTCCATGGCGTAGCGTGTCATATCGATGCTGTGGTTCGCTGCATCAACATACCCCGGCATCACGTCGCCGGTCTTTTTGTCGATGGCGTACTCATACTCGGAAAACTCCCGGGCCGTCCACGGACAGCGCTGGGGGTCAATGACGATCTTTGCGCGGCTTTGCAGCCACTTCATGCCGTCGGTGACGGACGTGCCGCCGTGTGCTGCGTACTTCCGGCAGCCCCGCAGCCGGTCAAAGCCCAGATCGCGCAGTGTAGCGATTGAGCGATTGGCCGCACTATCGCCGATGATCTCGTCGTGCAGGTGTCGGCGCAGGGCCTCGGCCAGTTGGGCATCGGTCTCCTTCTGTGCCCTGTGCTCCTCGAAGATGTACAGGGTCTGCTGGGCGTGCTGATAGGCCATGCCGCCGAAGTGGTTCGGGTCGGGATACCAGCCGAAGTCCAGGCCGTAGTAGCGGCGGTCGAAGCCTGCGATCTCCTCACTGGTGATGGGCCGCAGCTCCAGATTCTCAAACACGGCAGTGCCACAGCCCACGACCTCGCCCAGATACTCGTGGGCGTAGGCCACCGGGTCGCGCTGCTTCAGGGTCTCTGCGTCATCGTAGAAGCGGGGGCCCAGCCACTCGGGCGGGGTGGTCAGGTAGGTGGTGTGATGCCGGAACTGCTTCGGCTTTGCCTCCCGCTTGTACCGGTTGACCCAATGCCGCGCCATGGCGGGGGAGTTGAAGGTCTTGAAGGAAAAGCTGAAGGGGCCGCCACGGAACACCGACTGCTCCACGTTTCGTATCTCTTCGGGGCCGTCGTACTGGTCGAACTCTTCAAAGTGCATCACACCGAAATAGCCAAACGGAACAGCGATGGATTTCAACTTGCCGGGGTCGTCCAGACCGTAGAACTGGATGGTCTGCCCGGTGGGAACATAGGTCAGAGTGTATGGCTTCTTGGTCTGCTTCCAGAGATGCCGGATGCCCATCCGGTCAATCACGCGGTTGTACTCCGGCCAGACGCTGGTGGCAATGGTGTTGCCGACCTTGCGCAGGACGACCGCGTGGATGTTCGGCACCCGCATGACGAGCAGCACCACTTCGGTGGCTGCAAAGGTGGACTTCAAGCTGCCGCGCCCACCATCGCCCAGATACTCGTTATACTCACCTGACCAGATGGCGGTGTGGGCGGCGTAGTATTCAGGGATGATCAGGCTGCTGAGTTTCAGCTGCTGCTTGAGCAGGTTTGGGGGCTGCCGTCTTTGGTATGTCATCCACGAACACCACCTTTCCATCGTAGCCGCGCAGCTCTGGGTGCTCGCTCCAGTGCTCGGGGTCACGGTTTTTCAAAAAGAAGCACATTGCGCCCAGGTCTCCACTCTGGGCTTTCTTGAACAGGGCGTTCTCCACGCTGGCCAGCGCTGCCTCTGCGCCTACGCTGATTGCCTGCTTGATGCGTGGGTCTTGCGTGCACCAGCGCCGGAAAGTGCGCACCGGCACGCCGATCTGCTCGCAGATCTCCGCCTGCGTCAGGCCGTGCATTGCCAGCCGCTGCAGGCGCAGCAGCCCGCTGGGGCTGTTCCATTTTCCGATTTGGGATTCTCGTGCCAAGGTTTCACCTCCGTATGAGAAAACGGCGCACACTGGTTCCACTCTGGAGGAACCCTACGGGCGGAGGATGACCCGAGTGTGCACCGTTTTGGCTATGAA
>OHAG01001607.1_pt1 | contig 14067 bp, 10 predicted proteins | sample 1577081 | NCBI WGS metagenome assembly OHAG01 (sample SAMEA3541513, study PRJEB24748) | human gut metagenome | biome: human gut; feature: human-associated habitat; material: faeces | place: China | collected 2012
GATGGAAGCGGAAAGAGCAAGACGGTTACAATTAAAATTAAATAGTAAAGTAATCGCTGATATTTATTGAAAAAAAAGTTGAAAGAAAAAGCAGTTAGAAACCATAAATTTAAGATTTTTAGCTGCTTTTCTTTTAAGTCATTATTTACAAAAATAATAATAAATGGTAATATATGTATAAATCTAAACACAATCTTAGATTACAGATCTTTTAATAGTCTATGAAAAGTTCGACAAGAGGATGTCTCCTCGCCAAAATCATTGCAGCTCGAAACTATATTTGATAAAATAAAAGGAGATAAAAATTATATGGAAGAAAATAAAAAATACCCCCAGGAGGGAAGAAACATGGGATTTTATATGGACAGTGCAGCACCGAAAACTTTATATAGGAGTGCTTTTATGAATCCATATTTTGTGGATAAATCAATGGCATTAAAAGAATTGTTTCAGATGATAGATGCAGGGAACGAACATATTTGCATTACCAGACCGCGACGTTTTGGAAAGACGGTCATGACCAATATGATCGCATCATTTTTTACCAGTTCCATCGATTCTTCTGATATATTTGACAATCTTAAGATTGCAAAACACCCAGATTATAAAAAACATCTAAATCAATACAAAGTGATTCAGATCAATTTCAGTGAGATGCCAGATGAATGCGAAAGCTACAAAGCGTATATCCGGCGAGTACATAAGTTATTAAAGGAAGATCTGCAGGAACTATACCCACAGTTAAATTTAGATTTTGAAAATGCGACAAAAGACCTTTTAAGAAAGATTCATGAAAGAACCGGAGATGAGTTTATCTTTGTGTTTGACGAATGGGACTATATTTTTCATGAATGGTTCATGACGGAGAGAGATAAGAATGAATACCTGACATTTTTAAGTGCGTTATTAAAAGATCAGTCCTATGTCAAGATGACTTACATGACAGGAATTCTCCCAATTGCCAAATATTCCAGTGGGTCAAAACTAAATATGTTCGTAGAATACACAATGGTAGAAGAAGAGAAATTCAGTGATACTTTTGGATTTACAGATGAGGAAGTGGATGAATTATTTAAACGATATCAGGAACGTACGGAGAATCAGCATTTAACAAGAGAAGATTTAAGAATCTGGTATGATGGATATTATATTAAGAATGGTAAACGGATTTATAACCCAAGATCCGTTGTTGTAGCATTGACGAATAACAATCTAGGAAACTACTGGACAAATTCAGGACCATATGATGAAATATTTTCCTATATTGAACATAACGTTGATGATGTCAGAGATGATGTAGTATTAATGGTATCAGGCGAATCTGTTCCTGCAAAGGTAAGAGAATATGCTGCAGTATCAATGAATCTGACAACAAGAGATGAGATTTTTTCAGCCATGGTCGTCTATGGATTTTTGACATATAAGGATGGTAAGGTCAGTATTCCAAACAAAGAATTGATGGATCGTTTTGGAGAAATGCTTCAGAAAGAACCATCCATGGGATATATCCATCAATTGGCGAAACATTCAAGAAAAATGTTAGAAGCAACGATTTATAATGATACTAAAACAATGGAAGATATTTTATCATACGCCCATAATACCGAAGTTCCAATCCTGTCATATAACCATGAAGTGGAACTGGCAGCAATCGTGAACCTTGTGTATCTGACAGCCAGAGATTATTATCGTGTGGAACGAGAAGATAAATCAGGAACTGGTTTTGTAGATTTTATTTTTTATCCGAATAACCAAAATGAATATCCAGGAATGATTCTGGAACTAAAAGTAGATGCAACACCAGAAGAGGAAATCCAGCAGATCAAAGAAAAACAATATGATCTGAAATTGAGAGGAAGACTTGGAGAAGATAAGGAAAACAAAATTTTAGCTGTAGGAATCAGTTATGATAAGAAATCAAAAAACCATAAATGTCGTGTGGAAACTTTATAAAAGAATATAAGACTTGAGAGAGGGATATTACAAATGTAGTATCCTTCTTTTATTTATCCATTTTATATGACATATAACTCCTTATTCATGCATAATAAACACCCCAATATAAAGAAAATGATATACTAAAAATATTAAAAGAGGAGGAAGTTCATATGAAAAAGGCAAAGAAACTATTCTTACTTCTGATTTTATGTATTATAGGAATCATAGGATCAGGACAAGCAAAAGAAGTAAAGGCGGATCTGGTTTCATCAACACAGGTTCCGTTAAATGGAAGTTCACCAACATACTGTACGATGAGTTACAGTACACAGAAAAAATATTTGAAACTGGTATTATCACAACCAGGAGAAGTATCGCTAACAATAACGAATACAAACAATCAGGCAAGAACAACGTGTCCAAAATTTAAAGTTACGGATTCTTTATTTTCAGAAGAATATGATGACTTTGAAATCGAAAGTATCGGTGTTCCAGCAACAAAGATAAAAAATTATTACTTTTATGCAGGAACGTATTATATTCAGATTGATGCAAATGGTGTTAGTGGAACACAAGTAGCTGTGCAGGCAAAGTATACACCGATTGGATCAGAAGTTACTTCAGCAATTGAAAATCCAAGTGGAGCAATCAATGTGAACTATGGACAGCAATATACAGGGTTAATGGCACAGAAGCCACATTTTAATTACTACAGATTTGTGGTTCCATACAAAAGCAGAGTAAAGATTGAAACAGAACAGAAAAATGATCTGATTCTTTGCACTATGAAATCAGATGCCCAAGAGGAAGTTACACGTGACCAGTTGGGAGATCCATCAGGTACTGTAACACAAGAATTAGAACCAGGGACTTACTTCGCGAGATTTGGTGGAAACGGATTGTTTTGGAATACAGAAAGTGGAATCTATAAATTCAAAATTACAATGATCACAAGCGTAACAAATTTGAAACTTTCTGCAAAACAAAAAGTAATTGGAACTGGAAAAACAGCGAAGATTAATGCGTATATTTCTCCAAATAATGCGACAGATAAAGGAATTAAATGGGAATCAGATTGGACAAGGATTGCAACAGTATCTTCTAATGGTGTAGTCAAAGGAATCAGGGCAGGTGCTACAACAATTTATGCAACATCAAAAGATAATGATGATATCAAAGCAGAATGCAGAGTGATCGTAACTCCAAAGAAAGTAAAGATTACAAAGATCAAAACATCAAAATCAACATATTCAGCAAAGAAAAGATTTGTGAATGTGATCATGACAGATCCTGGAGAGCGTGATGGAATTCAGATAAAATATTCAAAGAAAAAGAATATGAAAAAAGCAAAAAACGTTACATACTACATGAAAAAAGGAACTTATTATTTTCGAGCCAGAGCCTATATTACAGAGAATGGACATAAATATTATGGACCATGGGGAAATATCAAGAAGAAAAAAGTTAAATAAGAATACTGACAGGAGGAAGATTATATGAAAAAGATATTTATAGCAGTGATTACATTATTGTTTGGAATAGTCATTTTTGTACCACAGAATGTAAATGCGGCACAAAAATCAACGTATAAAAAGATTTTAGCAGCTTATAAAAAGAATGACATGAAAAAGGTCAGAAAATTAAGCAAGAATTTACCAGCGATGGCAAATGAGAAATGTGTTAAAAAGATGAAATCTAAATATAAAAAAGCATCACAAAAAGTAATAGATAAGATAGGATTTTTTGATGGTGGTGAGCAACCAGCAATTATGTACTATGGATACAGTGATGTTGATAAAGATGGTAAGCCGGAATTGATCATAAGATATGGAGCAAGCGAACAAGGATCAACAATTCGTATTTACCAGTATAAAGGTGGAAAGTACAAAAAAGTAAAAGGAAGTGCGGATGGATGGCATACGGTTATTTATAATTACACAAGTGGCAATGGATTAGTATTAACAGATGCCATGACTGCGGATAAAGTCTATGAAAGAGTTCGTCTGGTAACGTTAAAGAAAGGACGAATGAAAGTAAAAGTAATTCGGAAAAGGGAGTTTAAAGATTTTAATGATAGACTTTTATTGCCTTGTGTAATCGAAACATATTAATTTACAGAACTATATAGCTATGCAAAAAGAGGATACATAACGTGAAAAATCAAAGCATAATGAAAATCATAAAAGGATCATGGATACTTGTTCCATTTATATATGGAGGATTTTATGATTGGATTATTTTTGCAATGGCAGTAATTTGGCAAGTATGTTTGTTATACATCGCAATTCAAAATAAGAAGATCATACTACCAGAGAAAACAATATGTATAATAGTTACCGGCATAATGCTATGTTATGTTGGAACTGTTTTTTATGGAATAGATTCTGGAATGAGTGAGCTCGGGTTGATCAAAGTAATTGCATTGCTGCAATTTTTGTTACTAGTAGAGCAGATACAATATGAGGAAAGGATTGAACTTCTAGAGCAGATTCCAATGATTGCAAGTGTGATGGCGGTCATATCAATGATTTCATACATCACACCATGGAAATATACATTTTTTCAAGCGTCAAGATTAGGGGGATTTTTTCAGTATTCAAATACCTTTGCATTGTACCTGTTAATAGGGATTATTGTGTTGCTATATGAAAAAAAGAAAGAAGGTAAGCTGTGGTATATAAAATTGTATATACTTACTACAGCAATTTTGTTTACAGGAAGCAGGATTGTCTTTTTTTTGATGATCATAAATTATCTTTTATTTTTTATCGTGGATAAGAAAAATCGTGTAACGATATTCGTTATGACTGGCTGGATCATAGGATTGACGATCATAGGAATTGTGATCACTGGAAGTTATCAGAATATGGGAAGATATCTTACGATCTTCACACACAACAGCACATTATGGGGAAGAATTCTATATCAGATCGATGGCTTGAAAATGCTATTAAAAAGACCAGCAGGTTTAGGATATATGGGATACTATTTTTTGCAGCCATCTGTGCAAAGTGCGGCATACACAACAAAATTTGTACATAATGATTTCCTACAAATTGGGCTTGATGGTGGAATGATTGCAATGATCTTGGCAGTTATATTATTTATTCAAAGTATTTATGAAAAAAGTAGTCAAGATTTACAAAAACATTTGTTAGTGATCATAGCAATTCATAGTTGTTTGGATTTTAATCTTCAATTTCTTTCAATCGGGATGATTGTTATCGTGTGTATGCAATGCAAAGAAAAGAAGGAGTTGCAACTGAAGAAAATAAAAATCTTTTGTTTGCTAACATTTGTAGGTTTTGTGTTGTCTTTACGGGCAGGAATAGGAACTTCCTTGGAATATCAAGGAAAATATAAACAAGCCTTAAAGATCATGCCAGAGCTTACAACGGCCAGGATGAAACAACTATCAAAAGAAACTGATAAGAATCAGGCAGAAGAATTGGCGGACAAATTGATTCATTCAAATAAAATAATTAGTCAGGCATATGGGGTAAAAGCGGAAATTGCATATGGGGAAAATAACTATAACGCTATGGTGCGTTATAAAAGGCAGGAAATCAAAAATCGAAAATATGATATAGCAGTTTACGAAGATTATATTGATAAATTGGCATGTATTCTACAAGAAAAGCAAGCAGATTCAGATACAAAAGGGATGAAACAGTATTTAGAAGAATTGCTCTGGATACAGCAATACATAGAGAAAGTAAACACGCAAACAAATCCGATCGCAAATCATTTGAAAGATGAATCGATTCTTCAATTTGATAGTAATTACCAAAATTATCTGGAACAGATAAGGGATTATTATAATCGAAACTATAAAACACAAGGTGATAAATCACAATTTTAAGAACGGAGGAGAAACATTATGAAAAAGATACTGGTTTATATTGTGAGTTTGTCTATGCTGTTATCAAATAATACAATGATCATGGCAGCACAGACGGCAGAGAACAAAAATGTACAAGAAAAAACAACGACAGTTTCATTTGATTCGTCATCGCTGACTACAAAAATAGGTAGTTTTAAGTCATATGATTTTCAAGGAATTCAATCAGATCAAATAGAAAATGTATTCTTTGAATATATCGATGAGGGTTCAAATTGGACGGAAGATGACGAGGAATATTTGGAAGATAGTTCAATTTTGGAAATAGAAAAGAAAAAAGAATACAAAGATGACGAAGAAGAGGATGAAATTAAAGAGACTAAATATGTCCCAGTTGCAAAAAAAGAAGGAAGTGTCAAAATAAGAGCAACAATCCGATTAAAAAATTCAGATGAAACTATAAAAACACCATGGACAAAGTTTACTGTGAAAAAAGCTGATAGTGGAGTCGTTCCTTTAAAGTCTTATGTTGTATATAGCAGATTAAAAGATAAAGACGAAAATTTAGTTGACAAGAATAAAGATGGTCAGATTGATTCACAAGAGATAAAAGAAGTAAATTACCTGTATGCATATGATCATAATCTGACAGATGAAGATATGCAGGGAGTGAATCAGGCGGTAAATTGTGAATCAATAGATTTGGAAGATAATTCAGAAATTACAAAGCTTGATTTTGCAAAGAATATGAGTCATTTGGAATCTTTAAAATTAGATGGTACGAGTGTACCATTAAAAGATCGATTGGATATTTTGCGATTAGATCCAGAAAAAGTAAAAAAGGGTATTGCTTGCAGAGTTGTGCTTAAACCTAAAAACATGATTGAGATTGGTAGTACAGAGTTTGATATAAATGTATATTCAGAGGATGAAAACAAACTACAGATTAATACGGTCAATGAAGATCTAATGGTAAAGGCGACAGAAAATTCAAATTTAATTTTTATCTCAGATGAAGATGAGGAAGAAGAAGCAGTAAAAAAAATTGCATTAAAAGTAGAGCAAGCACCAGATGATGCGGTTGTGATATCTAATTTGTATTTATATGATGCGCTGTTAAGGCAAGGAGATAAAAATAAAGATGGCTATTTAACAAAAGATGAGGCAAAAGATATTAAGGAAGTTGAAGTCGAAGACTGTGGGAAAGTAGATCTTTCAGGAATAGATCAGATCAAAAACTTAGAAAATCTAAAGATTGATACAGATGATGGAGTTCAAAATATAGATGCATTAAAAAATCTAAAAAAATTAAAATTTCTCAATCTAAAAGGAGTAGATCAAAAAGATGTTTCTACGATTGGACAATTAAAAGAACTTACATATTTAGAATTATCAGGAGATTTTGACAATGTAAATTCCTTTAAGAATCTTAAAAATCTGGAATTCTTAACATTATCATCAAATAATCTGGAAGATATTTCACCGATTTCCAAGCTAAAAAACCTAGAAGATTTAGGAATAGGTGAATGCCCTAAAGTTACGGATATTTCTACATTGGACTGCAATATAATTTCTAATTTATTTGTATCAAAAAATGTTTCTGCAAAGCAGTTATTAGATTATCAAAAATTTACAGACTTAGCATTGCAAGAAAAAGAAAATTTGGATGATTCAATTGCATATGTTTCCATTATAGGTTTAGATGATGACGATGATGATGACAATGGTGTTTATACATATAAAGCAAATGATAGTACGGTTATTAACAAGTACGGAAAATGTATAAAACGAGGTGAAACTGATGTTACAATCACAGCAAAAGCAAAAGATGGGAAAGCCACAAAAACGATTCATGTCAAAGTTCAAAATGGAAAGGATCTAGAGCCAACAGGCACAGAGAGAAAAACAGATGAATTACCAAAATTGACGCAAAATGGATATCCTGATTCCAGAGTGAATGTTGTACAGGGAAATGGAGTGGTTTATGATCTGAATTCAAAAGAAAAATTAGCTGTGAATGCCAAGTCGTATGTTGCCAATTATGTATATTGTGATGACGATTATTTTGTATTGAAAACAAAGATTTCCAAAGAAAATGAGTTGTATACAGCAATAGGAAATACGCAGTTAAAAAAACAAGATTTAGATATTGAAAAGACAGAAAATAATTGCTTTTTAACAAAAGAAGGAATATTGTATCGCATAAATCAACAGAATAAACCAGAAAAGATACAAGATAATGTAAAAGATCTGAAGATATTTGATGAATATGGAAGGTCAGATGATTATGTCATCTTGTATAAAGATGGGACAGTGAAGCGCATAAAAGAACAGAATCCTGTCTTATCAGATGTAGAAACCATGTTATCATCCGATTATTATGTGCTAAAGAATGGTACAACGATTAAATATGATTGGAAGACGAGAAAAAGTGTCAAAATATTTGATGGAAAATTAAAAATGGTACGAGATGGAAATAATAATCCGTACTTTATGGATGGAAATACTTTGTATACGTACTATCGTTATAGTGATGAAGGATATACATTTGTTAAAATTGCGGATAATGTAAAACAGTTAACACCATATGATTCAAGTATATATCAGGATATGAATGGTGACTGGTATTACTTTGATGAAGATTGGACGGAAAAGGACGATAAGTTGTATTATACAAAAAAGAAGATATCCTATACAAATAGTCACTTTACTGGAATTTCGGATGATGGAACAGCCTACATTTATGGAAATCTTATTTTGACAGATGTGGTGGATATGAAAAAAATTTCATCAAGTGATACACTGCTGATTCGAAAAGATGGAACTATATGGAAATATAGAGCTCCATATATAGCGGAAAAAATGTTGGATTATGATGAGACTAAACCAGATTCTAAAGAAGATCCAATACCAGAGCCAGAACCAACACCAGAGCAGAAACCGACACCAGAGCCAGAACCAACACCAGAGCAGAAACCGACATCAGAGCAGAAACCAGCACCGGAACAGAACTCAGCACAAACAACAACTCCGCAGACACAGCAGATAAAAGTCAGTCAGATTAAACTGTCAGCGCTTTCAACAAAGATTGCTGCAGGAAAGAAGATTAAATTAACAGCAGACATCACAAAGAATGCTTCCAATAAAACATTAAAGTGGACAACAAGTAATTCGAAAGTCGCAACTGTGGATAAAAACGGAGTGGTAACAATCAAGAAAAAAGCTGGAAGCAAAACAGTAAAGATTACAGCAGAGGCAACCGATGGAAGCGGAAAGAAAGCAACATTTACGATCAAAGTCATGAAAGGAGTCGTAAAGAAAGTTAAGATTTCTGGGAAGAAAACAGTGAAAGCAGGAAAGACACTGAAACTAAAAGCCAAAGTCACAGCAAGCAAAGGAGCTAACAAGAAACTGAAATGGACAAGCAGTAATCCTAAATATGCAATAGTATCCGCATCAGGAAAAGTAAAGGCATCAAAAGCAGGAAAGAAGAAATCTGTGAAGATTACAGCAATGGCAACGGATGGAAGTGGAAAGAAAGCAACCGTGAAGATTAAAATTAAATAAAGAATAGGAATTTGACGATCTTATGAACAAACAGCTGGAAGTCACAAGAGATATTTTAAGAAGGTGTGATTTCTGGCTGTTTTTTATTGCATAGGAAATTTTGATGAAAGCCCCTATGCAATAAAAACGGTAGAAAAAAGTAGAGATATAAAAATTCTCTACTTTATAAACATATTCAAAAACTGTTTCTTAACCTCCACCGCTCTCTTCTGGCTGACTGGAATCTTATATTGTCCAGCCAAAGTCACAAGATTATTTTCAAAATCCGTAATCTGATTTAGATTGATCAGATAGCTCCTATGGCAGCAGATGAAATTCTGATTTAGACGCTCAAGTAATATGGCAAGTTTCTCAGAGGTATGATAAGTGGAAGATGTACAATAAATGGTTGTCGTACGGAGATTACGCTCCATGTAGACAATATCATCTAACAGAATATTATGTTCTCTGCGGTTCCATGAGATTGTCAGATAGTTATTTTTGTGTTGCTTAAGATTGAAGATTGCTTTCTCAATCGCACGAGGCAGATATTGTTTAACATCGGACTTATGAATAAAATATACATGTTCCGTCTCATACACATCACTGCAGTATTCGCGATATTGTGTGATGAAGATAATCTGTGTCGAGGCGTCTGCCTGCAAGATTTTTTTAGATAAGATAATGCCAGACTTTTCAGGGAGTTCGATATCCATTAAGACGATGTCATAAGGAACAAAATTCTTCCCATATAATTTAGAACGTTCCTCTGGGGAGGAACAAGGATGAATCTCGGCAGAAAGTCCTTTTGTTTCTTTGATAGTTTTTTCAAGTTCATGTAGATAGATTGGGTCATCTTCGCAGATTGCAATATGGATCATTTATAAATCTCCTTTGTATGTATTCAATCGCTTGGCAGCTGGAACAGAAGATGAGAAGAAAATAAATTCCCTTCATCCAGCCATTTGTAAGTTCCATGGTACTGTGAAACGATATCTTCTATAATAGTTAATCCGTGGCCATGCAGAACACAGGATTCTTTTTTTGTTGTGTGGTGTGCAAATATCTCATTAGGGTTTTTACTGTTTTGCATATGTACAATAAACATATTTGCCCGAAAATCCGTTGTCAGCGAGATAAATAGATCTGTTTGCGAGGGATCACATAAGCGGCAGGCATCGATCGCATTATCTAATAAGTTTGAAAAAAGGCTTGTGATCGTAAGATCCGAAAAATAAGAATCAAAATGCTCTGGCAGGATGACGCGAAACTGACAATGAATTTTTGAATGGTCAGCAACAATCTTTTTTTCCTGAAGTAATGTATTTAATAAAGCATTTTTACAAAAAGAATCCGGATAATTTCTTTTCACATGTGATGTGAGAGAAGAAATCAATACAGCCATTTCTTCGTATTGTGCATTCTTTCCAAGTTCCATGGCAAAGTCCAAATATTGGTCAATATACGCCTGTTTTTCAAGGATCGTCTTTTTTAGATTTTCTAATTCATGCTGTTGTTTCTGCATTATCTGATGTGTGCTCTTTGCATTTTTAAAGTCAGCAGTTTTACGGGTATTTTTGCAAATATGGAATACAAGACCGATAAAGGAACCAAATGCTATGATCATTGCAAGAGACATATAATCATAGAAGAAAATATGATAATATTCATGAAAAAAGTGGTTCCACAATGCCGGATTGTGGCGCATATAATTTGTCACGATTCCATGCAACGGGATCGAAAAAATACAAATAAGAATAATATATTTTTCAATTTTATACAGATTCGGATGTTTCATAATGTTTCCCTTCAGAGTCTTTCAGTTCTTGAATATAGGATAATGCCTGTTCATATTCGCCATGTTCCACAAGCAAGGAAAGGGCAAGAAGATGATTTGAGGTATCGTGGTTCCAACGATAAAGTTTCTGATATTCGTCATCAAGTGTATGCAAATGATGGATTTCTTTTTCTAAGGTCAGACGTTGGTGAGCTTCTTTCAAATGTTGTTCTTCTAATTCTTTCAGCAAAGTTAGTCCATGATTAAATAAATTCCATGAGATTATGGAAATGATCACAGAAGCAATGATAAACCATCCATACGAAAATGAAGGTTCAGGCATGGACATAAAAATATTTCCTGCAATAACCATAAAAAGGACAGGAAGACCAAGAAAGAAGAATAACTTTATATTGATCAGGTGTCGATTGCGTTCAATCATATTAAAAATTCGAGGTAATAATAAAATATCCAAGATCATCTGTGAGATAGAGCATAGAACAATGGAAACCGTATTTCCGCTCAGTGCTACATATAAAACAGCTAGATGAAGCTGTGGAAATATAAAATTAAAAACCATCAAGATACCAACAGCAATCGCTTCAATAAAAATCATACTGATACAAAAAATAAAAAACAAAAATACCTGAAAGGACCGATCTTCTGTAAAAAAGAAAAAGATATGAAAGATCCATAATGGGTAAATAAAAAATGCTGTAAATGTAGCGGATGTTGATGTTGGAACAAAGATCATCCATGACAGTAAGACAGCATAAGAAATCCATAATCTTCGATAAAATGAAGAAGAGAAGGTTCTATGTGAAAATCGTTCTAATAATATATGAAATGGAAAAATAATATTAAATATGGTTACCATGTAATAAAACAGACCTGAAATCATAGAACACATTCCCCTCCTTTCAATGATCATATGTGTTTCTACAGATAATATTATTATACAACGAATAGAAAGTTATGAAGAAAACGAATATTACATATAAATCGTTTTTTATGTATGTTTCAACATGATTAATGACACGAAACAATCTCCATCATCATTCCACTGGCAGGTTCCATCATAGTCTTTGACAATGCTTTCTATGATAGAAAGACCATGCCCATGCAAAGATGAAGAATCTTCTTTGGTTGTTTTATTTAAGAAAATATTTTTAGGGTCTTTAGAGTTTTTCATACGGATCATAAACATATTTGCCTTAAAATCTGTTGACAATTCGATAAAAAGAAAATCATTTTGTGGATAAAGCTTATGGCAGTTTTTGCAGCTTTCCAAAGCATTATCAAGCAGATTTGAAAAAATGCTGGTGATCGTGAAATCGGAAAAAGTCTGATCAAAATGATCTGGAAGAAGAATCCGGAATTCACATTTGACATTTAACTGATCGGCAATTGCTTTTTTCTCTTGCAGCAAAGTGTTCAACAAAGCATTCTTGCAATAAGTATCAGGGTAATTTCTCTTCACATGGGAGGAAAGTGAAGAAATCAAAGTTGTCATATCATCATAATTTCCAGATTCACACAGATTGATCGCAAGGTCGATATGTGAATGGATATAGGATTGCTTTTCAAGAATCTTAGTTCTTAAAGTTTCAATTTCTTTCTCCTGTTTTAAAATTGTCTGCTGTGTTGAATCAAGCATTTTCAAGTCGATTTCTTTTTTTACATTATTACAAGTAGTGATAATGATACTGATAAAGGAAAGAAGACACAGTACCATAAAAAAATTAAAGAAAAAAGATAAATATGGCTGAACAGCGTCCATAGGAAAATATTTCTGAAATGCTTCTGTGGTAAGCAGACAATGATAGAGTACAGCTGTAAAAGGAATGAGAAATATATAAATAAAAGTTAAGACGGATTGTATTTTATGTGATTTCATTTGATTCATTATAGCTCGTCTCCTTTCTCCTGCATTTGTTTCATATAAGAAAGTGCCTGATCATATTTCTCTTGCTCTGCCAATAAAGAAAGAGCCAGGAGATGATTTGCCATATCGTGGTTCCATACATAAAGTTTTTTGTATTCATTATCAAGAGAATGTAAATGTTCGATTTCCTGTTGAACCATATCAAGATGATGCTGTTGGCGGATATTTTCTTCTTCAGAATGTACAAGGAGTGTTATCCCATGTTTAAATAAACGCCAGATGCCATAAGAGCATGTCAGTGATGGGATCAGATATACGAAAACGGAATGTAATGTGTTTGGAATGATCATCAGAATATTATCAAGAATGATCGGCAGTAATATCGGAAGTAATAAACCGACCAGAAGTGATATTTGCATTAAGTAAGCATGATGCTTTATAAAATGAACAATATATGAAAAAATGATCATATAAGTGATAATCTCCAAAATACAAAGTAATGATACAGAAAGCTGATTGCCGTCAAGTCCGATGAAAACACTTACAATATGGAGTTTCGGGAATAATAGTCCGATCAGGGATAAAATAGTGGCAGAGATACCTTCAATCAGTAAAATGGAATTAAAAAACAGACAGAATGAAATAAACTTGAAAGATTTTGTACCACCAAGAAAAAAGAAAAAACTAAACGCAGTAAACGGATAGATCAGCAGCATGCTGTATTTACTTGCGACAGAGGGAGGAACGAATATCATCCATGAAAAAATAAACAGGTATAAAACCGATGTGATGTGTACACTTCGTAATGTCCGCTTTTCGCTTGGAAAGACCCTGAAAAGCATATTCAGTGGTCCGATCGTAAAGAATATATTCAACATATAGTAAGAAAAACTTGCGATCATAAAAATCCCCCCTCTCAGATCAAGTTAAATTATCCAGTAATTGATACATTTATTATACAATATATTTATGTATACAAAAAGATAAAAGATATAAATTTGAGAAGAAGATATAGAATTTAATAAATTAAATCAAATGATAATGTTTAAATGCATGATAAATCCCATCATCATTTACGGA
>OHAG01001620.1_pt1 | contig 14008 bp, 10 predicted proteins | sample 1577081 | NCBI WGS metagenome assembly OHAG01 (sample SAMEA3541513, study PRJEB24748) | human gut metagenome | biome: human gut; feature: human-associated habitat; material: faeces | place: China | collected 2012
AGCATCCCTTTGGCGTCCTATCCCGCAGCCGTGAAGGCAGTCGTGCCGCTGATCGATCAGGGCAAGATCAAGGTTCTGGCTATCTGTTCCGATGAGAGAAGTGAAAACCTTCCGGATGTTCCTACCTTAAAGGAAAGTGGTATTGACTTCACGTATGGTTCCTACAGAGGTATTGGTGTTCCAGCCGGCACTCCGGATGAGATCGTTCAGTACCTGTCCGATACCATGGAATCTGTTATGAACTCTGACGAAGTAAAAGACCAGTTTGCAAACAGCGGACTTCCGATTACCTATGCAAATTCATCAGACTTTAAGGCTATGCTGGATGAAGACTACAAGAATATGGAATCCATTCAGGATCTTTTGAAGGAATAAGAAGGGGGAGTACACTGTGGGTAAGAAAGACTGTGGACTTGGAATTGGCGCGATCGTCTTAGGTATTGCAGTATTTGTATATTTTCAGGGCCTTCCTGGTGCTGCAGGATCATACCCGAAGCTGGTCAGCGCGGCTATTGTAATTTTAGGAATTCTGATTCTGGCGGGTTCTTTCAAGGCTGCAAAGCAGGAAGAACCGGCTCAGAAGGAAAAGAAAAATATTTCCTATAAAACCGTGGCTTTGATTGTAGTGTATCTGTTTGCATACTATTTCCTGTTCCAGTATGTGGGCTATGTAATCCCAACGTTTCTGATGATGTTAGCCACATCGGTAACACTGGGATACCGGAACTGGAAGGTTCTGATCCCAACCGATCTGTTGATCAGCATTGGTTTGTATCTGGCATTTACACAGTTATTCCATGTAAGATTCATGGGTCTGTTTTTCTAAAATCATGTGAGAAAGGAGTGGAGAGAAAATGTCCAGTATTTTCTTAGGATTTCAGACGGTAGCTTCACCGATGGTGCTGCTGTTCCTGGTTCTGGGCTGTGTAGTCGGACTGGTAATCGGAGCTCTTCCGGGTCTGACCGGTAATATGGCGATTGCGCTGATGGTACCGATGACCTTTGGCATGCAGCCGAGTGTGGGGCTTGCGTTTCTGGCAGCAATCTACTGTTCTTCCATTTATGGCGGTTCGATTTCCGCAATTTTACTTGGTATTCCGGGAACTATCTCCAGTTTCGCGACAACACTGGATGGTTATCCACTGGCGAAACAGGGGAAGGCAGGCCTGGCCCTTGGAACTTCCACCATGGCCAGTGTCTTTGGCGGACTGTTCAGTGCCCTGGTGCTGATGTTTTTAACCCCGGTACTTGCAGATTTCGCGTTAAAGTTTGGTCCTGGTGAGTACTTTGCAATTTCTCTGTTAGGTATTGCCTGCATTACCAGCATCAGCGGTGACAACATTCCGAAAGGACTTCTTTCCGGCATGATCGGTCTTCTGATCGCAGTCATCGGTATGGATCCGCAGAATGGTACTCCGCGTCTGACCTTTGGCAATGTAAACCTGTTAAGTGGCATCAGCCTGGTAGCTTCCCTGATCGGTCTGTTTGGTATCGTATCCGTTATGAAGACTGCGGAAGCCTGCAAAAATGTGAAAACAACAAGTACTATGCCGACAGTCGATAATGTCTGGATTGGCTGGAAAGAATGTATGCGTCAGTTTCCGGTATGGCTGAGAGCTTCCGTAATCGGAACCATCGTCGGCATCATCCCGGGTGCAGGAACCAATGTAGCGACTTTCATGGCCTACGATATTGAGAAAAAGCTGTCCGGTGATCCGGATTCCTTCGGAAACGGAAACGTAAACGGTGTTGCGGCTCCTGAGGCAGCCAACAATGCAGTAACCGGCGGTTCCCTGGTGCCACTTTTGGCACTGGGCGTTCCTGGAAACTCCACATCCGCATTGTTCCTTGGCGCAATCATGATTCACGGCATGAGAACCGGCCCGGTATTCTTTACCGAGCATCCGGATATCATTTATGGCCTGTTCATTTCCATCATCATTGCGAACATTATCATGGCGCCTCTCGGAATCTTTACCCTTCGCTATATGAAGACCATTCTTTCCGTTCCGGAGGAACTGCTGGCAGGAATTATCTTGGCATTTTGTGTAACGGGTGTATTCGCACTGGCCACCAACCCGTTTGATGTGCTCGTGCTGATCGTATTTGGCCTGATTGGCTATTTCTGCTACAAATTCAAGATTCCGACCGCACCGATGATTGTGGCTATGGTGCTGGGATCCATGACGGAGAACAACTTAAGACAGGCGCTGATCGCAAGCAAGGGTTCTTGGAATTTCCTTTATACCCAGCCGCTTACCCTGACCATCGTAATCATTGCCCTGTTAAGCTTCTTCTTCCCGTTTATTGCAGCTCTGATTAAGAAAAGAACAAAGAAAGCGTAAAAGACGCAGTATGAAATAACGAATGTACAGGAGGATTGTCAGATGAAAATTACAAAAGTAGATGTGTTTATGCTGGATGCCGGTTCTCAGAGATGGCAGAGAAAACCGATCGTGTGCCGTATTTATACCGATGAAGGCATTTACGGTGACGGCGAAGCCGGTATCGCATTCGGAATCGGAAGCACCGCAGCGTTTGGCATGGTAAAAGACCTGGCCGGCCTGATTGTTGGCATGGATCCGATGAATATTGAAGTAATCTGGAATAAGATGTTTAAGTCCAGCTTCTGGGGCATGGGCGGAGGTGCCATCGTATTTGCTGGTATCAGCGCGATTGATATTGCACTGTGGGACATTAAGGGCAAGGCATTAAATGTTCCATGCTATCAGTTAATGGGCGGCAAGTTCAGAAGTCAGATGCGTTCCTACGCTTCCCAGCTGCAGTTCGGCTGGTGTGACAAAATCGGACCTTATGGCAAACCGGAAGAGTACCGCATGGTTGCAAAATATGCTCTGGATGACGGCTACGATGCCATCAAGATCGATTTTACCCAGATCGGACCGGACGGCACCCACCTTCCGAAGAGCGAGTGCGAGGGCATTCCGTCCAGAACCTTTATGAAGATGGTAGAGGATCGTATGAAAGCAGTCCGTGATCTGGGATATGATTTTGACCTGATTGTGGAAAACCACTGTCGTACCGATGCGGTCAGCGCGGTTATGATCGGCGAGCTGTGTGACAAGTATAAAGTTATGGCTCTGGAGGAGCCGGTTATCCCGATGAATCCGATGATGCAGAAAGCGGTTCACGACAAGGTGAAAACTCCGATCGCCAGCGGTGAACGTCTCTATGGACGCTGGCATTATATGAACAATTTTGCGGAGAACAATGTACAGCTGTTACAGCCGGATATCTGTAACTGTGGCGGTCTCACCGAGTCCAAGAAGATCTGCGATATGGCACAGGTATTTGATGTAACGGTACAGGCTCACTGCGCAGGCTCCCCGATCTCTACTGCAGCAGCACTCCATATCGAGGCAGCAATTCCGAATTTCTGCATCCATGAGCATCACTTCCGCAGCACCCAGCCGGATTTGACCAGACTGTGCAAGTACGATTACCAGCCGGTTAAAGGTATTTACACCGTTCCGGAGCTTCCGGGACTTGGCCAGGAAATGACCAAGGACGCAATGGACAATGCATTGATGCATGTAACCGTAGACAGAAACGAAAAAGGGCTGTAATTCTCTCTTATGTAACATATAGCAAAAACACGGCAGACTGTGAAATGCAGGCTGCCGTGTTTTTGTTGTTCTCTTGGCTAATTCTGACGATTTTATGAAAATTATGGTGTGCACCCTCACGTGCCTTGCACCTGATGAAATTTAATGGTATACTGTCGTGGTAAATTACCCGTATTGCGGCCAGCAAGGCCGGAAAAACAATAAAATGCCCCGTTTGTGGGCGGTTTTCGGGTCAAAAGGACGGATGAAAGGAATCCTATGTCTTCAAATAACGAATACGCGATCCAGGTACAGGATGTGAGCAAGATATATAAGCTGTATGACAAGCCGATCGACCGGCTGAAGGAGTCTCTCAGCTTAACCCATAAAAACTACCATAAGGACTTCTTTGCACTGAGTGATATTTCATTCAATGTAAAGAAGGGTGAGACGGTAGGTATCATCGGAACCAACGGTTCCGGAAAATCAACGATATTAAAGATCATCACCGGAGTGCTGACCCCGACAAGCGGACAGGTCCGGGTGAGTGGAGTTATCTCGGCGCTTCTGGAGCTGGGAGCGGGCTTCAACATGGATTACACCGGCATTGAGAATATTTACATGAACGGAACCATGATGGGCTTTTCCAAAAAACAGATGGACGAGAAGCTTCCGGATATCCTGGAATTTGCGGATATCGGAGACTTTGTTTACCAGCCGGTGAAAACCTATTCCAGCGGTATGTTTGTACGGCTGGCTTTTGCATTGTCAATCAATGTGGAGCCGGAAATCCTCATTGTGGATGAGGCCCTTTCTGTGGGAGACGTGTTCTTCCAGTCTAAGTGCTACCGCCGCATGGAGGAGATCCGGAAGAACGGAACCACCATTCTTATGGTTACCCACGATATGGGCAGTGTCATCAAATACTGCGACCGGGTGGTGCTTTTAAATAAGGGTCATTATGTGGCTGAGGGCGCGCCGGGCAAGATGGTGGATCTGTACAAGAAGATTTTGGCCAACCAGATGGATGATCTGGAAGAGGAGCTGCTGGAGATGAATGATTTCTCCGGCGGGCTGGATGATGATGCAGCAGGAACCGGAGCAGATGGAAAAACAGCGGGATCTGGCGCAGCGGGCAGTGAAAACACGACCGGCAAAGCGGACGGACAGAACGGTGCAGCTGGCAGCGCGGCCTCCGGCCATGCCAACAAAAAGCACAGCGGTCTTATGAAGGATAAGATCACCATCAACCCGAACCGTACCGAGTATGGCAACGGCAAGGCGGAGATCTATGATCTTGGCATGTTTGATGAGCGTGGCAACTTAACGAACCTGTTGTTAAAGGGTGAGTATTTTACCATCAAAGAGAAGATCCGTTTCCATGACAGCATCCAGGCCCCGATCTTTACCTACACCATTAAAGATAAGAAGGGCGCGGACTTAACCGGTACCAACACCATGTTTGAGGGGGCGGAGATCTGTCCGGTCAAAAACGGTGACGAGTACGAGGTGAACTTCCGCCAGAAGATGACCCTTCAAGGCGGCGAGTATCTGCTTTCCATGAGCTGCACCGGCTTTGAACAGGGCGAGCATACTGTGTACCACCGTCTGTATGATGTGGCGAACATCACGGTTATTTCCAATAAGAATACCGTGGGTGTTTATGATATGGAGTCTGAGGTGGAGGCGGTGCTGAAACCGGCGGGAGCCGTGAACACGGAAACCGGGAATGCGTGAGACGGAAACTGGTTTGATCGGAACACAAACATGGCGAACAACGAACGTGAACATAAGAAAGAGGTTTTTTGAGCATGAGAAAGATCGATGATGAGATACAGGCGCTCCTCTTAGAGCATCGCGGAGATATCCGGTCCATCCTGAAGGACAACCACAGGCTGGATCTGTTGTATGCACTCTCTTCCCAGCGTGAACTGCTGCTTGAGTGGTATGACTTTGAACCGGAGGCAGAGGTCCTGCAGGTGGGAGCCGATTACGGTGCGCTGACCGGGCTTTTTCGATCCAGCGTGCGCGCAGTGACGGTGCTGGATGACACGGAAAGTGCTTTGGAAACGGTGCGCCAGCGCTATCCGGGCGCAGCCAACATCTATTACCGAAAGGACAGTCTGGCCGGTTACGCGGCAGAGGCCTGTGCGGAGGGCAAAAAGTATGACTATGTGATCTTTGCGGGAACTCTGACAGCTCCCTATGAGAAACACATTCATGAGGCAAAGTCCCTGTTAAAGCCGGAGGGAATTCTGATCGTGGCTTCAGCCAATGCCCTTGGCATGAAATATTTTGCGGGAACAGTGGAGGAAGAAAATGCACTGACCAAACGTCAGCTGACGGAGCTGCTTTGCGGGGACAGGGAAACCCAGAGCATGGCCGATGAGAGCGGTGCATTGAAATTCTATTATCCGATGCCGGACTATAAGACTCCGGTCAGCATCTATTCCGATGCCTATCTGCCAAAGAAGGGTGATTTAACCCGTGTAACTCCGGCTTACGATTATCCGCCGTACCGCATGATGGAGCAGGGGGAGAAGTTTGACACGGTCTGCGAGGCAGGCCTTTTTGACCTGTACGCCAACTCCTATCTGGTATTCTGGAGCGCAGATCCGAAACAGCTTCAGAAGGAAGATGAGCGGATCTTCATGAAATACAATAAGACAAGACGAGAAGAGTTCCAGATCAAGACCTGCATCTGCGAGCGGAATGTGATCGGCGCGGCTGGAGCCAGTGGCGCAGCGGGAGCGGATGCAACGGGAAATAGCGCAGCGGGCAAAAAAGAGCGCTATGTCGAGAAAGCGGCTCTGAGCCTGGACGGCAGCGCGCACATCGCTTCCTTCAAAGAAAAATATGAGAAGCTGACAAAGCAGCACCGTACCTTAAAGGTGGCAGAGCCGAAGTTTGCCGAGCACCGCAATTCCGTATTCTTTCCGTATCTGGTTGGAGAAACCTGCGCGGAGAAGCTGGGTGAGCAATTAGAGGGCGGACAGCTTCCGCTGGATGTGCTGCAGATTGTCATGAACCAGATCTACGATATCAGTCCGGAATGCCGCAGCGCGTTTATCCGCACGGAAGAGTTTGATGAGGTGTTCGGCGCAGACCTGACGGAGGAGGAGCAGAAGCTGCTGCTTTCCGATACGGCCTGCGAGGTTTCCAACATCGACGCATTGTTTGAAAACATGCTGATGACCCGGGAAGGCATCTATTGTCTGGATTACGAGTGGGTATTCCTGTTCCCAGTTCCGGAGCATTTTGTGAAATACCGCATTCTGTACTATTTCTATGAGCAGTACAGCAGTGTGTTAAAGCAGCTGACCTTAGATCAGATCCTGGGTTATTTCGGCATCACGCCGGAGATGGCCGAGGTGTACCGCAGGATGGAAGAAAACTTCCAGAGCTATGTACACGGCGAAAACCAGGAACTGTATCTGGGCAATTATATGGTATATTCCCGCACTGTGCGTGACATCCGCCAGACCGAAAGCGACCTTGCAAGAGCGAGAGAGCGCATCGAGCAGATGAAGATCCACAGCCGGGAAAAGGACGTGACCATCCGCAAGATCACCGAGGTGCAGCGTCTGACCAACAATCATGTCACCAACCTGGAAGCCATCATCCACAACCATGAGCATGAGATCGGGGAGATGGCAAAGACCTTAAATTACTTAAACAAACATGAGGCTATCCTCTTTAAGATCCGCAGGAAGCTGGGCGACAAATTCAACCAGAAGTATCCGAAGGGGTCTGTGGAGCGGAAAAAGCTTCATTATAAGAAGGAATATATGCTGCATCCGCTTCGTTCCATGAAGCTTTACTCCACACCGGAGGGAAGAAATTTACGGGACGGCGATTTCAACATTGGTGAGATCTACCGGGAGCATGGACGCCTGAAATTTGAACAGGTGGAGAACCCGACGGTTTCCATCATCATTCCGGTATACAACCAGATCCACTACACCTATGCGTGTCTGCTTTCGATTTTAGAGCACACGAAGGATGTTTCTTATGAGGTCATTATTGCGGATGACGTATCCACAGATGCGACAGAGCATCTTTCCGAGTATGCGGAAGGACTTGTGATCTGCAGAAACAGCACAAACCAGGGCTTTTTACGCAACTGCAATAACGCAGCGCGCCATGCCCGCGGCAAATATGTGATGTTCTTAAATAACGACACCCAGGTGACGGAGAACTGGCTGTCTTCCCTGGTCCAGCTCATTGAGTCGGACCCGTCCATCGGCATGGTAGGTTCCAAGCTGGTGTACCCGGACGGACGGCTGCAGGAGGCGGGCGGTATCATCTGGAGCGATGGCTCCGGCTGGAACTATGGCCGTCTGGACAACCCGGATAAGCCGGAGTACAACTACGTCAAGGATGTGGACTACATTTCCGGTGCAGCTATTTTATTATCCAATGAATTATGGAATCAGATCGGCGGCTTTGATACCCGCTTTGCACCGGCCTACTGTGAGGATTCCGACCTGGCCTTCGAGGTCAGAAAGGCGGGCTACCGCGTGGTATATCAGCCGAAGTCCAAGGTCATCCACTTTGAGGGCGTTTCCAACGGCACCGATGTGCAGGGTACCGGTTTAAAGCGCTATCAGGTGGCAAACAGCAGGAAGCTGAAGGAAAAATGGGCCGATGAGTTCGCAAAGCAGTGCGAGAACGACGGCAATCCGGATCCGTTCCGGGCAAGAGAGCGCAGCATGGGCAAGCCGATCATCCTGGTGGTAGACCATTATGTGCCGACCTACGACAAGGACGCAGGTTCCAAGACCACGTACCAGTATTTAAAGATGTTCTTAAAGAAGGGCTATGTGGTAAAATTCCTGGGCGACAACTTTATGAACGAGGAGCCCTACACCAGCGAACTGGAGCAGATGGGCATTGAGGTCTTATACGGACCGGAATACCAGGTCAAGATCTGGGACTGGCTGCGGGATCATGGCGATGACATTGCGGTGGCTTACTTAAACCGCCCGCATATCGCGTCCAAATATATTGATTACATTTTAGACAATACCGATATCAAGGTGATCTACTACGGACACGATCTGCACTGGCTGCGGGAGAGCCGTGAGGATCAGATCACGAAGGGTCCGAAGATCCGCGAGGATGCGGAATACTGGAAGTCCATTGAGTTTACGCTGATGAGCAAGGCGGCAGTCTCCTACTATCCGTCTTATATTGAGCGCGATGCGATCCATGAGATCGATCCGACCATCAACGTCAAGGATATTACAGCATATGTTTTTGATGAGTTTAAGTCTGACATTCAGGAGGACTTTGCGAAGCGCAACGGACTTCTGTTTGTCGGCGGCTTTGCGCATCCGCCGAACGCAGACGCGGTGCTCTGGTTTGCAACGGATATTTACCCGCGCATCCGTCAGAAGATGGAGGCAGCAGGCCAGATTCCGCCGGAATTTATCGTAGTCGGTTCCAAGGTGACCGATGAGATCAGGGCGCTGCAGCAGCCGGACAACGGCATCATCATCAAGGGCTTTGTATCTGAGGAAGAGCTGAGTGAGCTTTATGCCACCTGCCGTGTGGTGGTGGTTCCGCTGCGTTACGGCGCAGGTGTAAAGGGCAAGGTGGTAGAAGCCATTTATAACGGTGCCCCGATCGTCACCACCTCCATCGGCGCGGAGGGAATCCCGCAGGTAGAGGATGTGCTTCTGGTGGAAGACGAGCCGGAGGCATTTGCCGAGACCGTGACCAGACTGTACCAGAGTCCGGAGGGCTGCAGGGCACTCTGCGAGAAGACCCAGAGCTACATCCGCACCCATTTCAGCATGGATGCGGCATGGAAGGTCATTGAGAACGATTTTAAGAGATAGTTAAGGAGAAATACAATGCAGGCAATTTTACTGGCCGGTGGTCTGGGAACCCGGCTCCGGAGCGTGGTAAGCGACCGCCCGAAGCCTATGGCCCTGATCGGAGAGAAGCCATTTATGGAGTATGTGGTGCATGAGCTTTCCCGCCATGGCATCACAGATATCATCTTTGCCGTGGGCTACAAGGGTTCCATGGTGGAGGAGTATTTCGGGGACGGAAGCGGCTTTGCCGCACCGGACGGAACTCCCATCACGGTTCATTATGCTTACGAGGCAGAACTTCTCGGCACAGCCGGAGCCATCAAAAATGCCGGCAGATTTGTCACGGAGGACAGCTTTTTTGTCCTGAACGCGGACACTTTTTATCAGATTGACTACAGCCGCCTGGTGACCATGCAGCGGGAATCGGATCTGGATATGGCACTGGTGCTCCGGGAAGTGCCGGATATTTCCCGGTACGGAGCAGCCGTGTTAATGAACGGACGCCTTACCGGCTTTAACGAAAAGAGCGCGGAGGCGAAGCCGGGCACCATCAACGGCGGAGGGTACTTAATGAAGCGCGCTCTTCTGGATGAGATCCCGGCGGGCAAAGTCTCTCTGGAAAATGAGATGATCCCGAAGTGGCTTTCTGAGGGCCGCGCATTGGGCGGCTTTGTGAATGACGGCTATTTCATCGACATCGGAATTCCGGAGGCTTATTATCAGTTTATTGAGGATGTAGAGAAAGGAGTAGTGGTATGGTAATCAGGGGACGGGCACCGCTTCGCGTGAGCTTTGGCGGCGGTGGTACGGATGTGGCACCATTCTGTGTGGAGCAGGGCGGAGCCATCATCGGCAGCACCATCAACAAATATGCGTACTGTTCCATCGTTCCGAGAGAGGATGACCAGATTATCGTACACTCTCTGGACTTTGATATGACAGTCAAATACAACGCGAAGGAAAATTTCGTCTACGACGGACGGCTGGATCTGGTCACTGCGGCCTTAAAGGCCATGGATATCAACCAGGGCTGCGAGGTTTACTTGCAGTGTGACGCTCCGGCGGGTTCCGGTCTTGGAACCTCTTCTACGGTTATGGTTTCTCTGTTAACGGCCATGGCCCGCTGGAAGGGCGTGGAGATGGACGCTTACCGCCTGGCTGACCTGGCTTACCAGGTAGAGCGCGAGGATTTAAAGATTGACGGCGGTTACCAGGATCAGTATGCGGCAACCTTTGGCGGCATCAACTTTATCGAGTTCCACGGCCGTAACAACGTGGTGGTAAACCCGCTGCGCATTAAGAAAGATATTCTGCATGAGCTGCAGTATAACCTGCTGTTATGCTATACCGGAAACATTCATGTGTCCGCGAATATCATCAAGGACCAGGTGAAAAACTACGAGAAGAAGGATGCCTTCGATGCCATGTGCGAGGTGAAAGCCCTGGCTTATGCCATGAAGGATGAACTGCTGAAAGGCAATCTGCACAGCTTCGGAAAGCTTCTGGACTATGGCTGGCAGAGCAAAAAGCGCATGAGCAGCAAGATCACCAACCCGCAGATCGATGAGCTTTACGATGAGGCCATCAAGTCCGGGGCTTTGGGCGGCAAGCTGCTTGGCGCGGGCGGCGGCGGTTATCTTCTGATGTACTGCCCGTACAATGTAAAGCATAAAGTAGCAGCCCGCATGGAGCAGATGGGCGGCCAGATGGCAGACTGGAACTTTGAGCTGCGCGGCGCCCAGTCCTGGATCGCAGATGAAAACCGCTGGAATTATAATGAGGTGAAGGTACATCTGCCGAACGGAGATTACGAATTTAAATTATAAGGATATTTTATGGAAAAAGTAATATTTCTGGACCGGGACGGTACATTGAATGAAGAGGTCAATTACCTGCACCGGAAAGAAGATCTGGTGCTCCTTCCGGGAGTGCCGGAGGCCTTAAAGGCTTTCAAGGACCAGGGCTACAAACTGGTGGTGATCACCAACCAGGCCGGAGTAGCCCGGGGCTATTACACAGAAGAAGATGTCAAAGAACTGCACCGCTACATGAATGAACTTCTGGCTGGGCAGGGCGCGGGGGTTGACGCGTTTTACTACTGTCCGCATCACCCGGAACATGGCATTGGGAAGTATAAGATTCCGTGTCACTGCCGCAAGCCGGAAACCGGGATGTTTGAAATGGCGGAACAGGATTTTGAGGTGGACAAGGCTTCTTCCTGGATGATCGGTGATAAGCTGATCGACATTGAGGCGGGGCGCAATTACGGAGTGCGTACGGTGTTAGTGGGAACCGGCTACGGTGCCGGAGTCCATGAGGAACAGAAGAAAAAGGGAGACTTCCCCTATGACCTGTACGCAGACGATTTACTGGAGGCATACAATGAAATTAACAGAGAAACAGCAGGAAATCTTTGAGGAGCTGTTTGTACGCTATCCGGTTCTTGAGAAGAACCGGAAGGATATTTTAAAGGCATATGAGGTTCTGGAGACCTGCTACCGCACAGGCGGAAAGCTTCTGGTAGCCGGAAACGGCGGAAGCTGCGCAGACGCGGAGCATATTGTCGGGGAACTGATGAAGGGCTTTAGAAAGCGCCGCCCGTTAGACGAAGCACTGCAGCACAGTCTGGCCATGGAAAACATAAGCCATGGGGCAGATCTGGCCCGCAGTCTTCAGGGCAGCCTGCGGGCCATTGCACTGGATGGACATCCGGGACTTTCCACGGCCTTTGCCAACGATGTGGACGCGGATATGATCTTTGCCCAGCAGGTTTGTGGATATGGGGACAGGGATGATGTATTCCTGGGGATATCCACCTCCGGAAACTCTAAAAATGTGGATTACGCAGTGACCGTTGCGAAAGCAAAGGGCTTAAGCGTCGTCGGCCTGACCGGAAAGGATGGCGGCCTGCTCGGAAAGCGGGCAGATGTGGCTGTCATCGTTCCGGAGACGGAGACCTTTAAGATCCAGGAACTGCATCTTCCGATTTATCATGCACTGTGTCTGATGCTGGAAGAGGCCTTCTTCGAGGAGTAGGAATATGATGAGTCATACTTTTGCAATCTGTGCCTATAAGGATTCGCCTTATCTGGATGCCTGCATCCATTCCCTGAAGCGCCAGTCGGTGAAATCAAAGATCATTCTCTGTACTTCTACACCAAGTCCGTTTCTGGAAGCTATGGCAAAGATCCACGACATTCCGCTGTACGTGCGGGACGGAAAAAGTGACATTCAGGATGACTGGAACTTTGCCTGTGAAAAGGCGGATACCCGCCTGGTGACTATTGCTCATCAGGACGACTGCTACCACCGGGATTACGCGGCCTGGGTGCAGCGGTGCTGGGAACGATACCCGGACACCACGGTGTTCACCACAGACTGCGCGATCTTAAAGGGTGAAGAGCTGCAGAGACCGGGCATGATCCAGTTTATCAAGATGCTTCTGCGTCTGCCGCTGCGCCTGCATGGACTGGCAGACCGGACCTTTGTGAAAAAGGCAGCGCTGGTGTTTGGCAACCCGATCATCTGCCCTTCCTGTACTTATGATAAAGAAGTACTGGGTGCGCCGTTATTTGACTCGCCCTACAAATTTGCGCTGGACTGGGACACCATGTGGAAGCTGGCAGACCGTCCGGGGCGTTTTACCTGTGTGGAGCGGCCGCTGATCCGTTACCGGATTCATGAGGGAGCTACCACAAAAGCCTGTATTGAGGATCACCGGCGGACGGCGGATGAGACCGCCATGTACGGAAAAATCTGGCCGAAGCCGGTGGTAAAGCTGCTCATGCATTTTTACCGCAAGGCATATTCTGCGTATGAGGAATGATAATAGTTATAAATAATTTGGAGTATATAATTATGGAAAAGATGGAATTTAGCGGAAAGCAGAAGGCGGAGGCCATGCAGTATCAGTGGACAAAGCGTGCAGATGTCTGGAAGACGGAAGCCCTGGTCCTGATTCTGCTGACTGCGTTCGCGTTTGTGATCAACCGCCATATGGAGATCAAGGGTCTTTACATGGACGATCTCTATCAGTGGTTCTGCTTTAACGATAACCCGTTTATCGCGGCGGTGTTTACCAGCGGCGGAACCCGTTTCCGTGCCCTTTACAATCTGGCGGCATGGACAGAAATGAAACTTTTCGGCACCCATGTGAACTGGTACGTGCCCTTTAACATTGTGCTGAACTCCTGTCTTGCGTACAACCTGTACCGCATGGCAAAACGGTTCAGCCATTCTGCGTATGTGGGGATTTTATGCGCGGTCATGTTTCTGATGTCCCGCATGTCCTACTACCAGATCGGCCAGGCACTGGGCCTGATGGAGACCATGGCCATGTGGATGGCGCTGGGGATTTTGTATTTCCTGCTGGAGGATCTGGGGGATGAGGATGAGACATCCGCGAACCGGAAGCTTTACCTGGCGGCGGTGCTTTATTTCTGCGTCTGCCTGGTGCATGAGCGTTATATGGTGCTGCTTCCGCTGTTTTACTTTTCCCTGCTCTTTAAACTGTCAAAGAACTGGAAGCTCTGGGCCGCTCCGACTGTTGGGTTTGCCCTGATCCAGCTTCTCAGGTTTATCTTTATCGGAACCATTTCCCCGCCGGGAACCGGCGGAACC
>OHAG01001625.1_pt1 | contig 13988 bp, 14 predicted proteins | sample 1577081 | NCBI WGS metagenome assembly OHAG01 (sample SAMEA3541513, study PRJEB24748) | human gut metagenome | biome: human gut; feature: human-associated habitat; material: faeces | place: China | collected 2012
AAAATGTCCATGATATGATTTTACTTGCGGGTTCTTCCGCATTTATCCGTTTTTATGGTAAACGGTAAATCAGTGTTACCGATAAATTTTTGATCACTGGATTTTTATCCAGTGATCTTATTTTTTACATTCTGTTGGCAGGTGTTCTGACCATGGTAATAGTTCTTCTAAAAAATCTAGATTTCTATCTTCCATGTGTTTTGGAATCTCTATCAGCAGATATTTTAAATATTCATATGGTTTTAACTGGTTCGCTTTGGCTGTCTCTGTAATACTGTAGATCATTGCACTTGCTTTGGCCCCATTTACTGTATCTATCACATGCCAGTTATTCCGCCCAACGCAAAAGCTCCGAATAGCAATCTCTGCATTATTATTATCGAGAGGTACTAATGGATCATCCAAAAACGCTCTGAGATATCTTTCCTGATTCAGACTGTACTGTATTGCGTTATATAAAGCACTCCCAGTTCCTACAGATCCTATGTTTGATCTTACCCACGAAAAGAAAGCATCGACCAATGGTGATACCTGTTCTTTCCTCCGTTTTTTTCGCTGCTCTGGTTCATACCCGTCCAGGCTGTTATCGGTATGATAGATTGCTCCGATCTGGGCAACTGCAGCTTCTGCAAGACTTCCTTTTGATGCTTTTTTCCCTAATGCTTTACAGATCTGGACATATTTCCGCCTTGCATGAGTCCAGCAGCCTGCAACTGTGATGTGTGCATTTTCCCTCGCAATCTTATGATATGCTTCAAACCCATCACAGACGATCGTTCCTTCATATCCTTTCAAAAACTCCGCCGGATGGCTTGAATTTCTGGTTTTCTGATATTCATACAGGATCACTGGCTGTTGTCCATCTTTTGTACCAGTACGATAAACCCACATATAACTGTTGCACATCGTATCCCGGCCGTCTCTCTTGACTTTGACTGGTGTTTCATCCGCATGGATCACAGGGCCCTGATAGATCTGCTGATGCATCCGGTCATATAATAAAGATAAATAGCGTTCACTGCTTTTGATCACCCAGCTGGACATTGTCTGTCTTGAAATATGAATATCATTCCTTTTAAATTCCTGTTCCAGACGATACAAAGGCATCGCATTCACATATTTAAAGTTCAGGACTGCCGCTAACAGAGATGGCGTTACGATACTGTTTTTTAAGATTTCAGAAGGTCGTTCTGCACTTATGATCTTATCTTCATTTTTTGCACTATAATAAGCGACATGATGCTCGATCACTTCGAAAGTTGCTGGATGAAAATCCAGTTTTTTATAAATCCTGTCTGGAAGTCTCCGATATCCATTTGGGAACAGCTCAGAAAGCTGTTTTTCAGAAAGTTCATGATATTCTTCCCGGACTGGAAGTCCTGACAGATCTTCATCACGTTTTCCTTTCGGTCTTTTTTTACGTTTATATGCAGGAATGACTTCTTCGATCAATGGTTCTTCTGCACAGTCTGTTTCTATCGTAACTTCAGCTTCGTTAAAACACAGAGTCAACTGATCATAGTCAAATTTCTCCGTTTTCTGAGCAAAACGATCTGTTCGTGACATGGTAAGCTGTTCATAGATCAGGTCAAACTTTCGGTTCAGTTCTTCTAACTGTGTTGTCTGTTTTTGCAGCTGTTCCTGTTGAGAAAGAAACAGTTCGATGATCTGTTTCTTTGTAAATCTGTTTAATTGTCCCTCGTTAAATATGATCTCTTTCATAAGACCACACTATCATAGAACATAAACGCATGTAAAGAGATATGAGACAACTTTTTAAATCCGTGGATAAAGTCATTTTGACAGGAATACTTTATCCACAGAATGTTCAGACGAAACGTGGATGATCTATTTTCTGAATACATTTTTTAGGCTTGATCGTCAGACCTTCCATCAGCCATCGAAACTGCTGGGATGTAAGCTTACATACTTCTTCCTGACTTCTGGGCCATTGGAATTTACTGGCTTTTTGTTCTAACCGTTTATAACAGAGTAAAAATCCATCACCTTCCCATATAAGTGCCTTGATCCGGTCTGTTTTACGTCCACAGAACATAAACAGAGTTCCAGGCTGAAAAGGATCCATCCCATAGGTTTGAGAAATGATGTTTGAAAGAGAATCAATTCCTTTTCTTAGATCTGTATAACCACACACAATATAAACAGCTTGAAGATCTTTTGCATCATTCAGCATTTTTCAGGTTCCTCAGCACACGGAAAAGAAGTTGTTCGTCCGTATTTTCATAGATACGAATGCGAAGATCATCCTGAAAGATATCAAGGAAAGAATCTGTGGTTTGAAGTTTTGATGGATTTTTTTGTACACCCTGATCTTCATGAAACAGTTCTTTGGGTACGATTGCTAGATTTTCCTGAAGTTTTTCTTCAGATACTTGATCGAGATAAGCTTCTTTTACCTTTCTGACTCTGTAATAATATCCAGCTGCAGAAATCCCATAATTCTCTTTACACCATTCATCCAGAGGGATCTGTTGAGGTCGTCCTTTGGATTCCTGCATCATCTGAAACCATTCCTGCAATTGAACCTGTTGCGTGACTAAAGTTGTTTTTGACATAAACTATATCGCCTCCTAAAAAAATCAAGAATGTTAAGACTCAAACTTTTTTACAAGTCAAAAAAGTTAAGGCTTAACATTTTTGACCCTTGTTTAAAATCTTGAGTTAATTATCTCAGATTACTTTAGGATTTTGTAGAGAACACTGATTTACCGTTTACTTTTTATGTTATACTCCCATCTTTGACAGTTGGAAAGAAATAAAGCACCCAAAAAGCTCGTAAATTAGGGCTTTCTGGATGCTTTTTATTTTGCAGCGATATGTGCTGTTTTACTTGTTTTCTTTCTTGATTACTTTTGTCTGTTTGATGATGTTTCGTAAACGCACAATAGCACGTACTATAATGGTCTCATAAATTTTACCAAAGAATATGTTTTCAATATTAGTAAATGTAGAAATAGGGCAAAACTTGACATTCAAAAAGAGTTGAAAAAGGTTATAAATAATACTGTTACGATCAAAAAAACAGATCTTATAAAATTTCTTTGGACAAATGATAATTCTAAAGTGGAAGAAATAAAAAAATATACCCCAAATATCCAATACTATTGAAAATAAAAACATGTATAAATGAGTTTCGAAAAATATTTATTAAATGTAGTCTACCATTGCTGTATTTATTTATGGAACGTTATGAACACAGTAAATTTGTACCGATATCAAACTTCATAAAAGGATTAAAAAAAGATATAGTTGCAGTAGAAAATGCTGTCGTTAGTCCATTAAGTAATGGTTTTGTCGAAGGAATTAACAATAGGACGAAAATGATCAAGCGCGTTATGTATGGACGATGTGGCATAAAACTATTATCTGCAAAAATTATATTACCTTATGCTAAAAACGGATAAATGCGGAAGAACCCGCAAGTAAAATCATATCATGGACATTTTGAGAGATCACAAACATATAAGAAACACATATTCTGTTTTTTGATTATTTCTCACTTTATTTTTTTCTTATACTGCATAATAATTTCAAAAATTTCTGGAAAATCCAGTAATTCCACATTCTTGCAATTATATAATTTCTACTCCAATACGGCAACCTTATTGACCGCTATCTTAATTGCGTATATGTTACTCACATGCAGATTCAAAAATTTTATAATTTTTATCTCCAATTAAAAATGATAATAATTCTTTATGATTATAAAAACACTCATTAACTAACGGGCTTTCATGTATAACTACAAATTCTTTAGATTTCCTGCAAAACGTATTAAATATATTTATATATTTACTTATCATTGTATCTTGCATTTCATCAGTTTTTAAAAGCTCTTCATAATAAGAATACAGACAAAGATTGGCTTTAAGGTTACTGTGAATAACATCGCAACACTTCCCGTATTCACCTTCCAAATAATCTATAAATATTTTTCCTTTGTCTTTGTATTTATCACGCAATTCATTAATCATGTTCCGTACACCTGTATCATTTGAATTATCATATTTCAACAATACACGAACAAAATTTTCTATCAAAGATCTATACGTTGTGTAATATAAACGTTGTGATTCTCCGCATAATGAATGTAATAAATTTAATAAATCTGAAATAAAGCATTCCGCATAATGATGATGCTGTGAATCTTCTTCTAAGAATAGTCTTTTAAAAAATATTATTGCCTTAGCAATAGATCTAAGCTGTATTTCTGATACACTCCCAATATCATTTTGCACTAGTTTTATAAAAAAATCTATATCCTCTTTATATACTGCAATTTCTCTATATCTTTCAAGCATATTATAAGCCCTTTAACCATTTCTTCAACTTGTCATTTTCATTTTCTTTTTTTACTTTTCTAATAGTCTTCTCTGCTCCATCAGATATTTTTTCATTTTCAATATTATCTAGGTATTCTAATACTTTTCTATTAATCCTTCTTACTTCAGATTCATCCTCTATATTTACCAGAATACGATTTATTCTGGCAGACATCAATGTTCTAGACTTTATTACATACTCAGGGAATTTTATTTTTGTAGTGTATTTAACAAATTCTCCTACATCTGCATTTTTTCTTATCACATCTTTTGAAATAATAATTATTCCCATTACACCCATTAATTCTACTTTACTTATATCATTTTTTCTTAAATATGATTTCATATTCTTTACATCATACTTCATATTTTTCTATCCTCTCTAGAAATTCTTTGCATATAGCATCTATGTCTTCTCTAGATTTTTTATATTTTGAAGCTATATTTCCTTGAAGACCAACCAATAAATCATTTACTTGTAATGTCATATTTTCAAACATTCCAATTTCCTGTACAATCTCTGTACTTTCAAAAGTAGTTTTTAATTGTACTGTTTTTTGAGATAACTCTTTCACCATTGTATATACTATTCCTAATGGCTTTATTCCTATACCTTCATTATCATCAAGTCTGTCAATAACTTGTTTTAATAATTTTATCCCCAAAATTGAATATCGATCAATACGAATAGGCACTAAATAGAAATCTGATGCAATTAATGCTGCATCTGTATATACAGAAATAGTCGGAGGGCAATCAATAAATATAAAATCATATTTTTCCTTTAAATTATTATTTAAAATGAATTTTTTTACTTTTTTAGCCTTGGAACCATCTTTATCAGTCTCAACCAAAATAAGATTAATGGTTCCTGGTAATAAGTCCATATTGTCGTTAAGATGCACCAATATATCATCTGGTTCTGGCAAATCTAAACGTTTGGCGATTGTTTGTTGTGTTTCAAACAATCTCATTACCGTTCTTTGATTTGTTCCTTCTGAATAATTGCTTAAGTATTCTTCTTCCAAATTGAATTCATTAACAAGACTTTGGGTTGTGTTGAATTGAGGATCCAAATCTATAAATAGAATTTTTTTACCACAATAATTTGCAAGATATTCTCCAATGCCAATACATAACGTTGTTTTTCCAACTCCACCCTTCATATTAATGAAAGATACAACTTTACCACTCATATTTATGTTCCCCTTCCAATATACATTTTCTTTTATAATACTACAAAATCCCTTATATTTCTACAAAATGCTAAAGAAAAGTATTATAGAAAAAGACCAATATTTAAATCATTATTTATATATTACCATAAGAGAAATATTTCAGCAATGATACTCCTATAACTCCACAGTTTTCAAGCAAAACACTACCATCTTCTGCTCCTCTAGGTACTCCCCTTTAAAAGAATACATCTTTTCCGGATTTAATCCCCATCCAATCAGTGTCTCGTATACAAATTGCTTACTGTGTATCTTAAAACTTCTATGTAATTCCAGGAATCCATCAGGTACAGATGATAACGTCACAATGTAAATATGTCAATCTGAATTTCTACAATTTTCCTCTTCACTCCATAACGTACTTTTCATTTTATCTGCAACCTTTTTATAATTTTTATTCATAAATTCAGTCATATCTATAGTTGATTCTTTTTCTCTTATATAATTACTAAAAGGGGCTAACACTCTTCCATTAAAATATTCTCTTAAAATAGAAAAAATATCTATTTCTTTTTCTATTAAATATAATAACATTTCATATTCCTCAATACTAAAGTTATAATAATAATGGATTACTTTACATTTTTTATTTTTGCTGATTTCTTTATGGATAGCATTATAATAGTTCGGTACAGCATTAATATTATCTAATGTAACGGAGATAATGAAAGCTTCTTCAATGCCATCAAATTCTTCCTTCTTATCAATTATTTCATTTAAACATGCATCTGCTTGTAATACTGGTTTAACGAATAATTTCTTATTATTATTTTCAATTTTTTCATTTTTTGCCATACAATCAACTAAAACAGAAAAACCTTTTGCTTCTACAACAAGCAAATCTTTTCCTTTTCTTATATAGGCATCTGATGATTTTCTAGTATCTCTTTTTACCTTAAATTCAAATTCATCAATATATATATAATCATTTTTACAAGCATCTTCTGTCGCATCTTGAATATAATGCTCAAATAATCGACCAAAAAACGCCATTGCTCTACTGTCATCTTCTGGATAGCAATCTCGGATAAGCCAAAATATCTTCTCAAAAAATGCATTTATTAAAGAGATATCACTTATAGATATATATTCGTTTCCCCCATCTGAAAGAAAGGGGAAAGCGAAAAATGATGTAAAATCCCATTCTTCCATTTCGGTTTGTTTGGCCCATTCTTTTAATTTAAATGGTTCTGTCTTTAAAATATCTATTACTTTAGACATTTTCTCTTTCTCTTTTATATCTCTATATATTATATCAATATTTCTCCAGCATTTAGCTTTTGACAAGGCATTTTTAGACGAATTATAATAATGTAATTCCCAAAAAAGAAATACAATATATTCCGTTGGAGTGATGCCATATTTTAACGTAAAATCTTGATAATAATCTCTATATTCTGTTCTAACATCATCATCAAAAATTTCTGAATTTCTGCTCAAGCGTTCCATCATGTAATACATACGTTGAACTTCGTTTGCTACATTTCTCCTATAGTTTAAATGATATGTTGCGTATAAAAAATGATCTGTATCAATATCTCTTTTATGTTTTTCGGAAATTTCATCTGCAATTAAAAGTTGTAATATTATTATTTCTTGATAATCTTGATTTTGAATTTTATAGTCCTTAATTTTCAAAGAGTCATAATCTCCATATATAATCACTTTTTTCAGAAGAATCAATAACATTTGTAATGAAATAATATGTTGACTTTTAGCCATCTTCTTATTTTTTATTAAATCTTCTGGCGATTTTGGATTCATATTACAAAAATCTCTTTTTAAAATAGTTTCCAATGGAAAACGAAATTCTATTCTATTAGCTATATTTATAGGATCACATTGTGCATCTCTAATCTGAATTAATTCACTTATAATAGATATAGCCTTATGCATATTCAGCTTTTTTATTCTGTCAATAAGATTAGGTTTTTCACCCGAAAACACATCACTATATCCAAGAATTAATTGAGCATCTCTCATATCAGCAGAATACATTGTACACCTCCAAATCACAATTTTACAGTCAAGTTTCTTTTACATAAACTGATTAAATAGAAAATTATATTATCCACCAGTTTTTATCTTCTACACTCCAACACTTCTCTCCTTGCAGTTCTTCATTTATTTTATAAAGTAATTTCCTAGTATGGATAATATCCATTGGTTTTTTCTTTTCAAATGTATTGGCAACAGCCTTTTCATATCTTTGTTTTATAGATGGATGATTTGTTTGTATCTGAATATTATCTCGATTAACTGAAGGGGGCTGTTTGTGTTTGGTCGTATTTAATTTCTCATTCGTCTAATCCGTTCTGCCATGGCATTCACTAGAAAATAAATAATTCCTCCTGCTAACCCACCAATTGTATTAAAAAATAAATCTGATATTTGAAATGTTCCTAATCGTAAAAACAGCTGCAACAGCTCAATTGTCAGAGATGACAGAAACGCTATTTGGATACTTTTTAATATGATTTTCCCTATATACACTTTCTTACCAAATATTTTTTCTTCAAAATTCCAAAACATTAATACTATATACGGCATAAGCAAGAAAAAATTTTCTATACACTCTGATGTTAAAATGCACTGGCCTGTCACTGTATTATATCTGTATATTCCCCATACTCCCCACACATCACATAATGAATTCATCCACATATCTCGGTTGATCAATGTTTTAAATAATACCATGGTAATATAGAAAAACAATATATATTTTTTACGAAATTCTCTGTCTCTTTTAAAATGAACGATCCATGTCCGGATAGCTGCTTTCCATCCCTTGCCTGCTCCTTCTGGACATTTTACATACAAATAAAAGAACATTGTCATTATTGATAACAAAATTGCAAACCAAAACGGTTGATAGATCGATGTTAGAATGTCTATTGTGATTTTTTCTATGATAGTCTTCATTCTTGTGTCTTCTCCTGTTCTGTATGTTAAATGCGTATTTTGTTTGGAATATTTTTAATAATTGCGTTTAATGTTGCAATTTATTTTGTAGACTGATTTCTTAATATCCCTGGGACCTTAACTTAATTGTAAGTTTGTTTAAGTTAATTAGTACTTAAAATGTTTAACAAAATCATATTCTAATACGTAAGGAGTATATATATATGCCTCTTTAAAAATATATTTTTCTAATTTTTTCATATACTCTGTTTGAAATTTTCTTTTTCCTAAGATTCCCTGTCGTATTTTTTCACTTTCTATTATATTTTTTTCTTCACTAACTACTAAAATATAAACTACATTTTCTTTCGCAAATGCAATGGGATTATCATAATTAAATGTTTCATATTGCATTCCATTCTGTTCTCTCATTTCATATAAAATATCGACAAGCCAATACCAATTTTGATATGCTTTTTTTGTCACACTTTCTTTTGCCTTAGATATTTTTTGATTTTTAAATTCTATGAAATACCATATATTATCTGAACTAACTACAAATGCATCTGCAGAAGCTAATGATTCTGATTCTTTCACAGAATCTGGAATACGTGCAATTCGATAAATATTATGAGCAATTTTATCCATATCAATTATTTTCATATCTTGTCTCGTATTCTTATAAACTAATTCTTTCGTTTGTTTATCTTCTGATACATTTGAAAGAGTTTCTTCTATACATATATCTTGATTATAATTACAGGCAAATGATTGTAATAAATTTTTTATCTGCTCATAATTCGTCATCTTCTGTTTCCAATTCCTCTCTCAATTGACTCAATAAAAACATTGGATCTACCATCTGTCTATATATTTTACTTATATCATCTGTTACATTTTCGAAAACAGCACCTTCATCTTGTAAACTTGCTAAGTAATAATTACATTTTGAATCTATATTATATTTTTTCGAATATAGCTCTAATGCCTCCATAAAGTGTGCACTGTGTGTTGTCACAATAATATGAAAATCAAACTTTTTCTGTAATAAAACTATTATTTCTGCATAAAGCAATTGCCACTCTGGATGTAAATGTATTTCTGGCTCATCCAATACTATAACATCTTTATCTCGTAAATTTCCATTTAGTAACAACTGTTTTAAAATCAAAAATGCTTTCAATCCAGTAGATAATGATGCTACATCAATCTCTTTAAAAGAACCTTCTATCCATTGATATACATATTTTTGTTTTTTAGCTATCTCTCCTGAAGCTACACGATCAATAAGCTGTATAATATCTTCTAATTTTTGAGCTACCAATAAATCAGAAAATGCTTTTTCTTCTACTTCTTTATCATCTTTTTTCATCAATTTTTTTAGAATATTTCTTTTATGAATTGATATTTCTGATAATCCAAATGGTAAATTATTATTCATCTCATCTAAAACAAAAGGATCATCTATATAAAGCGAATTGTTAAAAATTTCCAAATTTCTTTTTTCTTGTACACATTCATTTTCTTCAAAAATTAATTGTATATCTTTTTCTTTTATGGATAATGTAATTTCTGCCGGTTCATCTTGACAATACAATGAATTTATTTGTTCATGGAATGCCTCACCAAAATAATTTGTATATATTGCTTTACTAAATGTTTGATCTGATATTTGTTTATTCTCTTCTAAATATCCAATTATTCTCTCTTCAAATCCAGCTTCATTTTTCTGTTTTGATAATATACCATTTTGATATTGCTTACAAATCTGTTCTTGTTCTTCTTTCTTGCATTCTAAAAGTTTCCTAGCAAAATCACGATATATATAAAATGGATATTGTCGTACACGTACATTAACTTTATCACTATTACTTTCAACTTCACTACGCAAAATAGATGCTAATGACTCAATTCTAGCCTTATTCATCTTTTCATCTATATTATATGTTGCATTAAAGACAGCATCCAAAATTTTTCCAACTGTACTTTTTCCAATATTATTATTTCCTGCAATAATCGTGATACCATTAATTTGAATATCCGCTTTTAAAATTTTTGCAAAATTCCTAATTTTCAATTTCATTATTTTACCTCATTTTTAGTAGCAGTAAATTCTCAATATGAAATATTTTTAATATAAAAGGAAGGATTAACTCCTTCCTTATTATTTCATTTGATGCAATAATCCATAAAAACTACTTGTTTATTTTAACAAATTATTTATTACTATTCAACATAAACTTCTTTTATACGTTCTATACGTTAAATGTGTATTTTGTTCGGAATATTTTTAATAATTGTGTTTAATGTTGCAATTTACTTTGTAAACTGATTTCTTAATGTCCCTGGGACCTTAAGGACATTACATGATGATCTCATACTGTTCCTGTTCGGTGCGTCTTTTTGCTCTCATTGTACTCCTCCATAATTGTAGTAAAGTACTAGCATTTTCATTCATCTAGCAAATGATGGAAGTAAAACACTAGCATCTAGCAATCATTATGACAGGATTTGTGTGGATTGAAAATCCACCCTTAGATAAAGCGCTTACGTAAATTTTCTTTTATTGTCAGCCAAAAATTTCTGAAGCTCTACTGGCGTAATTGCATATTGGCTTAATTCACTTAATCGATTATCCGTAATATTAAGATGTACATTATTATGCTTTGTTTTAAAATATTTTGAACATTTATTTAATTCTTTAATTATTTTAATAAATTCAACAAAAAATCTAACTGATTCTTTCCTCTAAAAACAATAGACAATGGACCTTTTTTTAATAATTCTTTTTTTGCCTTCTCTATTTCCTCATCTTTTATCTCTAAGGTTTCTTTTATTTTGCTCATCGTTTTATCATATTCTTTTGATATTTTTACTTCTTTAATACCAACCTTTAATAATTTTGATGTTTTAATTGAATTAAATGAATAATTTTTCTTTAAATTGTTTTTCTTTCTTTGCAAATACAGCATTGCATTAAAATCAAATATTTTACTATTAAAGTCATCTTCCCGATTTTTAAAGTCCTGCATACACTTTTTAAAATCTTCATCAATTTCATTTAAACCGAATTCAGATTGTAATATTCTCATTAAACATTCATCTTGTACATATAAATTTTCTATAGAATAACAAGGTGTTTCAAAGATTTTATCACTTTTTCTTTCTTGACTTAATGCCTCATCATAATCGCTATCTACAAAAAACATCGTACACACATCTTCATAATAATCATCTCTTTGAATTTTATCAAATAATTTTAATACATTTTTCTTACCCCTAACTGTATATGTACAAATTTTATTTCCAAACAATTGTCTTATTCTTGAATCATAGTATTTCCCATCTTCTCCCTCATAAAAACAAAACACATAATCATTATATTGTCTACTATTATGTACAAATTGCATAAAAACCGAATTATCCGATTGTCTTTCCTCTCTCATTTTCTGTATCTTCATATGCTCATCCTCTAACACATTCATGTCTATCTAATAGGTTTTATGTATCTTCTCATATCTTCTGCATCAAAATCAAATTCATTATCAAATATAAATGGTGAGTGTGTTACTGTTAGCAGCAAATCACAATTTTCTGTACGCATAATATCTGGCAATAACATTTTTTGCCATTCTAATGACAATGATAATTCTGGTTCATCAATAATTATTATGCTCTTTTCGTCACTTTCAAGATATAGCTTTGAAAAAATAGAAACAATTTGTTTTTCTCCTGATGAAAGTTGTATTAAATCAATAGTTTCCTCCTCATTTTTAAAATTATTTTCCAAAACAATATTAAATTCCAATGTACTTTGATTGTAATTAAACTGTTTATCTATCAAATACTTATTACAGGTATCTGCAAATCTTTTTATTCTATCATCATATTCCTTTTGCTGCCCGTAATTATCAATAAGTTTACTTATCAAATTCCATAAATATAAATTGTTGCGCTTTCGTATCTCTCCGCTCTTTACCAAATATAAAATTTTATCTTTATCTTCAGGTTCTATTTCTGTTCCTACTCGGTCTAATACTATTTTAACAGTCTCATAGTCAAGATTTTTATATTCTTTTATAATATCCTTTCCATCTATATATTGTTTTAAAAGTACACCTGTCATTTCAGCAAATCCTCTCATTGCAATAGAACGAATCTTTTGCAATAGATTATTAATTGATGCTTGTACATCCGACATTCCAAATCTAATTAGAAGTTCTGTTTTATTTAATTCTTGATTTCCAAGATTTAATGAATCAAAATCATCTTCTATTCTACGATATGTAGGTAAATAAATTATCCTATGTTTAACATTATCTGATATAGCTTTTATTAATTCTATTACATTATTTTCATTTCCCGTTTTACCATGTACAGATTCAAATTTTTTATTCATTATATAATTTTTAATTTGTCTTTTTGCTACACTTAATGGAATATCCTCTATCCTTGCTAATTTTAAAGCAACATCCTCTAATGTATTATAAGAATCATCTTGATTTATATAAGTATTTTCTATAATATCTTCTATTAAATATTGACAATTTCTATAGCTTCCATACTTTCCATGAGCTTTTCTTTTTCTACTCCTATTATATTCTCTTATATCTGCATCAGATATTTCATATATTTTTTCATCACTAAATATAATTTGTATTTTTCAAATTGAATTTCTTCCAATCTTAAGAAATTTTTTTCTAATAAAAAATATATGCAGTTTAAAATTGTAGTTTTCCCGAGTCCATTTTCTCCTATAAATATTTTAACTTGTTTATCAAACGCAATTCTAACATCATATCGATTAAAATATAATGGTCTCATAAAAGTCCAAAAATTCCTATATACTTTAAATTTGTTTCATTTGCTTTGTTAAGTACTATCTTTTCCATATAATTGTCCATACTTTTTCTCTCCTTATATCTATCTAAAAACAAACCTTACATCTAATATAATGTTCACTCTTTTACCGCTCCTATATTATATAAGTCGCAAAATCGACGAATTTTCTGTTGCTCATCATAATACCCCTTTACAACTTCTATTATTGTATCTCCTAATATTTCAAATCTCATTTAAATTTCACCTTTTATTTTATAAGATTATATAACAGAATAATATGAAATACCATAATTAACAATCCTAATCTTGTCCTTTTTATTTAGTATTATATAAACTGATTACTCAAATATATATAATTCATTATATCCTATTATCTCAAAATCAAACATAGCCAATAAAACATGATCCTAACAAAAACCACATCCTATTGGCTACCACCTATTCATCTACTCCCAAAGCATCTCCGCATAAACCCCATCAGCGATCAACTCCCTAAAAGCGTCCTGCACAGTCTCTTTATCTTCCTTATATATAACTCCAAACCAACGATCCTGTGTCTCCAACACCTTCACGTTCGCTCTTTCTTCTTTCAAAAGCTTGTCCACGATATTCGGTAACAGATATTCACTCTTTAAATCTCCTTCTTCCACATTCGTAAGGAAATCTT
>OHAG01001641.1_pt1 | contig 13880 bp, 5 predicted proteins | sample 1577081 | NCBI WGS metagenome assembly OHAG01 (sample SAMEA3541513, study PRJEB24748) | human gut metagenome | biome: human gut; feature: human-associated habitat; material: faeces | place: China | collected 2012
AGCGCCACCTTGCCAAGGTGGAGGTAGCGAGTTCGAGCCTCGTCGGCCGCTCCAAAAAACAGTGGAGATTGGTAAACATCAGTTTTCACTTATATGGTGACGTGGCCAAGTGGTAAGGCAAAGGTCTGCAAAACCTTCATTCACCAGTTCAAATCTGGTCGTCACCTCCATAAGACTGTGATAACAATGTTGTCACAGTCTTTTGTTGTTTCTGATAGTAATTGTGCAATCTGAATCTTTGGAGCATCCATCACCTTGACCTGCTCCGGCGCGGTTCTGTGACTGTAAGGTACTCGTCGGTAGTCATTTCGATGGTACAGGCCGCGCTGTCAGGACTGAGGGTAAACGCGGACGCGGACAGGAAAATCAACTCCTGCCTGATAGAAAATTGGGTAGAGACGGCAGGGGCAAGGCAGGTTTAAAATGGCACTTCAAACTGTGCAAACCGCCAGCCGCCGACCTCCCGCACCATTGTGATGGTGTAGGTGCTTGTGTCCGAGACAAGTCCATCCTGCACAGCCTGGCGGAAGGTCTGGCTGCCGGTATCGTCTGTGGCATAGACCGCTGTGACCCGGATGACAATTTTCTCGTCGGTTTCTTCCAATTTCGTAAATGTCATTGTGGTCGTAACCTGATTATACCCGGCAGCAAAGCCGCGCTCGGTGGGAAGATAGTACATGCGGCCATCGATTGGGCGGAAGAGGCAGTACCCGTCCGACGCAAGGTACGAATCATCAAGAAAATCCCTCGTGAAAATATCCCGCAGCGCGGCGTAAAACATATCCCAATTCCGGTAGCGGTTCAGCGCGGGCGTGTAGTCGTACCCGTCTACAGTGACAGTATCCGTCTGCGTGCGGCCTGCGTCCGGGCTCTCACAGGGAAAATACTGCGTGTCATCGATGAGATACGTGCCCGCGCGGACAAGCATCATCTTATAGGCGCGCTGATAAACCAACTGCTGCTCCGCGGTCAGGAACTCCGGCACGGGAACCTGCAAATCCTGCTCCGACAGCGGCGGCTCCAGCACCGCCTCGGCGTATCCGAAATCGGTGGAATGGAATTCATCTACCCGCCAGCCATCCGCGGTGCGCACAAGGCGGATGGGGTATTCGATGGTGTACACGTCCATATCGTCAGGCGCAAAAGAGCTTGCCCAGTTCCGGTCATAGTGGCTGATCAGCGCAAACACAACGGTGTCGTCGGTTACGGATTCCAAACGGTAGGTGTCGGGGCAGTTGTCCATCACGGTGCGGGAGAGATCGTCATGCATGGGGCATGCCAGCACGGAATCGCAGGAGGTCGCCAGGTGCCCGTCCAAATCAATGAATTTTTCGGTGTATAACGGCCCCAGTCGGCGGATAAAATCTGTTGTAAAAACGCTCTGCATCAGGTTCGTGAAATCCGTATACGGGTTTTCATACAGCGCGTAATTGCCCACTGTAAGCACAAAAACGCCCTCGTTGTCCGATTGCTGTGTGAACCGCGGGGAGACATCGACCCCGACCAGATTGTCCGGCAGGCCGTACAGGGTGTAGTTGAGCTTGTACGCCCCTTCGTACGCCTGTCGCTGTTCTTCATTTAAAAAGGAAAGGTCGTCAAACTCCTTCCCGATTTCCGCCGGGGCGGTGGGAGAAGGCGTGGATGTGCTTTCGGCGGGAGCCTCCGGCACGGCGGCAGGGGACGGCACCACCGCTGCGCCGGGCACATCCTGTGCGGCTTGCCTGCCGCAGGCGGAAAGAAGGGCAGCTAAAATCAGACAGAGTGCGCAAAAGCGGAATTTTTTCATAGCAGTACCCTCACACAAAACAAATTTTATTCGGCCTGCGTCCCAAAGAATTTCGGCAGCATGGCCCGGGCGCGGTGGATGCGTCCGTCTTGTGCAGAAATGTATCTATGGCAACACCGCATAATTCCCGCCTTACGGCTTAAGCACCGCTCCGGCAGCTGCCGCACCTCGCTCGCCGTATCGGCACTTAGAATTATGCGGTATTGCCCTATAATCCGTAGTATACCGCAAAAAAGTTTCACTGACAATATATACTGTGCCGCCAGCACTCCGCCCGGGGGATTGCAAAGCACCCTGTATCGTGTTATACTATAATAGCAGTGATATAAGTCATACTTGTCATGAACGGACAAAAGGCTTGTAAAACCGGCAGGAAGGCCGGGATTGCAGGCCTTTTGTTTTTTGCGGCAAAATCAAAAGGCAAGAGGTATGGAATTTTATGGTTCTTGAAGCAATTGCAACCATCAATCAGGCGGTCAACAACTTTGTGTGGGGCATCCCGGCGATGGTGTGCATCATCGGCGTGGGGCTGCTGCTCAGTGTGCGGACGGGCTTTTTGCAGATCCGCAAATTCCCGTATGCGATCAAAACCACCATCGGGCGTATGTTCCGCAAAAAGGATGCCTCTGATGGTGCAATGACGCCGTTCCAGGCCGTCTGCACGGCGCTGGCGGGCACGGTGGGCACGGGCAACATTGCGGGCGTTGCGGGCGCTATCGCCATCGGCGGGCCGGGCGCAGTGTTCTGGATGTGGTGCTCTGCGCTGTTGGGTATGTGCACCAAATTTGCGGAGGTCACGCTCGCCGTACATTTTCGGGAGCGCAGCGCCACCGGCGAGTGGGTCGGCGGCCCGATGTACTACATCAAAAACGGTCTGGGCAAGCACTGGCAGTTCCTGGCCGTGCTCTACTCGCTGTTCGGCGTGCTGACGGTTTTTGGCACCGGCAACGCGACCCAGGTCAACACCATCGTCGCCGCCATCGACACGGCCCTGACGGAGTTCAATGTGGTCGGTCAGAACGCGCTTTCCACTCTGAACCTCGTTGTCGGCATCGTTGTGGCGATGCTCGTCGCCATGGTGCTGCTGGGCGGCATCAAGCGCATCGGCAGCGTCAGTGAACGGCTGGTGCCCTTCATGGCGCTGTTCTACATCGTGCTGGCTGTGGGCGTCGTTATTCTGAACATTCAGCGCTTCCCGGCGGTGATCGAGGCCATCTTTGCAGGTGCGTTCAACCCGGCGGCCTTCACGGGTGGCACCATCGGCAGCCTGTTCATCAGTATGCAGAAGGGCGTCTCCCGCGGCATCTTCTCCAACGAGGCCGGCCTTGGCACGGGTTCCATCGCCCACGCCTGTGCCGACACGAAAAAGCCGGTCAAGCAGGGCATGTTCGGCATCTTTGAGGTCTTTGCGGACACCATCGTCATCTGCACGCTGACGGCTATGGTCATTCTGTGCAGCGGCACGACGGTCAACTACGGCACCGCCGCGGGCGCGGAGCTGACGATCTCCGGCTTTACCACGACCTACGGCGGCTGGGCATCCATCTTCACGGCGGTGGCACTGTGCTGCTTTGCCTTCTCCACCATCATCGGCTGGGGGCTGTACGGCTCACGCTTTATCGCATTCCTCTGCCGCAGCGACAAGGTCGTGCGCCCCTTCTTCGTGGTGTACTCCTTCGTTTCCATCCTGGGCGCTACGATGGACCTGGGCCTGATGTGGAGCATTGCCGATACCTTCAACGGTCTGATGAGCATCCCGAACCTGATTGCGCTGCTGCTGCTTTCCGGCACAGTGGCGCAGCTGACAAAGGAATATTTTGAAAAGGAAAAGGTGTAAGAAATGTTTGTAGGAACTTGGTGGTCCCTGATGCCGCCGATCATCGCCATTCTGCTGGCGTTGTTCACAAAGGAAGTCTATCTCTCGCTGTTCGCTGGCTGTGCGCTGGGTGCGCTGCTGGTGGCAGAGTTTCACCCCTGGGTCGCGTTTGACACACTGTTCAACACGATGATCGACAGCGTCGACTTCTCGATTCTGATGTTCATGATCCTGCTGGGCATGGTCGTTATGCTCATGCAGGAGTCCGGCGGCACCCGCGCTTATGGTGAGTGGGCGGCGAAAAAGCTCAAGAGCAAGCGCGCCACGCTCGTGGCGACCTCGCTGCTGGGTGCGCTGATTTTTGTGGACGACTACTTCAACTGCCTGACCGTCGGCTCCGTCATGCGCCCGGTTACCGACAAGTACAAGGTTTCCCGCGCCAAGTTGGCTTACCTCATCGACGCCACGGCGGCCCCGGTCTGCATCATTGCGCCGATCTCGTCCTGGGCGGCGGCGGTCAACTCCTACGTCCCGGCGGGCAGCTCGATGTCCGGCTTTGAGATGTTCGTCCGCACGATCCCGTTCAACCTGTACGCGATGCTGACGCTCTACATGGTGTTCTTTACCTCGCTGCTGGGCTTCGACTTCGGCCTGATGAAAAAGCACGAGCGCAACGCCGCCCACGGTGACCTGTTCACCTCGGGCGGGGAGGCATTCCAAAACCAGGAAATCAAGGACCCCACCGAGGGCGGTAAATTCGCTAAGGGCAAGGTCATTGACCTGATTGCACCGATGATCGTCATGATCTTTACGGCCATCGCCACGATGATCTGGACCGGCTACCTGAACGGCGGCACGAACCTTGTCGAGGATTTTGCCAACTGCTCCTCGTCGGAGTCGCTTGTCTTTGCGGGTCTTGTCACGGTGGGCTTCCTGCTGCTGTTCTACCTGCCGCGCCGCGTTATTGGCTTTAAGGACTTCATGAACTCCGTGCCCGAGGGCGGCAAGCTGATGATGCCGCCCATCCTGATTCTGGTGCTGGCCTGGACGCTGAAGGGCATGACCGACGCGCTGGGCATCGGCGACTTTGTGCGCCAGGCCGTCAGCCTGAATGAGGGTCTCATGCGCTTTGTGCCGCTGCTGATCTTCTGCATTGCGATTTTTATTGCGTTCTCCTCCGGCACCAGCTGGGGCACGTTTGCGATTTTGGTCCCCATCGTCGTCAATATGTTCTCCGAGACGGACCCCACCATGATGATCGTAGCGGTATCCGCGGTGCTGGCGGGTGCGGTCTGCGGCGACCATATTTCGCCAATCTCGGATACGACCATCATGTCCAGCTCCGGTGCACAGTCGAACCACATCAACCACGTGCAGACCCAGATGCAGTACGCCATGGTCGTCGTGGCGGCCTGTGTGCCCGGCTACCTGATCGCGGGCTTTACCGAAAACTGGCTCATCACGCTGGTGTCGTCGCTTGCCATTCTGACCGCAGCCCTGCTGTATCTGCGCAGGCGCAGTCTGGCCGAGGACGCCAGGGCATAAAGAAAAAGCAGTGCTTTCCAAGCGGAAGGCACTGCTTTTTTTGTAGGGGCGACCATTGGTCGCCCGCAGCCGTTTGCGGCGGCGAAAAGCCCCGCGGGTCGTCGAGGACGCCGACCCCTACACCGTAGGGACAAATTCCGTATCCGCCCGGCCCAAAGCCTTTACTTCAGCGTACCGTCCAGAATCTGCTGGTAATACCACGGCTTCTCGGCGTGGAATACCCGCCCGGCGAGATGCGCAAAACGCGGGTCGCTGATTTGCGCAGGAAAGCGCAGCTCCCACGCGCAGAGCGCCTGATACTTGAACCGCAGCTCGCGGTTGGCGGCGTTGTTGCCGTACTTGGAATCACCCAGAATCGGGCAGCCGATGTGTGCTAAATGCGCGCGGATCTGATGGGTGCGCCCGGTCACAAGCTCGACCTCCAACAGGGCCAGCCGTCCGCTGACAGCCAGCGTTTCATACCCGGTGATGACCTCCTTCGCGCCGCCCGCCGTCGTGTCGGTGATGCGCACAATGCCGCGCTCGGCGTCCTTCAAAAGGTAGTCGCGCAGCAGGGCGGCAGGCGGGTTCGGGCGGCCAAACGTCACGCAGAGGTAGCGCTTTTCAATATCGCGCGCCTTAATGGCGGCGGTCAGAAACGCCTCCGCCGCACTGTTCTTCGCCAGCAGCACCAGCCCGCTTGTACCGGTGTCCAGCCGGTGGCAGAGCACGGCGTGGGCAGCCTTGCCCTCAGCGGCCAGCTTCGTTTGCACGCGGCGGAGCAGCGTGTCACTGTCCGGGCCGTCCACAGCGATGCCTGCGGGCTTGCTGGCAATGATGATGTCGTCGTCCTCATACACAAACACGGCGGCGGGGGTGGGGCGGTTCTCCAGCTGGTCGTCGTTCAGGAACAGCTTGATAATATCGCCGTTCTGCACGCGGGTGGAGAGCGGCTGCTTCTTTCCGTTCAGCTTGATCTTGTTCTCGCGCAGGGCCTTGTTCAGCCGCCCCATGCCCAAAGCGGGGAACTGGTCCATCAGGTACTTGTCCAGCCGCACGGGCAGCAGGCTTTTTACATGCAGTTCTTTCATTTTGTCGTCAACTCCTGATCCCACAAAACCGTGGCATCCTCAATATCCAAGGTGACCATCAGCCAACCGGCGTCGTGGTCATCGACCTTCAAAATCGGGTACTCCTGCCCGCCCGCGCAAAGCAGCGCCGCACCGTCCAGCTTAGCACGCGCGAACGGAGAATCCTTAAAGCAGACCGTCTGCTTTGTCTCGTCCAGCACGCCGCGGTTCCACAGCGCGTCGGTGTAGTCTGCCAGGCGCAGGGGATAGTCCTCGTCGTAGAGCGTGCACAGAGCGTCAAACGTCTGTCCCTGCAGCCCCGGCGCAATGACATACCAGCTGGCGCTGCCGTCGGCGCTCGTCACGCGCCCGCACCAGGCCAGCGCTTTGACCGGTTCCACGGCCTGCAAAAAGGCACCCTCGTCCTCGAACAGGTAGAGCGTGTCACTCTGCGGCGTGCCCGCGTCCAGAGCGTCCAACGCGGTCTGGCGCTCGGCGGCAAGAGCAGTCTCGTCGTAGCGGGCGGCGAACGGATCGTTCGTCGTCATGCCGTTGTCGGCAGCCCATAGCGCTAAGTGTAAGCTGTCGGCCTGCATGCCCTGCACGGATTCTATGTGGCGGTACTGTGCCGCGCTCTGCCAGAAATCACTGTCCAGTTCGGACGGGAACGCGTCCGTGACCTGCGCGGCCTGCATGGCGTCGTGCCGCTGGCAAAGCGCCGGGCTTACATCCCACAGCTGCACGGCGGCAAACAGTGCGACCCAGACGGCCCCGCGGGGCAGACGCGCCAGCCCTGCGAGCGCTGCCAGCGTCAGCAGGTAGTAGACGGGCCAGAACAGCCGCCCGCCGGAGCGAAAGACCGAGAACAGCTTAATAAAGGAAGCGGGCAGCGGCAGCGTGGCCAGCGTCACGCCGTTGGCGGTGATGACGTTGCTGACGGCAAACGCGGTCAGCACAGCGCAGACCGCGCACAGCGCCCAGTGACGGCGCACAGCGGGCAGGATATGCCGCCGCGCTGACACGACCACGACAGGCAGTGCAGCCAGCACGCCCAGCCCCAGATAGGCAAAGGCGTCATAGTTGCCGCCGACCTGATTCTGTGCGGGCAGCAGGCGGCTGTACAAAACGCCGTTCACACCCGCCGGGTTCCACAGCGCGTTCAGGTTCATGGCAAAATAGCCGTACAGCGCCTGCCCGCCGCTGGTGGCTGTGCCGTAAAGCAGCCCCAGCGCCCAGCCCAGCGCCGCGGTGCAGAGCATGTTGCCGCCCAAAAACAGCGCGGGCCGCAGCCATTGCCGCTGCCTTACGGCGTACTCAAGCAAAAGCGCCAGTGTGACAGCATAGGTCATGGGCAGAAAATACGGGTGGATACCGACGGCCAGAATGTTGATGACAAACAATCCGCGCGATGCAAACCGGCTCTGTCGGCGGCAGACAAAATAACAGTACAGCGCCGCCAGCACAAGCCACTGCGCGCCGAGCGAGGTGTGCCGGAACGCGCGCTCCAGTAAAATCGGGCTGGCCGCAAACACAAGCGAGCCCGCCAAAGGGGCGGCAAGTCCCTCAGCAAACAGCCCGCACAGCAGCGCCGCAAAGCCGCCCTGCAAAGCAAAGCAGACAAGGGTAAACCAGCCGAAATACTGGAACGTCCCGCCCAGCGCTGCCGCCAGCGGGCGGCACAGCACAGCCGGCAGCGGGATAGAATCGGTGTACGCAACGCTGACGCCCTGCGGCGCGTTGATGGCCTGCGTTACGCCGAGCGGCCAGCCCGGCGCACTGCTTCGGTAGAACAGCCAGCCCGCGTAGTGCTGCTGGATGTCCTTTTCAATGTAGCCGCCGCGGCAGAAGGCGTCGTTGGCTACGTCCAGTGGTGCAAGGCCGTACACAAGCAAAAATACGGCAGCGCCGAGCAGCGCCCCCAGCCAGAACAGCCGGGCGCTGCGGGTAGATTTATGGTTCAGCATACCATGCCTCACAGGGTCCAATAGAAAAAGCCGAAACAACCGGTAAAGCTGTTTCGGCTCGGGTAAATGCCGCTGACCGGGATCGAACCGGTACGGTATCGCTACCGAGGGATTTTAAGTCCCTTGCGTCTGCCAGTTCCGCCACAGCGGCATAATATATGTATTGTAGCGCAAGAAGGCGGAAATGTCAATCTTCCCGCCGCGTCTTTTTGCCGTCTTTTTGCGGAACAGGTGCAAAAAGCGGATTCCCCGCCCGACGGCACAAAAAATTCACCTTCTGCCGCTTGTGCTTTTGCTTCGAATTTGTTATACTAATATGGTATGTTTGGATAGGTGCGCCCATTTGGGCGTTTATATAAGGAGAAATTCACTTGGAAAAACTGACCTACACCCACAACGATGCCGCCGCTAAGGCGCTGGCGGCGTTCTATGAGACACCGCCGCTGGCGTATGTGCGCAGCTACGGCTGCCAGCAGAACGTCAACGACGGCGAGAAGATCAAGGGCGTTTTGCAGGATGTCGGCTACGGCCTGTGCGACAATGTCGAACACGCCGACCTCATCCTGTTCAACACCTGCGCCGTGCGTGAGCACGCCGAGCAGCGCGTTTTCGGCAATGTCGGCGCGCTGAAAAAGCTCAAGGAGCAGAACCCGCGTCTGATGATCGGTGTCTGCGGCTGCATGGCCCAGCAGGAGCACATCGTCGAAAAGCTGCGCCAGAGCTACCCCTATGTGGACCTTGTCTTTGGCGTGGACGGCATTGATCGGCTGCCCGCCATGCTGGCCGAGCGCATCCGCAAGGGCAAGCGCTATCTGGAAAAGCCCGCCGAGCGCAACGCCGTGGTCGAGGAGCTGCCCATCCGCCGCGATTCCGGCTTCCGCGCGTGGCTGCCTATCATGTACGGGTGCGACAACTTCTGCACCTACTGCATCGTGCCCTACGTCCGCGGGCGGGAGCGCAGCCGCGAACCCGCCGCAATTTTGGCAGAATTCAGGCAGCTTGTCGAGCAGGGCTATAAGGAAATCACCCTCCTGGGCCAGAACGTCAACAGCTACGGCAAGGGGCTGGAACATCCCATCGACTTTGCCGACCTTTTGAACCTGCTGTGCGAAGTCCCCGGCGACTACCAGATCCGCTTCATGACGAGCCACCCGAAGGACGCCAGCCGCAAGCTCATCGACACGATTGCCGCGCAGGAGCATCTGTGCAAGCACATTCATCTGCCGGTGCAGTCCGGCTCTGACCGGCTGCTCAAGGAGATGAACCGCCATTATGATGTTGCGCAGTACATGGATCTTATCCACTACGCGAAGGAGAAGATCCCCGGTGTAACCTTCTCCAGCGACATTATTGTCGGCTTCCCCGGTGAGACTGAGGAAGATTTTGAGGCCACGCTGGAGCTTATCCGCAAGGTGGGCTACATGCAGCTGTTCACCTTTATCTACTCCAAGCGTACCGGCACCAAGGCTGCCGAAATGCCCGACCCCACCCCCCGCGCGGAGAAAACCGACCGGATGACCCGTCTGCTCAAGGTACAGGACGAGATCGCAATGGATCTGGTCCGGCAGCAGGTGGGCCAGACTGTCCGGGTGCTGGTGGAAGGCTATGGCCGCAGCGACGGCACCCTCTCCGGCCGGTTGGACAACAACCTGACCGTGGAGTTTGCCGCAGACCCCGCTCTGATGGGCAGCTACGCACAGGTGCACCTGACCGGTGCCCGCGCCACTGTCCTGCTGGGCGAACTGGAAACGTGATCCCGGGGCACACCGGCCTCAATGATAATCTAACTATAAAAACAAACACATCAAAGGAGATTTTTGATTATGGATTGCATCGATCTGTTCAAGCGCGCCGCCATGGCACTGCAGACTGACCCCCGTTACCTGGCTCTGGATCAGGCCCGCAAGGCAAACGACAAGGATGAGGAGCTGCAGAATCTCATCGGGGAGTTCAATCTGGCCCGCATGGATCTGAACAACGAGATCAGCAAGAGCGAGCGCAGTGATGAGCGCATCGCCGAGCTGAACACCAAGGTCAACGACCTGTACGGCAAGATCATGGCTGACGAGGGTATGACTGCTTACAACGAGGCAAAGCGCGACTGCGAGAACCTGGTTAACTACATTGATGCCATCATCAACACCGCAATGAACGGCGGCGACCCCATGACCGTGCAGGAGCCCAGTGAATCCTGCACCGGCAGCTGCTCCACCTGCGGCGGCTGCCACTAACAGGCAAAACGAGAACGCGGCTGCAAATCGCAGGCCGCGTTTTCCTTCCATTCGCAGTTACTTACTGCAAACCGACGGAAAGAAGCAAAGCGGCATAGCCCGCAGGAAAGGTGAACGATTATGGCAGAACTGTCGCCCATGATGCAGCAGTATATGGACATCAAGAAGCAGTATAAGGACGAGATCCTGTTTTACCGCATTGGCGACTTTTACGAGATGTTCTTTGACGATGCGCTGACCGCCTCCCGGGAGCTGGACCTGACCCTGACGGGCAAGCAGTGCGGCATGGAAGAGCGTGCCCCCATGTGCGGCGTGCCCTTCCACAGCTACGAGGGCTATGTGGCCCGCCTGATCGCCAAGGGATACAAGGTGGCGATCTGTGAGCAGATGGAGGACCCGTCCAAGGCAAAGGGACTGGTCAAGCGCGATATCATCCGGGTGGTCACGCCGGGCACTGTCATCGAGAGCAGTATGCTGCAGGATGACAAAAACAACTACATTGCAAGCATTTTTCTGAAAGGGAATGCGGCGGGCATCTGCTTTGCCGATGTTTCCACCGGCACGGCCCACATCACCGAGCTGAAACGGGAGAAGATCGTGCCTGCCGTGATCGCGGAGCTCTGCCGCTACCATCCCAGCGAGGTGCTGATGAATCCCGGAATGCTGGACTGCCGTGAGCTGACCGGTTACATCAAAAAGAACATGACCTGCTCTGTGGAGCTGGTGGAAGAGGAGCGCTACGCCCCGGGCCTTGTGGCCATTTCGCTGGAAAACCAGTTTGGCCGCAATTGGGATGAGACGACCTCTATTGATAAAAAAGGTCTGGTGCGGTTTGCCATGGCCGCACTTCTGGAATACCTGCACACCACCCAGATCAAAGGTGTGGAGCGCCTGAAGACCGTCATCAGCTACAATGAAGCCCAGTATATGCAGCTTTCGCCTGTGACGCGGGCCAACCTTGAACTCACCGAGACCCTGCGGGGCCGTGAGAAGCGGGGAACCCTGCTCTGGGTGCTGGACAAGACCAGCACTGCCATGGGCAAGCGGCTGCTCCGCACCTGGATCGAGCAGCCGCTGCTTTCCAGCGATGCCATCAACCACCGTCTGGATGCTGTGGAAAGCCTGGTCAATCAGACCGTACAGCGCGGCGATCTGATCGAAGAACTGCATTACATCGCTGATCTGGAGCGTATGATGACCCGCACGGTCTACGGTTCAGCCACGCCCAAAGAGATCTATGCCATGGCGCAGACCTGTGAGCGCCTGCCCAGCCTGCGCCAGCAGGCCGAGAGCTGCGGCTGCGCCGAACTCAGCGAGATCGTCTCCAGGATCGACCCGCTGAGCGATATCAAGGACAAGATCTATGCCGCTGTGGACCCTGACGCACCCTCTACCCTGAAGGATGGTGGTGTCATTGCCAAGGGCTACCACCCCGAGGTGGACGAGCTGCGTTCCATCCGCGATAACACCAAGGGCGTGCTGGCTCAGCTCGAGACCCGCCTGCGGCAGGAGACCGGCATCCCCAAGCTGAAGATCGGCTATAACCACGTGTTTGGCTATTTCATCGAGGTCAGCAACTCTTATAAGGCACAGGTGCCGGAGAGCTACATCCGCAAGCAGACCCTGACCACCGGCGAACGCTACATCACCCAGGAGCTCAAGGAGCTGGAAAATAAGATCCTGGGTGCTCACGAGCGGCTGATCGCTCTGGAACACCGGCTGTTCAATGAGCTGCTGGAAAGCATTGGTGCCCAGCTCGACCGCATCCAGCGTACAGCCAACGCCGTGGCAGAGCTGGACGTGCTGGCCGCTCTGGCTCAGGCGGCAGCAGAAAACAACTACTGCCGCCCCACTGTGGATGAGAGCGACCAACTGACCATCGTGGAGGGCCGCCACCCTGTGGTGGAGCAGATGCTCAAGGGCAGTCTGTTCGTACCCAACGATACCACCCTGAACTGCGGCGAAGATCGCTGCCTCATCATCACCGGCCCTAACATGGCAGGCAAATCGACCTATATGCGCCAGAATGCGCTGATTGCCCTGATGGCACAGATCGGTTCCTTTGTTCCGGCCAAAGAGTGCCATGTGGGCGTGGTGGATGCCATCTTTACCCGCATCGGCGCGTCGGATGACCTTTCGGCAGGTCAGTCCACCTTTATGGTGGAGATGACCGAGGTAGCAGAGATCCTGAAGAACGCTACCTCCCGCAGTCTGGTGGTGCTGGATGAGATCGGGCGCGGCACGTCCACCTTTGACGGCATGAGCATTGCCCGCGCCGTGGTGGAGCACATCAGCGACCCTGCCAAGGGACTGGGCTGCAAAACCCTCTTTGCAACCCATTACCACGAGCTGACAGACCTTGAGGGCACCATCAGCGGCGTGAAAAATTACAACATTGCGGTGAAAAAGCGGGGTGAGGACATCACCTTCCTGCGCCGCATCGTCCGCGGCCCTGCCGATGACAGCTATGGCATTGAGGTGGCAAAGCTGGCCGGTCTGCCCGGCACCGTGACCCGCCGCGCCCACGAGGTGCTGCGCGCACTGGAAGCCACTGCCCCAAAGAACAAGGTGGAGCAGATGGACTTTGATGCGCTGCAGGAGTATAACTCTCCCGCAGTGCCCAGCGAAGTGCTGGAAAAACTGGATGCGCTGGATGTGGAAACGCTGACCCCCATTGAAGCGCTGAATTTCCTGTACGAGCTAAAAAAGACCTTGAAGGGCAGCCTGAACGGCTGATTTCCCGAAAAATCCTAAAAAACAGGGGAGGGAACGAATATGGCAGTCATCCATGTTCTGGACAAGCACACGGCAGAGCTCATTGCAGCCGGTGAGGTGGTGGAGCGGCCTGCTTCCGTGGTGAAGGAGCTGCTGGAAAACGCCATTGATGCCGGGGCAAGCCAGATCACCGTGACCATTGAATCAGGCGGCGTGAAGCTGATCGAGATCAGCGATAATGGCTCGGGCATTGAAGCAGAGTATATCCCCACGGCATTCATCCGCCACGCCACCAGTAAGATCCGGACGGAGGATGATCTGAACCATATCCACACCCTGGGCTTCCGTGGAGAGGCGCTGGCTTCCATTGCCAGCGTGGCGCGGGTAGAAGTACTGACCCGTACTGAGAACGACGAGTGCGCCTCCGTCTACCGCATCGAGGGAGGCGAGGATTATCCGCTGGAGCCCGGTGCACGCGGCGTGGGCACTACCATCCGGGTGCAGGATCTGTTCTACAACACCCCGGCCCGGATGAAGTTCCTCAAAAAGGATTCCAGCGAGGGTACCTTTGTGGCGGATATCGTGGCCCATGTGGCCCTGAGCCACCCCGAGGTCAGCTTCAAGTTTGTCCGGGAGGGTAAGCTGCAGTATGTCACCCCCGGTGACGGCAAGCTGCGCAGTGCCGCCTACGCGGTGCTGGGCCGGGAATTCAGCCGTGACCTCATGGAGCTGGACAATCAGGAAGGGGTGTACCGGGGGTGGGGCCTCATCACC
>OHAG01001647.1_pt1 | contig 13840 bp, 14 predicted proteins | sample 1577081 | NCBI WGS metagenome assembly OHAG01 (sample SAMEA3541513, study PRJEB24748) | human gut metagenome | biome: human gut; feature: human-associated habitat; material: faeces | place: China | collected 2012
GGAGATAAACCGGTATTGTCTCTACATTTTAAAAAAATCACAATCAGGGATTATCTGATAATGATTATGCCGATTCTGATCAGTAAGTTTTTATGGAGTCTCGGGCAAAATGTAGAGTCTGCTGTTTATGGACATCTTGGCACATCAAACCTTGCAGCCTATACACTTACCAGTCCGATACAGGGGCTTATCGTAGGGGCACTTAGTGGATTGTCTGCGGCTGCCGGTGTGATGATCGGCAAAAGGCTTGGTAGGAAAGAATATAATGAGGCTTACGCAGAATCAAAGAAGATTATGTATGCAGGCTTATTGGGTGGAGTAGCAGTATCAGCTTTGCTCATTCTTTTGGCTGGAGCATATACCGGATTATATCGTGTTGATGACAGCGTAAAAGAGCTTGGAAAGACGCTGCTCATCGTATTTGCCCTGTATGCTCCGGTCAAGGTGGAAAATATGATCCTTGGCGGAGGCATTATAAGAAGTGGCGGCAACACAAAAACCATTATGATTATTGATATTATTGGCACATGGTGTATCGGAATTCCACTGTGTCTGCTTGCAGCATATGTATTCAAGTGGGGAATTGTTGGTGTGTATACATTGCTTACCACGGAGGAATTGTTCAGACTTGCTGTATCGTTAATTATCTTTAAAAGGCGTAACTGGATCGTTAGTTTATGCTGATTTACTTCTTGCAGGACTTTTACGACGAGATTGCCGACCAGATCTTCAAACTCCGGGAACAGCGAGAAAAATGTACGGTCAATACTGCTGCCAGAGACGCACAGATTGCCCGCATCAACGAGCTGCAGGAATTTCATCAAACAGCCCCCTGCTCGCTTAGAGGCCTTCGGCGAGGCCCTGGTGAAACGATGGCTTGAGCGGATCATTGTCTGGGAGGACCACTTCACTGTGGAACTTAAGTCCGGGCTGAACATGGATATTGAAGGATAATCCCATAGATGCACGAAACCCTCTCGACCATGATGGCCGGGAGGGCTTTTTTGTCATTAACAGTTTACATCTTTTCTAAAGCACCACAACAGACAATCCTCAACATACCTTAAGAGAAGAAGTGCATCTTCCTTACTTGCCACATCCTCATGATGAGTTCCAAGTCCTGACATTACACTATACATTGTCTGAAATAGCCTAAATCTATTAGCCCCCTTTTTATTATCGATCCAATATGTATATATTTTCTTAATTGACGTCAATTGTGCTCCATTATCAATTATACTTTCGCCCGTTGCCGCAAGTATCCCTTTTAAGGAATCGCAATTTGTTTTATGTGTGTTGTTCCAGACCTAAAAAACGGCTTTATTTTTTCGTTTCTGTCCCTATTGATCGAGTGTTTAGAAAATTCCTTACAGAAATGGTTGGAGAAGATAATATTCTTACGTATTCAGAATTTCTAAATTCTCAGAATCACAGCAAAACTGAATAGCGTTTGATATAAGGCCCGCCGCCCAATAGGACGACGGGCCTTATATCACTGTTGCTCAGAATATTGTCTGCATAGCAGTCAAATCAATCTCTGCATCCTTCATGACAGAACGCATGTGTTCTTCCATATATGCCCAATCAGGTATATATGTTCCATCCATCTGTTTCACTGCTGGCAACTTAACTTTTAATTTGAGCATTTCAGCCCGTGTCATTTTTCTAATAAAATCATACCTGCCATTTAATATCGACTTGATAACCGAGTTCAAAAACAATCCCTCGTTTCTTGTCCATTCGTGTGTTTTGGCGTACATCCCCTGCACGTGTGGATAACCGATAAAATCTTTCTCCTGATAGAAAAAGGAATCCGTGCTTTTCGCTGCGGTGTCAGTAAATGTAATAGTCCCAGCCTTTTCTGTACAATCTAAATTGGAATATCCACCAACGCCATTATTAAATCCTGTGTTTACAACAACTGGGTTCGTACCATCGTCTTCAAAAAGTTCAATATTGATTTTCTTGTAAGCCTTGGTTGGATGAATATCAAATAAATCTCCAATAGTAAATTCCTTCCATTCAGAAGTATTCACCTCATGTTTTTCGTTATCGGCTTTCATTAAACTTGCAAGGTTTACTTCAGATTCTTTCACGATCTCTGACATGTATTCATCCATGTATGCCCAGTCCGGTTCACCGTTTATGTCAACAGGAAGCATAATTTCATCCGCAACCATAACATCTTGCTTCCACTTATCAACATAGCTATAGCGTGCACTGATGGCTTTAATCAGAGGTGCTATAAATAATGCAATATTACGATTCATATTAAATTTCGGATATAGCACGTTGACATCGTCCGAAGCAAGAAACGGCTCATCTTGATAAAACGTTTCTCCAACACTACCATTATAGCAAACGGTAATCGTATTTGCCGGGTGCATATTCTCTGTATTACCCACCAATGAAGTGCAACCATTGTTCATGGACGATGATCCGATAAAACGGATATCTCCCGATTTCATATGGGCTTTAGTAAGACGTGTGCCTTTGATAACATCAAAGATATTGCCTATAGCAAAAGGCTTCCACTCACTTATATCAATTTTCGTCATCACCGTCACCACCTTTCTGCATAGAAACGGTCACGGTCTCATCATCAATACTTACTTGGCTCGAATACAGCGCTGTGGTCATCAGTTTCTCGCCAAATGTTTTCACATCGATCCTCTTTTGGAACATCAGATAGTCCATTGCTGTCTTGCGGAAGTCTTCCTCGAAAATCTCGAACGGCTTCTGTGGTACCTGATATGATAAATGCTCGGCAGGATTAACCCATTGACACGTATCATCACCGGACTGCTTTTCCATGACTTCAACCCAATGTGCCTCGATAGCTGCCCATTTTCCGTAAATATCATGCCGCCCTTTGTTTTTAACTGTTGCAAGTCCATCAGACTCCATATAGCAAGCAAAGAATTCCTTTCCATCTTGCCCAACGCCAGCTTCAAATACAAAAATACTTGTAGTGATACCAACGCCAAAGAACAAGTCTTCAGGCAATTTAATGACTTTTCGCAGACGATGATTCTTCAGAATACGCTTCATCTGGGCCTTGCTTGCCTTTTCCAACTTCTTATCAGGCAAGATAAATGCACATTGCGTGTGAGCAGGAACGTTATCCAGCACATTTTCAACAATTTTCATGCACCCATATTTGTTCTCGTACGGCGGGTTCATCAAAACTTTCGTGATAGGCTTCGATTTCATCCACTTGCAGGCAGGATCAGTACGGGCATCCATCTGCTCAAGGTTGGTTTTGCCGTCTTTATGGATCAGCATGTTTGCGCACGCCAATGCATAAATTTCGCGGTCAAACTCAATTCCATAAAGATGGTTTGACTTAATTTCGGCAGCTGCATCTGCCTGCATGCCTCCGGCCTCTCGGATCATATTTGCCATAGCCTTTACAAGGAAGCCACCTGAACCGCAAGTCGCGTCCAATATATAGTCATCTTTATTCACATCAAGAATCTTATACATAAAGTCGGTGATATGCTCAGGCGTAAATACCTGACCAGCCTCAGACTTCTTCTTATAACGATTGAATTCGTTAAAGAAGATGCCCATTACGTCTTCACCGCGCCATTCATTTGAGTTGACACACTCGGAGATCTCAACAACCCAGTCGATAAAATCATTGATTGCCTGCTGATTGTCCGTTGTATTCATTTTAATATCGGAATATTCTTCCAACAGAATATCAATTTTAGCATTTTGCTTTCGGCTATCTTCGAGCGATTTGGACAGCGTCGAATGAATTGCTGTATGGAATGTCGCATACCCCATATCTTTTAGACGCCGCAATCCAGCACCATAACGTTCAGCTACTAAAGCGCATGCAGTAAATATCATACGATGATACAGGTTTTTAATACCAAATTCAAAATGTAGCCCATTATTGATCTTTGCGGTTAATTCATAGATTCGCTCTTTATCAATACTATCCACGGTATACAGAGACAGATAATAGCTAACACTCTGCAACTTGGTGGGTGTCTTTACTTCCTCTTCACCTTTGAAAACACGAATATCTTCTCCGTTATATAGAATTCCTACAACCTTCTTATATTGTGTTTGCATAATGCGCACGTTTTTCAGAACTTCATCAACTTGCGCTTGTCCAAGAGTAATACGAGTTGCTTTCGTTTCCAGAACAACTGCAACCTCATTTTTATTATTCGGCAGATACCAACCATCTGGTTTATCAGCTACTCCTGGGAACCCAAGCTGATTGAATGTGGTAAGCTGCCCCACACCAGCACGCGCAATTTCACTATCAACCAAACCAAGAGCTTCACGAGCTAAGTCGCGAACAGCATCTTCTGTCATACTCTTTGCCATATTCATCAACCTCCCTCAAATCATTTGAAAATGTTTCAGTGCATCCATAATAGCCGCTTCCTTTTCTGGTGGACACTTTGGCACTTTCGGATTTTCAGATTTGGACAGGTTATAATTCTGGCCAACCTCTAATCCGCACTTGCGTTTAATCTGTGAGATATACAGGCTGGATACTTTCAAATGTTGCGTATCCCAGATATATGCCTTAATTTCCTCATAGGTAGCTTTTGTCTCGGCAGCAGTAGCGTCCAGCTCATCCAGGTCCAGGTCGATCTCTATGGTGTCATCTGGCTTTTGTTGAGACAAAAGAACAACCGTCTCAACGTGTTCCGTGTGGGGGAACATATCCACGGGCTGGATTTTTAATGCTTTCCATCCGCGGCGGGTCAAGTGGGTCAAATCACGGGCAAGAGTTTCGGGGTTGCAGCTGACGTAAACCACGCGTTTGGGTTTCATGGCAGCCACTGCATCAATGCAGGCGGTGGTGCTGCCCTCCCGCGGGGGGTCCAGGAATACAACATCGGGGTGCGGCAAGCCAGAGTTGGGCTGTGCCGCAGCGCGCATCCAATCGGTTGCATCGGCACAGATGAACCGCGCGTTGTTGATCTTATTGGCTGCGGCGTTGGCGCAGGCATTGCGCACCGCGTCCGGGTTGCGCTCCACGCCAATGACCTGCTTTGCCCTGCCCGCCGCGCACAGGCCGATGGTGCCAATGCCGCAGTAGGCATCGATCACTGTTTCTTTGCCGGTCAGGGCAGCGAACTCAATGGCCTTGGCGTACAGCACTTCGGTTTGTTCCGGGTTGACCTGGTAAAAGCTGCGGGGCGAAATGGCGAATTGCAGCCCGCACAGCGTATCGGTAATTTTGCCGGGGCCATACAGGGTACGCACATCGCTGCCCAGCACCGCGCTGGTGCGGCGGGGATTGCAGTTCTGCACCACGCTGGTCACCCAGGGGGCCTTTTCCCGCAGGGCTTTCACAAAATTGCGGCTGCCGGGCAGGTTTTCCTGCGCGGTCACCAGCACCACCAGCACCTGACCGCTGGTTTTACCGCGGCGCACCAGCACATGGCGCAGCAGACCGGTGCCGCGATCCTCCTCAAAAGCAGGCCAGCGGCAGGCGCGGGCAGCTTCCAGCACAGCGGCAATGGTCTGGTTAATGACGGTATCCTGCAGCAAGCAGTCCGTATACGGCAGCACGCGGTGGGTGCCCACTGCATAAATGCCGCATGTCAGTCGTCCACGCGGCCCGGTGGAAAAGGTGGCGATGGCCTTGTTACGGTAATGCCAAGGTTCTGCCTGCCCCAGCACGGGGGATACCGGGGCAAACCGCCCCAGCAGGCGTTGTTCCAACTGTTGCTTGTGCTTGAGCTGGTCGGGGTAGGGCTGGTTCAGCAGCGGGCAGCCGCCGCATTTCAATTTATAATTGGTGCAGGTTACAGGCATGGTGTTTGACCTTCTTCCCTTTCAGGGTTTTCAACATTTCTTTGGGCGTGCTATAATATAGTTTATACAGGGGGATTCGGCGGTTCCGGGTATGAGCGCCCCGGTGCACCAACTTTCCCCGCAGCAAAAGCTTTTTTCTCAAAACGGAGGCATAACGATTATGAACGTACTTCTTATCAACGGCAGCCCGCACGCACATGGCTGTACAGACGCTGCTTTGCAGGAGATTGCCAAGGCTTTGAACGCTGACGGCATCGAAACCACCATCTACCACATTGGCGCTGTCCCGGTGGGCGGCTGTGTGGGCTGCGGCGGCTGCGCCAAAGCTGGACACTGCGTATTCGGCGGGCCAGTCGTTGATGTTCTGCCGCTGGTGGAAAAGGCCGACGGCATTGTGTTTGGTGCTCCGGTACATTATTCCACCGCCGCTGCCAGCATGCTGGGCTTCATGCACCGGCTGGGCTACAGCGCAGGCCGCCTGTTGGCACAAAAGCCCGCCGCTATTGTTACCAGCGCCCGCCGCGCCGGCACCACCAGCGCACTGGAAGCCCTGGAAAAGGTTCCCCAGTTCTGCCAGATGCCGCTGATCAGCTCCACCTACTGGCCGATGGTACACGGCAGCAACGCCGAACAGGCCGCCCTGGACGAAGAGGGCATGCAGATCATGCGCAACCTGGGCCACAACATGGCCTGGATCTTGAAGTGCATTGCCGCAGGCAAAGCCGCAGGGATTGAGCCGCCCAAGGCAGAAAATACCATCCGCACCAATTTCATCCGCTGATTTTGTAGCGGCAGTAGGGCGGGGGGCCCTCACCCCGCCACAGCCTCGTCCTGTTGCGTATTACAAAACTTGTGCCGAACCCCATTTATAGGGGCTTTGCCAGATATTTCACCCCGGAACACGGCATACTTCCCCTTTACAAGCCAACCTTTCCCACCCGCAGCAGCCCGCAAAAGGCTGCTGCTTTTTATTCTGCCGTTTCCGGCGTGTGACCGGTGGGGTACACGTTTTGCAGCAGCGCCACGATCTGGTCATAGCTGGCAGAGCGGGATGCTGCCGATACATGCAGCGTAACGCCGCAGTCATAGTTCACTTCGGCCAGGATCATCTGGTAAGTGCCACAGTCATACCGGACGGACTCGGTTTCTGCATCGGGGATGGTCAAATCAAAGTCATACCGCACGGTCTGAGCTTCCTCGTTCAATTCCGCGGCGGATTCTTCCAAAAAGTCTGTGTAAACATCCGATACCTGCAGCAGTACTGCCGTATAGCTCAGCTTGTTGCCAGTGGTAATGCCAATGGTATCCTCCTGCGACATGCTGGGTTCGTTCCAGATATTGGCATCATAGGTTACACTGATGCCGTTTTCGCCGTCATAGGTCTGGTAGTCCTCGCCTTCCTCTTTGGTAAAGCTGTCACCACCGTACAGGTACAGCATCACATCGTTAAAGCTGCACCCGCTCAGGGGCAGGGCCAGTATTGCGGCAGCTGCCACAGCAGCAATTATTTTTTTGTATTGTTTCACAGTTATCATCCTCATGTCATAAAAGGAAGCCGATCACAGCCGCCCCGGCGCCAAAGGCCAGGCCAGCCAGTACGTCGCTGGGGTAATGCACCCCTATCAGCACGCGGGTCACAGCCACAACCGCCGCCAGCAGGCAGGCGGCCACGCCAAGCGGCACCCACACGGTAAACGCCGCCGCCACAATGGCTGCGGCGGAAAAGCAGTGGCGGCTGGGCATGCTTTGGCCTTTGGTATCCTTGGGGAACAGCGGCGTAAAGTTCAATGCCTCATACGGGCGCGGGCGGTTAATGGCCGCGCGCAGCAGCGTGCCCAAAACGTACACCGCCGCCGGGACCGCCAGCACGCGCCAGAACTGGCCGCTGCGCTGCCAGAGCGTAACGGCCAACACCGCGCCATACACCAGATATACTCCCAGCACGCTGATCTTTTGTGCATATCCCAGCGCCCGCAGCGCCGCCGGGCGGGCACGGAACCAATCAAAAATTGCCTGATAGCGTTGTGCCGTCATTCTTTGCCCCCTTGTGTGCTGCGTCCAAAAACTTTATAATAGAAGCATACCATCCGCACCCGCCCTTGTCAAACACAGGGCCATGCGTTTTTTCAGGAGGGAATCCCTTGTTTGGTTTTGCTAATTTTCTGCTGTTGGCGCTCTTTGCCGCAGCGGTTTTTGACCTAATTTTTGCCCTTGCCAGGGGCGGCGGGCTGCGCGGGGCGTTGCACGGCCTGTGGAACACGCCGCACCTGTTATTTGGGCAGCAGCTGGCCGAATGGCGACTGCAGCTTGGCCGTATTCTGTTTGCCGCCGGGCTGGCCGCGTATGAGATCAGCGTAGTGTTCTGCAACAGCATGGCGCGCCAGAACTGGGCGTGGGTGCAGGGCGTGATGAGCCCCGTGCTGGAATGGCTCGCGTTCCTGTGCTTTGGTGCCAAGATTTTGTTCGGCACCCGCTACACCTGGCGGGAGCTGCTGGCTGGCGGAGCGCTGTATTTCATTGCCCGCTGGGTCTATTTCAACAGCCAGAACATCTGGTGGATCGGCATTGTGGTGGCGGTGCTTGCTGCCAAGGATGTTCCCCTGCGCCGCCCGCTGCAGGTCTATTTTGCCAGCGGCTGTGCCGCCATGGCGGTGGTGCTGGCACTGCACTTTGCCGGGATCGTTGCCCCGGACCTGACCAGCGAGCGGATGGGCGCTTTGCGCGGCACTTACGGCTACGGCCACCCCAACACATTCGGCGGACTGGTGTTCGGCCTGGTATTGGCCTATGCCCTGCTGCGTGCCCAAAAGGTGCGCTGGGTGGACTGCCTGCTGGTATTTGCCGTCGGCGTGTTTTTGCTGGTGGGGCCAGCCGCAGCGCTGCGCTGTGCACGCTGGCGCTGGCCGTTGGGCTGGTGTTCTGCCGCCTGCGCGCCGGGCACAGTGTACTCCGTTGGTGGCCCGGCACCTGCGCCGGTATGGTGGGGCTTACGGCGGCGGTCAGTTACCTTTTGCCGCTGCTGGTCATCAAGGTGGGACCGTGGAACAATGATATCGGCCCCGCATGGCTGGCAAAACTGGACTCCCTGCTCACCTGCCGCATCTCGCTGACCTGGATGGCCTACCGCCTGCTGGATGTCAAAATTGCAGGGCAGGTGTTCAACTGGCCCACAGTGGATAACAGCTTTGCTTTTGCACTGTTTCAGTTTGGTCCGGTGGTCGCCGCGCTGCTGGGTATTCTGTTTGCCGCCGCCCTGTTGGGTCACGCCAAACAGGGCCGCCGGGTTGAGGTTTGCTGCCTGTTTGCCATGCTGGCTTACGCCTATATGGAAGTTCAGCCCTTCCACCTGACGACCAACCCCACCGCCCTTCTGCTGTGCGGTGCTGTTTTTGCCCAAACTTCCGCCCGGTGGCAGAAAATCGAATAGACACACCGCGGCATGGGCATACTTCCGTTATAGGAAGGAGTGTTTTCCAACATGTGCAATTCTGTTCTTTCAAAAATCTGCCTGCTGCTGGCTATCATTGGCGGGCTGAACTGGGGCTTTGTGGGCATCTGGAAGCTGGATATCGTTGCCTGGCTGCTGGGCGGCCAGACAAGCTGGGCGGCCCGCACCGTGTATATTCTGGTAGCGGCGGCAGCCATCTGCCTGATCCCCGCATTGTGCAGCCCCAGTAAAAAAGAGGAAGCCTGACACTGCAAAAGCCGGTGTACCGTTTGATTCATCTTACGGTACACCGGCTTTATTTTGTCTGTCTTATTGTTTTGTCTTGCACAGGCGGTCGAATTGCGGCAGCAGCGCAACGGTCACTGTGAAAAGCAAGAACCTCCACCGGGTCAAGTGGCGGTTCTTAGTTTCCTAAGCTCTTAGTCCAAAGGCCAACCGCTTACCGCAGTGCCTTTTTCTATTTTAGTGCGTCCATTTGCCGGTGTCAAACCTGTTCCAGCTCAATGGGCACCGCCAGCTTTTTGCGGCGGTTCTTGCGGGATACCGCCAGCACCAGCCCCACGCACAAATACACCATGACCACGCTGGACCCGCCTGCCGAGAAGAACGGCAGCGTGACCCCGATAACCGGCAGCACCTGTAAATTCATGCCCAGGTTGATGATGCACTGCCAGAACAGTGCGGCAAAGATGCCCACGCACAGATAGCGGCCCAAAGCATCCGTGCTTTGCAGCGCTGCCAGCAGAATGCGCACCGAGATGCCCAGCAACAGCAGCAGAACCGTTACCGCCCCCACAAAGCCCATCGCGTTGGCCAGGTAGCTGAAGATAAAATCATTCCAGGAGTTTGGCACAAACACATGCTCGCCCCAAAGGCCGGTTCCGGTCAATCCGCCGGTTCCGATGGCCATAGCCCCCTTGTTCTGCTGGTAAGCGATATCGGCCAGAGCCGGGTTTTCGGGGTCCAGCACGGCAAAAATACGCTTGGCCTGGTAGCCTTTCAGCAGACCCGGGCGTAGTTTCAGCAGCAGGGCTGCACCACCGCCCGCAGCGGCCAGCCCGCCAGCCACCAGCCAGCCGGAAATACCGCCCGCAAACACCATGACCAGCCCAATGCCCAAAAATACCAGCGCCGTGCCGTCATCGCCCTGGATGTGAATGGCCAGCACCGGCAGCAGCACATGCACCGCCAGCGCCAGCAAATTGGCCGGCTTGTTCACCCGACCGCGCACGTGGTTCAGATGCAGGGCCAGGGTCAGTACAAAGCTGATTTTGGCCAGTTCCGCCGGTTGGAAAGTCATACCGCCCACCCGGTACCAGCTGTAGTTGGAAGTACCGCCGGCATCGTACCCCACCGTTAAAAAGCTCAGGCGGACGTTGTGCAAAAGCAGGGTGGGCAGCACCATACCCCAGGCCAGCACCGCATGCAGCGGCCAGGCACGGGCCAGCGCACGGTAGTCCACCGTAGAAACGATCAGCGCCAACAGGATGCCCAGCGCGCTGGCAATAAACTGCACCGATGCTTTGTTGATGGACCCCAGCTGGTTATGCCCAATGGAAACCAGTGTTACCACGCTGAGCACCGAACACGCCGCGCACAGCGCCAGAAATATTCCGTCGATCTGCCGCAAATAGCGGCGTGTCAGCTGCAGCAATGGCCTGCCACCTTTCACTTTTGTTTTTCTTGTTCCCAGTATAGCACATTGCCCTGTGCAATGGTATTGGTTCCTGCTCGTATTACCGATTATTATACCGCGTTCCTGTGCAATATGCCACGCTTTGCGGCGTTTTATGGCGCGCCACACAAAAATATTTTACAAAGCAGGCTGGATGTTGTATAATGAAAATAATATCGCATAATTCTAAGTGCCGATACAGCGAGCAAGGTATGCTAACTGCTAAGCAAAAAGCACAGGTCATACTGGATGTATGACCGAGCATTTTTGCAACGCAGTTGGTATGCCGCAACCGCTGGAGCAGTGCTTAAGTCCATAGGACGGGAATTGTGCGGTGTTACCTAGTGTAGTTTATGCTGACTTTGTGTCAGCTTATCTTGAGGAGGGCCTGCTGTATGGAAGAATATATTACCCATTCGCGGGATGAAACCGTGGCCCTGGGCCGCCGCCTTGCCGCAGAGCTTGCCCCCGGCAGCCTGATTGCCTTTACCGGCGGGTTGGGCGCTGGCAAAACCGCGTTCTGCCAGGGCATTGCAGAGGGCCTTGGCTGCACGGACCCTGTTTCCAGCCCAACCTTTGCCATTGTCAACTACTACCGCGGCCCGCGGCCCTTTGCCCATTTTGATTTGTACCGCATCCATACCGAAGTGGACCTTTCTGCCGCCGGTTTTTATGATTACCTGGATATGGGCGCTGTGGTTGCGGCGGAATGGAGCGAAAACTGTGCCGACCTGCTGGCGCTGGAAAACCCGATTTATATTAACATTGACCGGCTGGATGAAACCACCCGCAAGATTACCATCACCCGGCCTGGGGCTTGACGCCACGCCCTTTTGGAAAGGAAGAACTGACCCCGAATGAACATTCTTGCCATTGATACGGCGGGCAAAACTGCCGCCGTCGCTGTGATGCGCGACGATACTTTATTATATGAGATGGCTTCCAACACCGGGCTGACCCACAGCGAGACCCTGCTGCCCATGGTGGATACCGCCCTGAAAGCCTGCGGCCTGACCCCCGCCCAGCTGGATTTGTACGCCGTGACCAACGGTCCCGGCAGCTTTACCGGGCTGCGCATCGGTCTTGCCGCCGTCAAGGGGCTGGCTTTTGCGGCCAACACCCCCTGCGCCGGGGTTTCCACCATGGCTGCCCTGGCTTACGGCGTGTGCGGGGAAGGCACTGTGATTGGCGCACAGGACGCCCGCCGCGGCCAGGTGTACTGGGCCGGGTTTGACCTTGCCACCCACGCCCGGTTGACCCCGGACGCCGCTGAACCGGTCACTGCGCTGGAAACTTTTGTAAAAGAGTGCAAAAAGCCTTTGATTTTTGTTGGCGATGGTGCCGCATTGTGCTACAATACATATAAAGACCAGCCCGGCATTCTGCCCTGCCCCCAGCCGCTGCGCGTTTTGCGCGGCGCAGGGGTTGCCCTGGCGGGCAAAGCCATGTGGGATGCAGGCACCTGCGTTTCCCCCGCTGAGCTGCTGCCGGATTATCACCGTTTAAGCCAGGCTGAGCGTGAGCGCGCCGAGCGCGAAGCCGCCCAACAATCCGCCACGAATTGAAAGGATCTTGATTATGGCTGTACAATTTGAAAAACCGATTGCCCTGGGTGCTGACCACGGCGGTTATGAGCTGAAAGAGGCCATCAAACAGCATTTGGAAGAGCGCGGCATTGCTTACCGCGACTTTGGAACCAACAGCACCGCCAGCTGTGACTATCCCGATTATGCCGCCGCCACCTGCGGCGCTGTGACCAATGGCAGCAGCGATTTCGCCATCCTGTGCTGCGGCACGGGTGTGGGCATGTCGATGTGTGCCAACAAGATCAAGGGCATCCGCGCCTGCTGCTGCTCGGAGCCGTTCAGCGCCGAGTACACCCGCCGCCATAACAACGCCAATACCCTGTGCCTGGGCGGCCGCGTTGTGGGCCCCGGCCTCGCCTGCCAGATCGTTGACGCCTTTTTGGACCACGAATTTGAGGGCGGCCGCCACCAGAAGCGCATTAACAAGATGATGGCGCTGGAAACCCTTTAAGGCTCCCCCACTGTTGTACCCCGCCTGGGACCAGGCTTTGCATTGTATCCGATGAATTTTCATATTGTAAGGAGAATCTGCCATGAGCGTTGTTAAAATTGTAGACCATCCCCTGATCCAGCACAAAATCAGCCTGATGCGTGACCGCAACACCGGCACCAAAGAGTTCCGTGATCTGGTCAGCGAAATTGCCACCCTGCTGTGCTATGAGGCCACCCGCGACCTGCCCACCGAGGAAGTTGAAGTGGAAACTCCGATTGCTCTGGCTCGCACCCATGTGCTGGCTGGCCGCAAGCTGGCCCTGGTTCCCATCCTGCGCGCCGGTCTGGGCATGGTGGACGGCATGCTGACCCTGATCCCCGCTGCAAAGGTCGGCCACATTGGCCTGTACCGCAATGAGGAGACCCTGGAGCCTGTGGAATATTATTGCAAGCTGCCCAAGGATATTGCCGAGCGCGATGTTTTTGTTCTGGATCCCATGCTGGCTACCGGTGGCAGCGCCATTGACGCCATTGGCCAGATCAAAAAGCGCGGTGCCAAGCACATCAAGTTCATTGGCCTGATTGCCGCCCCCGAAGGACTGAAAGCCCTGCACGAAGCACACCCCGATGTTGACATTTATGTTGCCGCACAGGATGAAAAGCTGAACGAGAACGGCTACATCATCCCCGGTCTGGGCGATGCAGGCGACCGCATCTTCGGCACCAAGTAATATTTCCCCATAAAAGTTCATGACCCCCGCAGCGCTGGCTGTGGGGGTCATTTTGTTTTGCGGTAAAACCTGTTATGACGTATAAAGCAGTGTTTCGGAACGGTCAAGACCGTTCCCTACAGATAAGGCAATACCGCATAATTCTAAGTGCCGATACGGCGAGCGAGGTGCGGCA
>OHAG01001670.1_pt1 | contig 13699 bp, 9 predicted proteins | sample 1577081 | NCBI WGS metagenome assembly OHAG01 (sample SAMEA3541513, study PRJEB24748) | human gut metagenome | biome: human gut; feature: human-associated habitat; material: faeces | place: China | collected 2012
CGCCGCCTGCGAGGCCGCCGCCGCGCACGAGCCAGTTGTCCAGCCGCGGCGAAGCGCCTTGCCGCCGCGATAGGCGGTGAGTTTTTCGTCCGGCATGCGGTGCACCTCCCTGTGAAATGTAATCCAATTTATTATAGCATACGCAGGCTTTTATTTGAAGTGCAAACGCGGGATGTCTTTTCTCTGCCCCGGTTTTCCGGTGTCGGAATTTTTATCATTTTCCGCGGCAGTGCCGCTCCCCCTGCGATTCTCCGTGAATTCTTCATCGCATTGTTTTAGTAGGATAACAAAAATTTTTTATAAATTCGCACTTTAATTGCCATGTTCTGTAAAATAATAAACTTTTCTAAGTGCGAGGTGAAAAAAGTAAATATTTTACGCAGTATTTTTGTACAAAAAGTCTGTTCAAAATTATCATTTTTCACAATAGTTGTTGATAATATTGATAAATACGCGAGATTTTTTTATTCATTCATCCAAATTGCACAAATACATCTTGACAAAGAATTTTAAAAGTGATAAATTTATCTCACGAAAGGACGAAAGGAGGCTGAGCAGGAAATGAAAAAGGTTATCTGTTCGGAACACGCACCCGCAGCCATCGGCCCGTATGCACAGGCAATTGCAGCAAACGGTATCGTATTTACTTCGGGTCAGCTTCCGATCGATCCCGCAACCGGTGCTTTTCCGGAAGGGATCGCAGCACAGACCAAGCAGTCGCTCACCAATGTAAAGGCAATCCTTGCTGAGGCAGGAACCGGTATGGATCAGGTGATCAAGACTACCGTCTTCCTGAGCGACATGAACAATTTCGGCGCGATGAACGAGGTTTACGCCACCTTCTTCGGTGAAGGCAGCTACCCGGCACGCTCCGCTGTGGAGGTTGCAAGACTTCCCAAGGACGCTCTCGTCGAGATTGAGGTAACCGCTCTCCTGCCGTAAGGCAAACCAAAAAGAAAAGAAAACAGCAAAAAAGAAAGGTGCTGTCCGCTAAGCAAAGCCGGAACCGGAAAACCGACTTTGACAACCGGGGTACCTCCAAAACACACAACTGGAGGTAATTTATTATGAGCAAGCAGTATCCGCTGAACGTACCCGCACCCCATCATTTCACTTACGCAGTCCGTGATCTTCCGGAAGTAACCGTTGAGCAGCGTGAGCGCGCTCTTCAGGCTACTCATTACAACGAGTTCGCATTCCCGTCCGGCATGCTGACCGTTGATATGCTGTCCGACTCCGGTACCACTGCAATGACCAATCATCAGTGGGCAAGCCTGTTCCTCGGCGACGAGGCTTACGGCCGCAACACCGGTTATTACGTTCTGCTCGACACCTTCCGCGACATCTTCGAGCGCGGCGGCGAGAAGAACTGGAAGAAGATCATCGACCTCGTTCGCACCGATTGCCGCGACGTTGAGAAGATGATGGACGAAGTTTATCTGTGCGAGTACGAAGGCGGCCTGTTCAATGGCGGCGCAGCTCAGATGGAGCGCCCGAACGCATTTATTATCCAGCAGGGCCGTGCAGCTGAGTCCGTTCTGATGGAAATCGTTCGCAACATCCTTGCTAAGCGTCATCCGGGCAAGAAGTTCACCATTCCGTCGAATGGTCACTTCGACACCACCGAAGGCAACATCAAGCAGATGGGTTCCATTCCGCGTAACCTGTACAACAAGACCCTGCTGTGGGAAGTACCGGAAGGCGGCCGTTACGAGAAGAACCCGTTCAAGGGCAACATGGATATCGAGAAGCTCGAGCAGCTGATCACCTCTGTTGGTCCGGAGAACGTTCCGCTGATCTTCACCTGCATCACCAACAACCCGGTTTGCGGCCAGGCCGTTTCCATGGGCAACCTGAAGGAAATCAACCGCGTTGCGCATAAGTACAACATCCCGCTGGTATTTGATACCGCTCGCTGGGCTGAGAACGCTTACTTCATCAAGATGAATGAGGAAGGCTACGCTGACAAGTCCATCGCTGAGATCGCTACCGAGATGTTCTCTTACTGCGATGCATTCACCATGTCCGCTAAGAAGGACGGCCACGCTAACATGGGCGGCATGCTGGCATTCCGCGATAAGGGCCTGTTCTGGAAGAACTTCTCCGACTTCAACGAAGACGGCACCGTTAAGACCGACGTTGGCGTTCTGCTGAAGGTTAAGCAGATCTCCTGCTACGGCAACGATTCCTACGGCGGCATGTCCGGCCGTGACATCATGGCTCTGGCAGTTGGCCTGTACGAGTCCTGCGACTTTAACTACATGAACGAGCGTGTTGCTCAGTGTAACTACCTGGCAGAAGGCTTCTACGACGCTGGCGTTAAGGGCGTTGTACTGCCGGCAGGCGGCCACGCTGTATACATCAACATGGATGAGTTCTTCGACGGCAAGCGCGGCCACGACACCTTCGCTGGTGAGGGCTTCAGCCTTGAGCTGATCCGCCGCTACGGCATCCGTGTATCCGAGCTGGGCGACTACTCCATGGAGTATGACCTGAAGACCCCGGAGCAGCAGGCTGAAGTATGTAACGTAGTTCGCTTCGCAATCGACCGCAGCCGTCTGACCAAGGAGCATCTGGACTATGTAATCGCAGCTGTTAAGGCTCTGTACGAGGATCGTGAGAACATTCCGAACATGCGTATTGTTTGGGGTCACAATCTGCCGATGCGTCACTTCCATGCATTCCTGGAGCCGTACGCTAACGAAGAGAAATAATCCCCTGTTCCATCCTTTCGTCAAAGGCGATACCGCATAATTGCATAAATTGTGCGGTATTTCCGCCAATGCTGCAGCAAAGGCGCTGCGGCATTGCATAACAGGAATTTCTCCTGACCTTTTTATAACTTGATAATCAGGGCGTAACCTGTGCCGCGTGGAAAGTGCACAGGAAAGCAAAGAACAAAGGCGTTCTTTTTGCCAGAAAACTAAACAGTTTCTGCGGCAAAGAGAACGCCTTTTTTCTATCCATTTACACATTAAAGGGGTGTAAGATAATGAGTAAAGAGCCTAAAAACTTAGAACAGAGAGATGGTTTCCAGAGTAAGTGGGGATTCATTCTGGCATGTATCGGTTCTGCGGTTGGTATGGGCAACATCTGGCGTTTCCCGATCATGGTGCAGAAGTACGGCGGCATGACCTTCCTGCTTCCCTATTTTATCTTTGTAATTTTGATCGGCAGTACCGGCGTTATCGAGGAGTTCGCTCTCGGCCGCCGTGCAGCTGCAGGTCCGGTTGGTGCGTTCGGTATGTGTACCAAGGAGCGCACCGGCAGTGATAAATCCGGTAAGGCGATCGGCGCAATCCCGATCATCGGTGCATTGATGCTGGCAATCGGCTACACGGTCGTTCTCGGCTGGATCTTCAAGTACACCTTCATGTCCCTCTCCGGCAGCCTGTTCAGTCTCGGCACGGACATGGGCGCTATCGGCGGTACGTTCGGTATGACCGCACCGGAGGCTGAGACCCTTCCCGAAGCCCTCAAGGCAATGGCGTCGGCCGGCTTCTTCGGCATCGGCAACGGCGTATGGCAGATCGTTGCACTGGTAGTTTCCCTTGCCATCATGGTAATGGGCGTTGCAGGCGGCATTGAGAAGGCCAACAAGGTCATGATGCCGGTTCTGTTCGGTCTGTTCCTCGTACTGGCAATCTACATCGGCACGCTGCCCGGCGCATCCGAAGGCTATAAGTACATTCTGACCCTGAATCCGGCTGGTCTGCTCAAGCCCGACCTGTGGGTATTTGCATTCGGTCAGGCGTTCTTCTCCCTGTCTGTTGCAGGCAACGGTTCTGTAATCTACGGTTCCTACCTGTCCAAGAGCGAGGATATCCCGTCCTCCGCACGCAACGTAGCAGTATTTGATACCCTTGCAGCTCTGCTGGCAGCAGTCGTTATCATTCCGGCAATGGCAGTTGTTCTGGGCGAAGGCATCCGCGACGTATCCGGCGGCCCCGGCCTGATGTTCGTTTACCTCGTAAACGTATTCAACGCAATGCCTGCCGGCCGTATCATCGGCGCGATCTTCTACATCTGCGTACTGTTCGCAGGCGTATCCTCCATCGTAAACCTGTACGAAGCACCGATCGCTTTCCTGCAGGAGCAGTTCAAGTTCAAGCGCGCAGCAGCCGTTGGCACCATCGGTGTAATCGGTCTGGTCGTTTCCATCGCAATCCAGCCGTGGACCTCTCAGTGGATGGACGTTGTTTCCATTTACATCTGCCCGCTCGGCGCTGCTCTGGCCGGCGTTATGTTCTTCTGGGTACTGGGCAAGGAAAAGGCAATTGCTGCTGTTAACGAAGGCGCTAAGAAGCCGATCGGCGGCTGGTTCTTCCCGCTCGGCAAGTGGGTATACGTTATCTGTGCAGTTCTTGCACTGATCCTCGGCGTTATGTACGGTGGCATCGGCTAATCCCTCAAGCCGTCACCGATCTTTCAAAAGACGTTCATGGAGTTTATGAATCGTCTGTATCCCCCCTTTTGTCCCTGTCCCCCGTCACTGCTGTGTGACGGGGGACACACTTTTCTAATTAGAAATCAGTAATCAGCAGGCAGGAATCGCTGCATGCAAAGCAAAACCCCGGCTTTGCCGCACTTGACAAAACCGGGGCTGCTCGGGTATACTATCCCCAAGGGATGCTGTTCAGGCAGTCAGACCCTAATTGATTAGCGATTTTTAGTCACTGACCGTTCGAGGCCTAATCGAGCGGTCAGTGCGCTTTTATACAGAAAAGAGACGAGCCAGGCAGGCTCGTCTCTTTTTATTTTGCATAGAGAAGATTCAGTTAAAGTAAACGATATCTTCCTTCGCCTTTTCGGCGGGTTCTACCGTGATGGCATGCAGCACCGGACCGGGACCGCGGTACTGCGGCAGCTCCTCGACGGTGATGGACGCCGTTACCTTGACCCAGTCGCGGTTATGCAGCTGATCGCGGTCGGGATAGCGGCAGAGGAAGCCGAGGAAGGTAACGTCATCCGCGCAGCAGACCATGCCGAAGCGGCCGGGCACGAAGCTGCCGGCGGGCACATCCTTGCCGACGTATGCCTGAGCAAGAAAGCGGACGGTCTTGCCGTCATACTTCATCGGGTCGCCGGTAGCGTCGATGTACCAGAGACCGTAGTCCTCCGGCCCGATGTCGATGATATCCGCATCCACATCAAACGGCAGCGGCATATTGCGGGCGTAGTCCTCGGAATTGCCGTTCACGTCATCCAGATAGATTGCCGCACGCGGGTTCATCGCCTTGATGTTCTTCTTGTACAGCATGTCCTTCAGCTCATCCGTGCAGCGGTTGAACACAACCAGATCCGCAGTGGTGATATGCTCGAACATCATCGGGCCGATGTTGTTGGAATACAGCTCAAACGTGGTCGCATCGACCGTGGTGACGATCTGATACAGCTCCCAACGGGCAGGAAATGCCTGCATCAGCTTTTCCAGCTTCCACATGCCGTTGTACTCAACAAGAATGCGGTCCGGCTGGTATTTCTGCTCCACGCGCTTGAGGATGTTCGGTGTCAGACGGTCCTCGGACTCGATGGGAACAAGCGCGGTGCCGTAGTGCAGCAGCCACTTCTCGTCGTATTCCTCGATGCCTTCTTCGCACAGCAGCAGCACCGTGCGCTCGTTCTCGGTAAAGTTCGGGTCCGCGAGAATGTCCTGAATGAACTTGGTCTTGCCGCTCTCCAAAAAGCCGGTAAAGACGTATACCGGAATGGGTTCGTTAGCCATAATCTGGTTACCTCACTTTTCGTTTACGCCGAACAGAGCAGCGATGCGCTCCTCATCCAGCTCGGAGCCGATGACGCACAGACGGCCGGTGTAATCGGCAGCGCCGCGGCGGATTTCGGGTGCGCCCGGAACGTAGTCAAAGTGCAGCCACTCGCCGCCGTCTGCACACGGAACGATGCCCTTTGCACGCAGTACGGTGCCGAGCGTAACATCGCCGAGCGCGGTAAGAGCCGCGTTAAGCTCTGCCTCAGTGTACTTGTGAGTCGTTTCCTTGCCCCAGGAGGTGAATACCTCGTCAGCATCGTGATCGTGGTCGTGACCGCAGCAGCAGTGACCGTCGTGGTCGTGATGATGGTGCTCGTGGTCATGATCGTGGTGATGCTCATGCTCGTGCTCATGCTCATGCTCATGGTCGTGATCGTGGCAGCCGCAGGTGCAGTGCTCGTCATGCTCGTGATGATGCTCGTGCTCCTCATGGTCATGCTCGTGGTCGTGCTCATGCTCATGTTCGTGCTCATCATGCTCGTGGTCATGGTGGTGATGATGATGCTCGTGGTGCGGCTCGTGCGCGATCTCCTCGAGAACCTCCGCAACGAGGTCGCGGCTGCCTTCCATGGTGGAGAGCAGCTGCTCGCCGGTCAGGTCCTTCCACGGGGTGGTGACGATGCGGGCGTGCTCATTCAGGCCGCGCAGCATGGCAACGGTCTCGTCGAGGCGCTTCTCCGGGCACTCAGCCGTGCGGGACAGCAGGATGGCACCGGCATGCGCTACCTGATTCTCGAAAAACTCACCGAAGTTCTTGAGATACATCTTAGCCTTGAGCGCGTCAACAACGGTTACAAAGCTGTTCAGCTGAACCTCGAGGTGCGCGTTCTGTACCGCAGCGATAACATCCGACAGCTTGCCGACGCCGGACGGCTCGATCAGGATGCGGTCCGGATGGTACTGGTCCACAACATCGTGCAGCGCCTTGCCGAAGTCGCCAACCAGCGAGCAGCAGATGCAGCCTGCGTTCATCTCGTTTACAACAATGCCGGCATCCTTGAGGAAACCGCCGTCAATGCCGATCTCACCGAACTCGTTCTCGATCAGAACAACCTGCTCACCCTTGAGCGCATCGGCCAGCAGACGCTTGATGAGGGTCGTCTTGCCGGCACCCAGAAAACCGGAAATAATATCAATTTTAGTCATGCTTTGTCGCTCCATTTCTATGCACGGCACAGGGATTCCCGAACCGTACTCAAATTTTTCGAACGCTTATATTATACCACATTTATAGAAAAAAGAAAAGTTATTTAGTTAGCGGACGCTAATCTTTCTGACTGCGCGGCGCGTTTGAGAGCCGTGACGCAACAAAACCCCGGCCCTGTCGCTTGACAAGACCGAGGTTCTGCGGGTATAATATACCCAAGGGATGTTGCTAAGCAATCAGACCTTTCCGTATCATAGTTAAACTAAGATGACCGTTCGGGCCCTACTCCGAGCGGTCATCGTGCTTTTATACAGAAAATGTACAGCAAAATCACTGCACATATCAACAGCTGTACTGCCTTTTTCTGCATCCGCGCCACCTCCTTTCCTCCCCAAACCGAGGAAAGAAAGAAGATCTGACCGCTAATGGAACAACATCCGTTTATAGTATAGCATATCCTGCAGAAATCTGTCAATCAACCGCCTTTACAGGCGTTTTTTTATTTTTTGCACAAAAAAATGGAGAACGGAACGCATTTTCCATTCTCCACTTTCCATTCTCAATTTGTATTATTCTCCCATCACCTGAAAGACAATATCCCGCACGCGGTTGCGGGTATCGCACTCCACAAGGGTCAGATTCTGCCACGGGCCGATGGTGATCTCGCCATTCACGAACGGGATAACGATAAACGGGCTGAGCAGCGCCGCCTTGATATGCGACGAGCCGTTATCATCATGCCAGGTATCGTGGTGGTGATAGTAAATGACGTTTCCCTGCTCATCGCGGTAGGGCGAAAAGACATCCATCGCCGCCTTGAGGTCATGGTAGACCATGCCCGGCTCAAACTCAAGCGTGGTCAGACCGGCAACACCGCCGGTGGTAAAGCCGGTGATCGTGCCGGACTTCATGCCGGTCTTGCGGCAGGCGTTCTGCACCGCTGCGCGGAAGTCGTCAGTAACGTCGATCATGCCCATGTGGGCCTTGGTGTGGTAGGTTTTGGTTTCGGTATAAACAGGCATTTGCGATTCTCCTTTACAGGCACTCGAGATAACGGCCATACAGGGTCTTATTCAGCTCTTCCGCATGACGAAGCAGCGTCTGACGGCTGATATAGCCGCGCGCGTACGCAATCTCCTCCGGGCATGCGATGTAGCGGCCGGTCTCATCCTGCACGCGGCGGACAACCTGTGCGGATTCGAGCAGATTCTCGGCGGTACCGGCATCCAGCCAGACGAAATCCCGCTCGAGCTTTTCAACGTGCAGCTGACCGCGCTTCATGTACTCGATATTGACATCCGTAATCTCCAGCTCGCCTCTTGCCGAGGGCTTGAGTCCGCGAGCAATCTCCATAACCGAGTTATCGTAAAAATACAGACCCGGAATGATATAGTTAGACTTCGGATAGCGCGGCTTCTCCTCAATGGAGATCGCACGGCCCTGACCATCAAACTCCACAACGCCGAACGCACGCGGGTCATCGACATAGTAGCCGAACACGCAGGCGCCGGATTTCATCTGCACGGCACGGTCCAGATAGTTCTGGAAATTGGGGGAATAGAAGATATTATCGCCCAGAACAAGGCAAACCGAGTCATCCCCGATGAACTGGGAGCCGATGAGCAGCGCGTCCGCGATGCCGCGTGCAACCTCCTGCACCTCGTAGGTGATGTTGACGCCGAAGCGGCCGCCGGAACCGAGCAGACGGTAGAACGGGCCTTCCTCTCCGGGCGGGATGATGATGAGAATATCGCGGATACCGGCCTGCAGGAGCGCAGCCAGCGGATAGTAGATCATCGGTTTATCGTATACCGGCAGCAGCGGTTTGCATACCGGACGTGTCATCGGGTACAGGCGTGAGCCCTTACCGGCGGCAAGAATGATTCCTTTCATTGGCTATTCCTCTATCTATATGGTTTTGTGAGATTAGTATAGCACATTTCGGGCAAATAAGAAAGCCTTTTGTAAAGGCAGAAGTCAGGAGGCAGGAGTAATGGAAAATTGAAAATTGAGAATGGAGAATAGCGCTATCCTTGCGCAGGCTCCGGTCGCGCTGCGCCCGTAATGGCTTACCTCCTGTGTAATATTCGATTCCACGGATTTAATTGATAAATGTCCGCAGGGCGGGGCACCCTCACCCCGCCCTACGATAACTCATTCACTCTTTCTCAATCGTCAGCACCGAATGATACGGCATCGGCTGATTGAGATACACGTTTACGGTATCTGTATTGCTGTATTCATATTCGTACCGGAAATCCAGTCCGTCGAGATGCGCCTCCTTGACGTTTTTCGTATCCGGTACATCGTATTCCCAGCCGTCGTCAATGATGTCATCCCTCATGTGGTCGGCATACAGCCAGCTCCATTTGGCATACGCGGCCGCAAAGGCGTAATACACCGTCATGCGCTCCTGATAGCCGCACGAGCCGTTCTGCGAATCCGAAACCACCGTCACCGACTGCACATAGCCGTCCGCATCGGTTTCGACCGTCACATCGGATACAGAATCGCCCAGCGAGAAGAAATACCTGCCGCCCATTCCCACGTCGCTATTCCAGCTGCCGTCCGGCCGGACATACGGCGCCAGGCCCTGATTATATTTCAGGCAGTCGTTGCAGTTCTCCACATACTCCGCAAGAGTCAGCTCGCCGCGATTGGGCGGCAGCTTGGCGTACAGGTCAATGCCGTAACCTGCGGCTGTTCGCAGCCCGATCACCAGCAGGTACAGCGCCACGCGATACCAGCGCACCTCCTGCTCGCGGACGATGATGCTGCATCCGTTCTCCAAATCCCACGGCAGCTCCTCTTCTTTGCACGCGCGGTAACACTTGTAATTGTAGTACAAGTCGAAGAACGGCAGCGCATAGCAGTTGCCGTAGCCGAACACGCCCCACAAACGGGCATATGCGGTGCGGATGGACAGCTTTTCTCCGTCCTCATCGCGGACGGACAACCCGAAGATCCACTTGCCGGGCGTTGTGCCCCAGTAATGCAGCAGCACCGGCTCGAACACGAACGTCAGCAGCCAGCCGACATACCCGCACGCGACCGTCCACGCCAGATTCGCCATGAACTGGATAAAATTCTCCGGATTGATGCGGAACACCCACTGCGACAGCATCGACCACAGCAGCCCATACAGTCCGGCATCCACATTGCGGGCAAGGTAGCGCCGCCACGGACAGCCGGTCGGCGGGATGCGGTCTTTCTCGCGCGGGTCGTCTGCGGGCAGCACGATGGACTGATACCGGTCTACATCCAGCCCGTTCCACTCCGCTCTGTCCTCGCAGATGGCGCGGCACATCGCATACGCCTGTTCGCTCTCGCGGATGTCCCCCTGCAATACGTCGAGCTGGCCTTCCGCCGCCTCGGGCAGCGCTTTCTCGCCGCTCTCGATGGCGCGGATGTCGGGCACGCTCAGGCGCAGCCGCCGCAGCAGCATGATCTTCCGCAGGGTCTGCACATCGTCCTCGGTGTAATCGCGGTAGCCGTTCGCGCCGCGTGTCGGCGTGAGCAGCCCCTCCTTTTCGTAAAACCGGATGTTCGCCCGGGATAAGCCCGTCCTGCGCTCTGCTTCCGCTATGTTCATACGATCACCTTCCCTTCTATTGATTACATTATAAGGGATAAAGTGGGTTTACAGTCAAGTGTTTTCGGGGAAAATGTTAAGAAAAAAGAGTGGAGAAACTCCACTCTTTTTATGTTTAATTCAGCTTAATGCAGCTTAATTCAGCGCTGCAATCGACTCTTCCAGCTTTGCGAGGTGCTCGCGCAGCTTTTCGGCCTTTTCGCGCTCGGCTGCAACAACCTTCTCGGGTGCCTTATCGACAAACTTCGGGTTGTTCAGCTTCTTCATAACGAAGTCGATGTCGGCCTCGACCTTGCTCTTCTCCTTGCCGAGACGGGCCCGCTCGGCCTCGAAGTCGATGAGGTCGCCCATCGGCATATAGATCTGTGCGTCGCCGGTGACAACCGATGCCATCTTGGCAGCGTCCGCCGGAACCGCGTCGATGAGTTCAATCTCGGAAGCGTAAGCCAGCTTGGGGAAGAAGCCTGCGCCTGCGGAGAAGGTGTCCTTCTTCTCGGTCAGGATGAGCACCTTGGCCTTCTTGGAGGGCGGTACGTTCATCTCGGCACGGCGGTTGCGGATGGCGCGGACAGCGTCCATCAGGCTCTCCATCTGTGCCTCCTCCGCGGCAAAGTGCAGCTCGTCCTTGTATTCCGGCCATGCGGATACCATAACGGACGGGCCCTCATGCGGCAGCGCCTGCCAGATGGTCTCGGTGATGAACGGCATGAACGGGTGCAGCAGCTGCATCGCGCCGCTCAGCACATAGCAGAGCACCTTCTGTACGTTCTCGTCGCCGGTCTGCAGACGGGTCTTTGCAATCTCGATATACCAGTCGCAGAAGTTCTCCCAGATGAAGTCGTTCAGCTTGGCAGCCGCCAGACCCAGCTCGTACTGGTCGATGTTGCGGGTAACATCGGCAACCAGCGTGTTGAACTTGCTGAGAATCCACTTGTCCTCGATGGCAAGGTCTGCGGGCAGCTCGACTGCCTTGTCCTTGTCGATGGTCAGGTTCATCTGGATAAAGCGGGATGCGTTCCAAATCTTGTTGCAGAAGTTGCGGGACGCCTGCACGCGCTCGTCCGAGAAACGCATATCGTTTCCGGGGCTGTTGCCGGTTGCAAGGGTGAAGCGCAGCGCATCCGCGCCGTACTGGTCGATGACCTCGAGCGGGTCGATGCCGTTGCCGAGCGACTTGGACATCTTGCGGCCCTGTGCATCGCGCACCAGACCGTGGATATAAACCGTCTCGAACGGGGTTTCGCCCATGTGCTCCACACCGGAGAAAATCATGCGGGCAACCCAGAAGAAGATAATGTCGTAGCCGGTAACCAGCGTAGAGGTCGGGTAGAAATAGTCAAGCTCCTTGGTCTTGTCCGGCCAGCCGAGCGTGGAGAACGGCCACAGAGCGGACGAGAACCAGGTATCCAGTACGTCCTCCTCCTGATGGATATGCGTGCCGCCGCACTTCGGGCAGGTGCATACATCGGTCTTGGAAACGGTCATCTCGCCGCAGTCGTCGCAGTAGAACGCCGGGATGCGGTGACCCCACCACAGCTGACGGGAGATACACCAATCGTGTACGTTTTCCATCCAGCGCAGGTAGGTCTTGGAGAAGCGGTCGGGCACGAACTTGGTCTTGCCCTCGTTTACTACGTCCATAGCGGGCTTGGCGAGCGGCGCCATCTTGACGAACCACTGTGCCGAGGTCATCGGCTCAACGGTGGTGCCGCAGCGGTAGCAGGTGCCTACGTTGTGCTCGTGGTCCTCGATCTTGACGAGGTAACCGCCTTCCTCAAGGTCCTTTACAACCGCCTTGCGGCACTCGTAGCGGTCCATGCCCTCGTACTTGCCGCCGTTTGCGTTGACGGTCGCGTCCTCGTTGAACACGAGAATCTGCTCGAGGTCATGGCGCTGACCCATCTCGAAGTCGTTCGGGTCGTGGCACGGCGTAACCTTAACACAGCCGGTGCCGAACTCCATATCAACGTACTCGTCACCGAAGATCGGAATCTCGCGGTTCATGATCGGGAGGATGCAGGTCTTGCCGATCAGGTGCTTGTAGCGCTCGTCATTCGGGTTGACAGCAACGCCGGTATCGCCCATGAAGGTCTCCGGACGGGTGGTCGCAACCACCAGCTCGCCCGAGCCGTCCGCCAGCGGATAGCGGATGTGCCACAGCTTGCCCGGCTGGGTTTCGTACTCAACCTCAGCGTCGGACAGCGCAGTCGCGCAGTGCGGGCACCAGTTGATGATGCGGTGGCCCTTGTAGATAAGGCCCTTGTTGTACAGGTTTACGAATACCTCGCGGACCGCCTTGGAGCAGCCCTCGTCCATGGTGAAGCGCTCGCGGTCCCAGTCGCAGGAGGTGCCGAGCTTTTTGAGCTGGCTGATAATGCGGCTGCCGAACTTGTCCTTCCACGCCCAGACGCGCTTGAGGAACTCCTCGCGGCCGAGGTCGTAACGGGTCAGGCCCTCCTCCTTGCGGAGGTTCTCCTCTACTTTGATCTGGGTTGCAATACCGGCGTGATCGGTGCCCGGCATCCACAGCGCCTCGTAGCCCTGCATGCGCTTGGTGCGGATGAGGATATCCTGCAGGGTCTCGTCGAATGCGTGGCCCATGTGCAGCTGGCCGGTAACATTCGGAGGCGGGATAACGATGGTGTACGGTTTCTTGTCCGGATTGACCTCGGCGTGGAAGAAGCCGGAATCGACCCAGAACTTGTACAGCTTGTCCTCGACCGATTTCGGGTCGTAGGTCTTAGGCAGTTCGCTCATTGATCTATCTCCTTCAATTTGATTTACGATATACATGCGGGATACCTCTGTGCAAACAAAAAAGAGCATACTCATCCCGACAACAGGACGAAGTATGCTCCGTGGTACCACCTGAATTCGCGTAAAGACGCGCACTCGTTGCCCCGTAACGCGGGGGCAGACGGAACAGCTTAACAAACATTCGGCTGTTCTGCTCCAAAGCGACCTTCTTCTTCCCCGCCGAGGTGCTTGCACCGGCCGCACCCTCTCTAAACGCGCAAAGGAAAAATACTCCTCTTTTTCACTGCATTTGTGTATTAACTTTAATAGTATAGCTGTTAAATTCGGGTTTGTCAAGGGATATCCCTTGTTTTCCGGCACCAACCCTCTGGGGCACATGAACTGCCGCAGGCGGGTTCGCCCTTTCCGGGCGGAGAGTTTTTCGCTGAACCTC
>OHAG01001673.1_pt1 | contig 13687 bp, 19 predicted proteins | sample 1577081 | NCBI WGS metagenome assembly OHAG01 (sample SAMEA3541513, study PRJEB24748) | human gut metagenome | biome: human gut; feature: human-associated habitat; material: faeces | place: China | collected 2012
TTGATTGTTTCAGTGGTTACCATTTTTTATGAAACTTATTTCAGTAGCCTCCAAAGAAAAGGGGGTCATTTTTTTGATCAATGAAAATCCAATGATTGTTTCAATTAAATTGAATGAGTTTTCAAATCCTTAATTAGCCACTTCTTTTTATAACATAATTTAGAAAAGGAATGGAGGGAGTGAATGAATAAAGTAAGTTAAATGTAATAACAGCATTTATAAACATATATTATTTCCTTGAATCATTACTCAGGAGGTAATATACATGTCGAATGTCGCAAAACGAATTAATATTGTATCCATTAAAATGGTCAAGGAGTCTAGCTTCCTTTATCAAACACGTCAAATCTTATCACCAAATGATGCCTATGAAATGATTAAAGAACAACTAGAAGGATTAGATCGTGAGCAATTCATCATTGCTTGTTTGAATACAAAGAATGAACCAACTAATATTTCAGTGGTAGCAGTTGGTTCATTAAATAAGGCTATCGTTCATCCAAGAGAAGTCTTTAAAACGGCTATCCTGTCAAATGCAGCTAGTGTCATGGCCTTTCATAATCATCCATCGGGAGAAACCACACCATCACAACAAGATATTCAACTAACTAACCGCTTATATGAAGCGGGTGAGTTACTCGGTATCAAATTGTTAGATCATCTCATTATCGGAGATGGAACATTTACATCATTAAAAGAAAAAGGTTATTTATAAGGAGCTAAGTGAGTATTAAAGTCGCTTAGCTCTTTTTATTATGTCGTAATTTAATAAGGAGGATAAATTTATGAGCCATAAATTAACGATTTGTATTACTGAAACATTGGAACGTCTGATTGAAGTAGAGGTTGATGACATTAATTGTGATCCGATTGAATATATCAGACAACAATATCTTGATGAAGAAATCATCTTAGATTCATCAGATTTGATTGATACTGAATTTAGAATATGTGAATGATTTAGTTGACATCAACCGACAATATATTCCATAATTAAGTAGCAACAAGAATTATGGAGGTATATACAATGTTTGATGTTTATTATGAAGAAGATGATGAGTGACGTAGTTACTCTATTATAAAAATGAATGAAGTAGATAGAAGAACCAAGTGAACACAGAGTTTGCTTGGTTCTTTTTTATTTACCTTGTTAATAGGAGGAGTTTGAAATGTTAAAGTGGATTAACGTGAAAGAACTGGTTCGATTAGATTTAGATGAATCAAAGTCATTAGGAATTATGAGATTAGATTGGTCAGGATCAAGGATAGATGAGGTTTGTAATCAGTGGTATCCATCACAACAGTTTGATGAAGTTATAACAAAATACGACATCTCTATTCAATCGTTACAAGAAGGGTTAAATGAATTAATCTTTAATCAATTAAATGTATTTAATCAAGTCATCGAACAATGTGGAGGTGAAGGATATAGTTATGAACAGACATTCAAAGTTGAAACAAGTGATTTCAATTTCTTTATTCGATTAAAACCTGTAAGAGGTGAATGTAGTCATATCTTTGCTTATTATCGTTAAACAAATAAAGGAGGTTTAAAGATGGCAATTGTAAATAGAATGAGTCTAAGAACAGAGGTGGTATATAGTGATGATATGAATCATCGCTATATAATAAGGAAAGAGTGGGATAAAAATAAACCTAAAGCTACCATTATCATGATCAATCCATCAAGTGCTAATGAAGTAGAAATTGATCATACCACTATGAATGTGATTAATAATCTGAATCGATTAGATTATGGAGCTGTAGATATCACTAACTTATTCTCATTGATTTGCCCTAAGATAAGCTATAGAAAATCAATTGGTGAATTAGTTGAAGATGAGAATGATATCTATATAGAGAAGTCATGTTTAAAGTCAGATATAGTTATCATTGCTTGGGGTTCAATTGGAGAAGGGAGTAAGAAAATTACAGGACGACAGGAAGAATTACTAGAGAAACTAAAACCATTTAGAAATAAGATGTATGTGATCTGTGATCCTTATCGGAGTATTCCGATGCATCCCTTATGTCCACGAATTAAGAATCAGTGGCGTTTAGTCAAGATGTATAAGGAGTAATCATTAATTATTCAAAATTAAATTTAATTAGTATTAATTATGATTTAATACTTAAACCAATCCATTAGAAGACCTAGCCAACAAGGCTAGGTCTTTTACATAGGAACAAAGAAAGGATGAAATAAGCAATGAAAATTTGGAAGTTAGAACAGTTAAAGCAAGAAACAAAGGTAGATGAAATGGTCTTAGCGAAGGCAGAAGAGATTCTCAAAGTCTTAAATGTTCATTATGGGGATGACCGATTAGTGACCGATTTAGGTGGCTATATCTTGTTGGATATAGAAGAAATTTATACATTCATTAATCAACATTCAACATTAATTCCTGAATACATTGAATCCTTTGAAGGTCGAGATTCAAATCAATATGTGGAAGTCCTGTTTATGTTATCAAGTGATGATCATGTCGTGCTTTACTTGTTAAAAGAAACATTAGATAAAGATTATCCGACATTAGTTAAACAGTATGAAGCATTAGAAGGAGGGGAGTAAGATGTTGTATTGGTTAAAAGTCATTGCATTAGTTCTAGAACTTATCATGGAAGGGCTGAGTCAAGGAGAAGCTATCCATCGAGTGGCTGATCGATTAGGACTCGATCCAGAAGAAATCAAACGTTGGATGTAATAAAGGAGGAGGATGAAACAATGCAACGATACATAACAAGTGGAGTCAATGAACAAATTTCAATAGACATACAACTGTTTTGCTGGCAGTGCTATGAGGTAGTTAAAGCGACAGGTAAATACGACTACCTACAAGTGTTTGAATTGAAACAGGTAGCAGAACATACTCAACAAATTGAACATAGACAAGAAGTACCAGAATACAATCAAGTTTATCAATTAAGGTCAATCAATCCAATTGAGCAGAAGATCTTCATCATTGATGAAGGAGAATATGCCACGATGTTGTTAGCGGAAGAATACTAATCAAAAAAAGGACATAGTTTATATTAGTTTAATTGAACTAATGCCACTATGTCTTTTTTACTTAATGATATGTGTGATAAATAAAAAATAGAAAGTTACAACTTATTGTAGTACTAGAAATTCTAATAATAAGTGTTATTTTGTATTTTTGTGAAATTTAATATGCGTTCTCTATTTTTTTTGACTATTTTACACCATTCAATAGAAGTGAAAGTTGGTACATTATATTTAGAAAAATATAGAACTTGAAAAAGTGAGTGAAGTTTTTTTTGACAATGTAACTCATAAACTAGTGATGTGTCATTAATTTCTACGCTAGAGATTCCATCTAGAACTTGGGGTCTAATCCAGGAAAAGTATTCGACGACAAGATCATGAACTCGTCGAAGGTGTTCTTTATTTTCTATCCCCTGTTGATGTGTTATTACTATACGATAATACGTTATACTAGGGGCTTTTTTAAATTTATTTTCGTTATCATTAAATATAACCTCTTGAGATATTTGAATAGGTTTATAGGTGTTGAGATTGCTTAATAAATTACTTAATTGAGAACATATTTCTTTGAACTCAATCACAGGGGAAAATTGATACGTACCATCTATGTATTTAATATTAGATTTTTGTAAATCTCTCTGAATTGAGCGGTCTGTATGACTAAAATCATTTTGCTTGTAAATATCTTTAATATCATCAATTGTTAAGGGCGATTGTGAAATATAACGATCGACGGCTAGTTCTTTTAATTGTTGTTTTATTATATCTATTTGTTTATTAGTGCGACGTTTTGGTGCTGTGTTATTCATTTAAAGTAATCACCTCAAAAAAAATAATTTTTTAAAATTTATGTCGTAGTAAGTAGATTATATCCATATATGTAGGCTTTAGGATATAGTTTGGAGAGAGATTATATTTAACATTATACATTATAACATACATTACGACATAAAAATGTTTATTTTTATGTCGTTTTATGCTTCGTTCGACAGATTGATTTAAAATAATGTGTCGAATATAATGTTTTTGTGTTGAGGTGATAATCGTTTAAGTATTGAGTTGTTTCTTTTATAGAATCATTAAACATTTATAAATGTAATGTTTAAAAGTTCAAAGGAGATGCCCAAATGCTTAATCATAGTTCAATCTATGAGATTGAATAGTGAGTCATTTCATAGAGACTGAAGATTGCGAAAGTTCCGACAATGCTTTGAATCACTTTCATATTTCGCATCTTTCGCAACTTTGAGTATGAAATTTAGGAGGATACAAACATGAAAAACTTAAAAAACTTACAAACGACTATTTTAGAAAATTTGAATTTAATTCGTAAACCGCATGAGGTGGTCGAAGTTCGTATGTTAAAAACAAAAACTGGGACTGTTTCTGGATATTACGATAATTATTCTAAGCTTGTGCAGGATATTCAATCACATATAGGAAAACAGGATATTTATTTCTCATTAAACCCTGTATGTCAAGATTTAGTTGCTCGATCTGCAAATCGTCTAACAACATATGCTAAAACTACGACAAGCGATCAAGATATTAAAAAAATCTCCTACATCTTAATTGATTTAGATCCAGTTCGTCCATCTGGGATTTCATCGACAGATGAAGAAAAAGAACGTGCATTTAGTAAATTAAAAGAGATCTATAAATTTCTATCAGACTATGGATGGCCCAAACCTATTGTTGCTGATAGTGGAAATGGGTATCACTTGCTATATTCTGTTGACTTTGCTAATACGAATGAGAATCGAGATTTATTAAAACAATTATTAGCGACACTAGATCAATTGTTTTCTGATGATAAGGTACATGTGGATAAAACAACATTTAATCCAGCTCGCATAGTTAAACTTTATGGGACCAAAGCTTGTAAAGGGGATTCCATTGAGGAGCGACCTCATCGTTGGTCAAGTATTATTTCTAAACCTACTAAGTTATTAGAGGTCTCAGTTGAAAAAATTATTGAGATCAATCAATTATTTATTCATCACAAGGATTCTAATAAAAAACAAGATAATCTTCAAAAAATTGATGTTGAAAAAATAATTAAGAAGTACAATCTCGGTGAATATAGGAAATCACCTTGGAATAATGGAACTCGTTATATCTTTAAAACATGTCCTTTTAATGAGAACCATAATGATTCGAGTTTTTACATTATTCAGTTTGATAATGGTGCTATCTATGCAAGATGCCACCATGATTCTTGTTCAGGAAATGACTGGAATGCGTTGAAAGCTAAATTAGGTATTGTGACAAAAGGAATGAAAAAGTCAGAAAAGGATAGTAAAGATGAAGAAGTTATTAAAGAATCAGTTTCTGATATATTATTACGATTGACACATGATCTTGACTTCTTTTCCGATGATTTAGAAGAGGCACATGTGAAAATTCCTCTTGATGATGCTGTAAAAGTAGTTAAGGTAAAAGGAGAATTCTTTAAAAAATGGTTGATAAAGATTTACTACGATGAAACTGGAAAAGCGGTGACCGCTGAAGGGTTAAATCAAGCTATTAATGTATTAGATGCTAAAGGTCTCTTTTCGGAGAACGCTAATCGTAAGTTATTTCAGCGTGTAGGTAAAGTAGATAATAACTTTTACTATGATCTTTGTGATGATTTAGGGTCAGTGGTAGAGATACATAACAATGAATGTCATATTATTAACGATTCGTACGGAATCTTCAATAAAAAAGGTGTCATGTCACAGCAGGTACAACCCAACTTTAAGGTATCTTCAAGAAGACTGTTAGAATTGATTGTAAAAAGTTTTAATTTTAAATCTAGAAAAGATGCCATCTTATATTTAGTTTATCTTGCTACTTGTTATATTCCGGATATTGCACATCCTGTTTTGATTTTACATGGAGAAAAGGGAGCAGCAAAATCAACGACGATGAGATTTACACGAATGTTAGTTGATCCATCTCGAGTTCCTTTAATTTCCATGCCTACAAAAATCGATGATTTAGCTGGGGTTTTAGCAAAGACTCATATGATTTGCTTTGATAATCTAGCAACTATTAAGTCTGATGTTAGTGATTTATTATGTATGGCTTCAACGGGTGGAGGATATACCAAAAGAAAGTTATATACCGATGATGAAGAAGTGATTTATAGCTTTAAGCGTTGTATTTGTTTAAATGGTATTGATATTGTAGCTACGCAACCTGACTTGTTAGATCGCAGTCTTTTAATTGAATTAGAACGAATCCCTACAGGAGTTTATCAAACAGAAGCAACTATTAATGCTCGTTTTGAATCAGTTCGTGCAGAGATAATTGGAGGATGTTTAACTGCCATTGCTAAAGCTAAAGTCATTTATTCTGATATAACTGTTCCAGGTCTTGGACGAATGGCTGATTTTATGCACTGGGGATATGCAATAGCAGAAGTATTAGGAGTAGGTGGAGATAATTTCGTGAAGATTTATGCTGAAAACCAAAGTAAGAGTATTTTAGAAGCCATTGATTCACATCCTGTTGCTGCGGCGGTTGTTACTTTAATGAGTAATCAAACTCAGTGGCGTGGAAGTGTTTCATCGCTTTTAATGGTATTAAATCAAGTCGCTAATACCAGTGGAATGGATACAAATCATAAACTGTGGCCGAAGGCTCCTAAATCATTAAGTTCAAGACTGAAGGAAGTTAAGTCTAATCTAGAAGCAGTAGGTATTAAATATTCTATTCGAAATGTTGGAACACATAAAGAAATTACTGTTGTAGCAGAACGTTAGAAAAAAGATGCGAAAGGTGTGAAAGATCTGAAAGTTATAGATAACTGTCGCATCTTTCGCAATCTTATTCACGATAGAGAGTGGGGACATCAATATGAATGTGACATATAGTAAGTCGGAATTAAAGCAACAGATTGAAGATAGCACATTTGAGGTATCTAAAGATTTAATTAGTGAATTTAGCCTATGGTTAGCGGAGTACATACTAATGAATCTCTATGACGATAGAGAAGATTAGAAATCAATAGAGACTAGAGGTTTATCTAAAATATAATAGAAAAGGTGATTAGATATGAATTTAAATTTATTGGATTTTAAATCGGTGAGTTATTATGAAGGATATGAAGAGGGAGGCGGTAAAGCTACTTTGACTAATATAAATGAGATGCTAACTCCACAAGATTATCCGTTCATTCATCAACCGAAATCTCGATATACAACATGTTCTGATGTATTGTTTCAGAAGTTGTGGGATCAGTACCGTTTAAATGAATTAATTAATAAGCCTGTTCATCTTCAGTTTTCAGCACAAATTGAGCATTATAAGCTGTATGAGGTATTCCAGCATCATTTTACAACTAATAGCGAAATGAACATTCATGATTATTCTATTCATAATTTTAAAGCTTTATGTTCAGAAGAAGGAATGCCCTTTTCAGATATTATTTGGAAGGGAGAGTTACTATACTTTATATGGGAAGTGAAAGAACCAGTAGTATTTAAAAGTAGTTTTCAATTATTTGCGGTGTTTCTCTCATTTCTGAGAATGATTGATCAAATTGGTATTGATAATTTAGTTTTTAGTCAAAAGTACACGGAGATTAAGGCTCAACAGTTTTCTAGTGTAACGTGGAGTCCTAATCAGTATCATCAATATAATCATCCATATAAACATAGAAAACAGCAGTTATCTGAAAGTGAATTTAACTATGTTGATACAGACGGAAGTATCTTACAATATAGAGATTAAGGTTTTATTATATGATTGCATTACAGCGATGACTAAGAAAAGAAGTGGTGTTGATAATCACTTCTTTTGTAAAAAAATATATAGTTAAAGGAGATTTAAAGTGATAATGAAACATTTAACGGTGGCTGAGCAACTATTATCTGGAGTAAGTATAGAAACATTTAAGGAGCATTTGCGGTCTTTTGGAGTACCCTTTCGTAAGGCATTTAGATTAGAATATCTTCTTGTGTTACCGATTAATAGATTATTGGATTACGGGGCGGATATTAGTATAGAGGATGATCATTTACTCTCTTGTCACAGAAGTATGATTAAACTTAGAGAGCAGTTGAAGCAACATAATATAGAAGTGCTTCAATTTTCTTTAGACAATGATTTTAAACATCAATTGTGGATTAGATGCCATCATTTGAGATTTGGTTTTATTCAAGGCTATCAAAGTTATTTAGATGAATTAATTAGTTTTGCGAATGGATTAGATCAATTAAATATACCTGATATTTTTATTGAAATTTATATCCCTATATTAGAAGGAGAAGAGGGGATAAACCTATGGGGTAGCTATGATGTTGAGGAATACGAATTACAATTACAACAAATGTCTACTAATGATAATTAGTATATAAAGCAAGAAAGAGATAAAATAATAGACTAACTTAAAAAATGTTATTAATTGATAATTGCTGTAGCAAATTAGCTAGTAATCTTCGATTAATAACAAATCAAAAAATAGGGATATTAAACGCTTGTTTAAGGCAACTAATACTATCTAAGTGGAGTGGGGTTAGATTGATTATTATCGGATGTTATAGAGCCTTGAAATGTGTTTTAAATGGAGAATGAAATAAATATTATTATATTGATAAATATTTATATGGAGGTAAGTATAATGACAACAATTAGAGCAGTTAGTTATAGTAGATTTAGTAGTAATAATCAACGAACAGAATCAATAGATGCTCAGCAGCGAGCAATCTATAAATACATTGCAGAGAATAAGTATACCCCTGTTGGTGACTATGTTGATGAAGCCTTAACGGGAACTAATCTTCAACGTCCCGGATTCCAAAGTATGTTAGATGATGCTAAAAAAGGAATGTTTGATGTTGTAATTGTTCATAAAATGGATAGATTTTCCAGAGATGTGTACGATGCATTAGACGTTCAAAGAAAATTAGCATTCTACGGAGTGAGGATTGAATCGGTTATTGAACGATTTGAAGAAACACCTGAAGGTCAGCTCCAAAAGGTCATTCAGTTGGGGGTCGGACAATACTATAGTCAAAACTTAGCCCGAGAGGTCGTAAAAGGTTTGAAAGAGAATGCTTACAAAGCGATGCATAATGGAGGAATTCCACCATATGGATTTGACGTGGACCCTGAAACGAAGCGATATATTATCAATGAACATGAAGCAAGTGGAATTAGAATTATGTTTGAAAAAATCATTCAAGGATGGAGTTATCGTGAACTAGCAGAGTATCTCAATTTATTAGGTTATCGGACTAAAATAGGAAATAAATTTAGTGCAACATCATCTTTTTACGATATCTTAACGAATCCAAAGTACATGGGGGTTTATACCTATAATCGTTCTGTATCAAAGCCAAAGCAAATCGGTATGAAAAGATCTCATCGTAAAAATAAGAATGAAGAAGAAATCATTCGTGTTCCTAATGGAGTACCGGCTATTGTTGATAAAGAAACATTTGAGCTTGTTCAAAAGTTGTTGAAGCAACGTCGCCGTTCTAAAGGCCAACATAAAGCTAAGGAAGTCTACCTATTAACAGGGTTAGTTGAATGTGCTGAATGTGGATCAGCTTATCATGGGAGTAGTAGAATAGGTGGAAGGAACAAAAGTAAATATGTGTCGTATCGTTGCAGTAAAAGAAAGAAGCTTGAAAATCCTTGTAAATGTAAAGAGATAAATAAGACCTTATTAGATGAGTTTGTGGTCAATCAATTATATACGACGTTGCTAAATCAAACGAACCTTGAACAGTTGCTTGAAGAGGTCAATGTTAAGTTGAAACAGAAGTATGAGGATATGGATCAAGACTTACCACAATTACAGAAGCAATTAGATGAAGTGAACCAAAAGATATCTAATCTTGTTCAAGCGATTGCAATGGGAGGATTAGGTAGCCTAGATACTATTACCCAGGAAATACAGCGATTAGAACACGATAAAGTTAAGCTAACAGAACTAGTCCAAGAAAACCAAGTCAAGAAAGAATCATTAACTTTAACTCTTGAACAATTGAAACAAGTCTTAGATGAATCAAAGCAGTATATGTTATCTAATCACGATGACATGGTAAAGTACATTCTATCACGCTTTATTCATAAAATTATTATTGGCAATGAAACCATCATAGTTAATTATAACTATGGTGGTTTTTATTTTGACTTTAAAAGTATTTTATTGCTTGAATCTGTTACCTATCAAAGAGATGATGTTTATAGTAATTCATCTGTAAAGGAGGTGATTTAAGTAGAGAAGTGTTAGTTTGAAAGGAGGTGGTATCTATTCATAATGACATTATTTTATATGAAAGAGCACAAGCAGAATACGATCAATTCATAGCAGAGTTAAAGAAACTTGAGCGGAATCAGTTATCGTCTAGGATACATGAATTGAGATTAAAGACGATGGTCTTGGAATTAATTGTTGAAGAAAGGTACACGGGAGAAGAGTTGGAGTATTTAATTAATCAGGAAGAACCATTAGAAATACTTTATAATGTATTAGATAGGTATATAGGATTTTAAATTAATTTTTGTTATAATTTGGAATATAGTTGAATGGAGTTAGAGGTGAGAGACTTATGAATGTATTATTTTGTAATATTGCATGGATGAAAAATTATCAAGGCATTAATAGTGTAGATAAACCTAAAAATGGTGGGGCATGGGTTGAAGAGAATGGATTAGCTCATGAGTCTACTAATTTTAAAAATTATAGTGGTAAACATTATGGGTTTGTAGAGGTTAGAGGAAACATTAATTTACAAAGTAACTTTAAGAGTACAACTAAAAATTCATTATATGTTGACGATGTTTTAGTTGTGTGGTGTGCAACAAGTGAGCAGAAAGGTAATGTAATAGTCGGATGGTATAAGCACGCAAGAGTATATCGTCAACAACAGAGCATATATAGAATGAATGAAAAAATCTATTACTATATTGAAGCAGAAGCTAAAAATAGTGTCTTATTGAAAGAAGATGAAAGAAATTTTCCTATTGGCCGTGCTAGTCAAGTTGGTGTTGGGAGAGGATTTGGTCGTTCTAATATTTGGTATGCTAATGCAGAAATAGCACAGAAGGAAGTCGTACCTAAAGTGATCAAGTATATAGAGCAATTTGAAACAGGGAATCAAGAGTTAACTAATGGATATGATGACCTATCAGATGAAACTTTACATTACGAAGGTAGTGTTACAACTGTTAAAGTTAATCGTTATGAACGTAATCAAGAGGCTAGAAGAAAGTGTATAGAAATTCATGGCTGTCAGTGTAAGGTTTGTGGATTTGATTTTGAAAAGGTTTATGGTCAAGCTGGTAAAGGGTTAATTCATGTTCATCATGTGGTTCCTATTTCAACTATTAAAGAAGAGTATCAGATTGATTATGAGAAAGATTTAATTCCTGTTTGTCCTAATTGTCATGCAATGATTCATCGAAAAAACCCTCCGTATACATGTGAGCAGATAAAAGAGTTACTGTTGAATAAATAAGTGAAGATAAATATATTTTTGATTAAAGGGGCAAGAGAATGATTCCAAATGTTGTTGCAGTCAAAATTAATAAATCATTAGATTTAGCGTGTAAAGTATCTTTGGGAAAGAAAAAGAATGTAAAAGAAACATTAGTTCGTAAAAGTGTTAAAGATATGACAATTAAGTATTGGAGTTATCGAAATTTAAAAAACTGTGTAGATAATTGCAGTATTGTTATTGGAGTTGTAAATGGAGTTATCTATTCTGCGTTTAAAGTAGAGGATTACAGAATTTGTGAAAGATTAGGAACTAATAATACTTATCGAGAAAGAGTAGAATTTATATGCCAAGATAGTGTAGATGAATTAATAGGGATTGATTTAGGATCTAATGCAATAGGTGGCTGGGTTGTTAAAACATATAATCTAGATGATTTAAATACACTAAAGGTAGACCAAGGGAAAAAGGTGCAAGAGAGACGAAAAGAGATATTTAATTTATATCAGTCAATGAAAATAGAATATAATTTAAAAGAAAGTTATCAGTATGATAATCATTATTATGGAGATGATCGTGATTCATATATAAGGACAGAAAAGATAAAGCGTGAGACACATTTGCGAAGTAATTATATATGTGAATGGTGTAATAAAAAATCACAAAAATTAGAGTGCCATCATATTGAATTACTAGCTAGAGGTGGCGCAGATTGTCTTTCTAATACTGTAAGTGTTTGTAATTCTTGTCATAAGTCATTTCACAAAAATAAGTACTATGATAGAGATGTTAAACCCAAATTAATGTTATTAAGAAAAGTCTAATTTATTTAATATAAAGAATTATATAGAGGAGGAGTTAGTTATTAAAAGCATTGTCGTTCCAGAATTTAATTTGAAAAGTTTTACTTGTCCATACTGTAGAGCATTTGCTCAACAAAATTGGGATCACACGGAGATAGGAGATAATCTGTATCAAGATACTAAGATTTTAAAGAATAGAGAATTTAAGAATGTAGAACAGATGGAGGATAGTATCTCTTTATCTACTTGTCAATCATGTGGAAAATATCACATTTGGCATAAAAATGTAATGATTGTTCCTAAAATTTCTACTATAAATATGCCTATCGATGAAATGCCTGAGGAAGTGAAGTCACTTTATAATGAGGCTAAAGAGGTATTTCTACTATCTCCTAAATCTGCTTGTGCATTATTGAGGTTAGCTTTGCAAACCTTATGTAATATAATATTAGAAAAAGATTTAGGATTGAATGAAGCAATTAAAGAATTGGTGAGTAAAGGGTTGCCTATCATGGTTCAACAGGCATTAGATTCAATAAGAGTAATTGGAAATAATGCAGTACATCCAGGAGAAATAAATGTTGATGATAATGAAGATATAGCAGCTGCTTTATTTTTATTTTTAAATTTAATTGTTGAGAAAATTATTGTTGAACCCCAAAAGATAGAAGAAGTATATATGAGATTACCTGAAGGAGTAAGAACTGCTATTGAAAAGAGAGATCAAGTAGAGGCAAAGAAGTGATAAAGTAAATAAAAAGGCTCTGTTTTAAAATAGTGTTGATATTTCACACAGAATTTGCATAACTAACTCTTAAATTATCCATTATAATATTATTAGAACATATGTTTGAGGAGTTTTATCTATGCCAAAAGCAGTTATTTTAGCACTTTTAAAGCGAGTAGCATCCAATGATTTACCAGAAATCTTAGTTGAAGTTGAAAAAGGAATCTTTAAATCCGATTTGTCTAAACTTCAAAATGAGATTCAAGAAACCAGGTACTCATCAGGGCAGTATAAATGCCCTTTTTGTCATGACGACCATATCGTAAAGAATGGTAAAGCAAAAGGAAATCAACGTTATCTCTGTCGCAACTGCGGAAAATCATTTAGCCAACAAACTCAAACACCAACTGCTTATTCAAAGAAAGAAACAAAAGTATGGATTGACTATATTGAATGTATGATTAAGGGATATAGCTTACGCCGTTGTGCATGGGAATGTAATATCAACATCTTATCAAGACTAAACTTTAAAAAATATCATACTATCAATGAATTTATATATTGGTCATGTTAAATATATTAATTCAAATAATAAAAAAGAGACAGGGTTTTTAAAAGTAGATAACTAAATGAGGTCATTAAAGTAAACCACCATAAGTTTATGGTGGTTTTTCTATGTTATCTAACACAATAAATATAGATAGTACAAATACAT
>OHAG01001681.1_pt1 | contig 13627 bp, 11 predicted proteins | sample 1577081 | NCBI WGS metagenome assembly OHAG01 (sample SAMEA3541513, study PRJEB24748) | human gut metagenome | biome: human gut; feature: human-associated habitat; material: faeces | place: China | collected 2012
GCCATCGGCGCGATCTAATGAAAAGAGCCGGGAGATACTGCCTTGCGGCGAATCTCCCGGCTCCCTTGCGGGAGGTGATTTTCATTTGGATAACAACTGGATCGTAGAAAACCTGACCAACGCCTTTGGCGTTTGGAACAGTAAAATGACGGAAATGTGGTCGCTGCTGACGGAATCGCCCCAGACCTTCAAGGGCGGCACCATCTGGCAGACCATTGTGACCATCAACGGCGGAATGCAGGCCATCGGCTACGGGCTGCTGGTGCTGTTCTTTGCCATCGGTATCTTTCGCAGCGCCTCCGGCTTTCGGGACTTTCAAAGGCCGGAGCATTTGCTGCGGCACTTTATCTATTTTGTGCTGGCAAAGCTGGGTATCACCTACGGCATGGACCTGCTGGCAAATATATTTGATGTGTGCAGCGGCATTGTGGCAACGGCGGCGGGCAGCATCGGCGGCTTGACCGGCGCATCCGTGGCGCTGCCGCAGGAGATCGCAGACGCCATTGGGGATGTAGGCTTCTGGCAGAGTATCCCGCTCTGGCTGGTGACGCTGCTGGGGAGCCTGTTTATTACGGTGCTGGCCTTCATTATGATCCTCACCGTTTATGGGCGCTTTTTTAAGATCTATATGTATGCCGCGCTGTCCCCGGTGGCACTGGCGTCCTTTGCCGGAGAGGGGACTTCCCATTTTGGCAAGGCATTTCTCAGAAGCTATGTGGGTGTGTGCATGGAGGGTGCGGTGATCGTTCTGGCCTGCATCATCTTTTCGGCCTTTTCTTCCAGCGGTACGCCGGTGGTGGATAGCAGCGCGTCCGTGGTGACGCAGGTGTGGAGCTATTTGGGCGAGGTCATATTCAACCTGCTGGTGCTGGTGGGCCTGGTCAAATCAGCCGACCACATCGCAAAGGAAATGCTTGGACTATAAAGGAGACGTTTATGGATAATTACCGTGAGAAGATCATTCGTATCGTGGAGCGAGAGCTGAAACGAACGGAAGAGTATCAGCAAAGACGCGACGAGTACGGCAACGAGGAGTACATTTTGGGCTGTATCATGGTTAAGGGCGATGCTTTTCCTAAAGAGGTGATCGCTCATGCATTTGTTGAGGATATGGGGCTTGAACTTCAATTTCAGGTTTGGAGAGACGAGCCGCGAATCAGGCAGAAGCAGGCTATGTGGTATGACTTGACCTTGTTTGATGTGGAAGGAGACTTCTTTGGAAAACTGGAGCAAGGATACTCGATTTTATCGGTATCTGATCTTTTCCATTGCACCGCTTGGAATGCAACGGAATATCTGGCTGATGAGCAGAATCGAGATAAGGAAAATTCCTGCTGGAAGGGAATGCAAAGGTATCTGAACTATTGTAAAAAGCACGGCATCACAAGAAATTATCTGGTGAAAAAAGAAGAGTACGACGGAATAGATGCTATGAAGTTTTACGACAAGTCAGACGTTGCCAAATTTGAGAAGAACAGAAAAACGCAGGATCGGTGCCGCTGACGAGGATTAAAACTATACATTTTATTAAATAGACAGGAAAAGCAAGTAGCCCATCGCTACTTGCTTTTCTTTTTTAGGAGATTGATTATGGAAATCAAAATCAACAAGGAAATTCGTGCCTACCGTGAAACGCTCTTTTTCGGCCTGTCAGTGCGGCAATTCATCTGTTCCGTTTTGGCGGTGGGCGTTGCCGTGGTGCTGTATTTCAGCCTGAACCGAGTGTTGGACCGGGAAACGGTAAGTTGGGTGTGCATTGTCGGCGCGGCTCCCGTGGCCGCTGCGGGCTTTTTTCAGTACAACAGCCTCACGCTGGAGCGATTTTTGTGGGCATGGCTGAAATCCGAGGTCATCATGGCAGGCAAGCGTGTCTGGAAAGCGAAAAACTACTATGAAGAAGCGATGAAACGCGAGGTGAAGAAACATTGATCCTTTTCAAGCAGCGGCGCAGCGCGGAGCGGGACGCCTTTTCCGTTCCCCACAGCGTTCAAAAATCTATTCCCATCAAACGCATTTATCAAGACGGCGTGTTTCAGGTAAGCGGCAAGTTTTCAAAAACTTGGCGCTTTTTTGATGTCAATTACGCCGTGGCCTCCCCGGAAAAGCAGCGGGAACTCTTTATGACCTACTGCTCCTTCCTGAACTCGCTGCCCATCGGAGTCACGGCGAAGATCACGCTCTTTAACCGTCAGCTCAATCAAAAGGACTTCGGTCGGACGCTGCTCATGCCCATGCAGGGCGACCGCCGTGACCTCTACCGGAACGAGTATAACGCGCTTGTTTTGGGCAAGGCGGCGGAGAGCAACAATCTCATTCAGGAAAAGTACATCACCGTTTCGGCGGAGAAGAAAAGCGTGGAGGAGGCCCGCGCGTTCTTCTCTCGTGTTGGGACTGACCTCACCACGGGGCTTTCCCGTATGTCCTCCAGTGTCCGGGAGATCACGGTCAATGACCGCCTGCGGCTTCTGCATGACTTCTATCGTCCCGGCGAGGAACAGCTATTCCGGTTCAATTTGGAGGACACCATGCGAAGGGGACATGACTTCCGGGACTGCATCGCTCCGGACTGTATTTCCTTTCAAAAAAATCACTATGAGCTGGGCGATCATGTGGGCCGCGTCCTGTTCCTGCGGGAATATGCCAGTTTTATTTCCGATGAGATGATCACGGAGCTGATGGACTATCCCCGGAACATGATGCTCTCTATTGACATTATTCCCGTGGCCATGGACGAAGCAGTGAGCGATATTCGCAAGCGGATTATGTCCGTGGAATCAGATATTACCCGCTGGCAGCAGCGGCAGAATCAGAACAACAATTTTACCGCCAATATTCCCTATGACTTGGAGCAGATGCGGAGCGAAACGAAGGAATTCATGGACGACCTCATGAGCCGCGACCAGCGTATGATGCTGGCACTTGTCACGCTGACGCACCTGGCAGATAACCTTGAACAGCTCGATCAGGACACCGAGGCTCTGCAAGCCATCGGACGGGCGCGGGGCTGTCAGTTTAACATTCTGCGCTATCAGCAGGAGGACGCACTGAACACGGTGCTGCCCCTCGGCCTCAAGCGCATTGACGCCACCCGCACCCTGACCACGGAATGTACTGCCGTTCTCATGCCCTTCAAATCGCAGGAGATTCAGGACGCAGGCGGTATCTACTACGGCGTCAATGCCGTATCGCATAACCTCATCATCTGCAACCGAGGAAACCTTTTGAACGGCAACGGCTTTATTACTGGCGTTTCCGGCTCTGGTAAGTCGATGGCGGCCAAGCAGGAGGTCTCCGCGTTGGCGCTCTCTACCGACCATGACATTATCATCGTGGACCCGGAGCGTGAATATGGCGAGCTGGTACGGGCATTGGGCGGTGAGGTCATCACCATCTCCGCCTCTGACCCAAATGGCTGCCACATCAATGCGCTGGATTTGTCCGAGGGGTACGGGGACGGCAAAGAGCCGTTAGTGATGAAGTCTGAGTTTATCATGTCGCTCTACGAGCAGCTTATGGGCGCGGACAAGATCGAGCCGCAGGAGAAGTCCATCATTGACCGCAGCGTGGGCAATATCTACCGAGAGTACATCAAGAATTTCCAAGGTCAGCCGCCTACGCTGAAAGACCTCTATGACGATTTGATGAAGCAGGTCAACCCGGAGGCGCACCGTATCGCGCTGGCATTGGAGCTGTTCACGGTGGGCAGTCTGAATGTATTTTCCCACCAGACCAATATCAACACGAAAAGCCGCATCCTCTGCTTTGACATTCAGGATTTGGGTGAAAATCTGAAATCGGTGGGCCTGCTGGTGATGCTGGACGCCATTTACAACCGCGTTATCCAGAACCGCAGAGAGGGAAAATACACCCATGTCTACATCGACGAGATCTATCTGTTTTTCGCCAACGGGAGCGGCAGCGGACACAGCATTACCAATTACAGCAGCGAATTCCTCTACAAGTGCTGGAAGCGGTTCCGCAAATATGGTGCGACGCTCACCGGCATTACACAGAATGTGGAGGAATGTCTGCTGTCCAATACGGCGCGTATGATGTTCGCAAACTCCGAGTTCCTGCTGATGCTCAATCAGGCTACCACCGACCGGGAGCAGCTTGCCCGTCTGCTGGGTGCATCGGATACGCAAATGAGCTATGTGGACAATGCCCCGGCTGGCCACGGGCTCATCAAGGTAGGCGGGGCCATCGTGCCTTTCGCCAATGAGCTGCCCAAAAATACGGAGCTGTACCGCTTAATGTCAACCAAGCCCGGTGAGGACTGACGCCATGCGGGACTTGAAAACTAAACCCGGCATGGACACGCCGAAGGCAAAGCTGAAGAACCCTGCGCCTAAAGACGCGGATTCCCTTCTGAAACAGCACATGGACAAACGGCAGCGGGAAAAGGAGCCGGAGAGCCGCGATCCCGTGCGTTACGCCACCGACCGCGTGGAGAAAAATATGCGCCGTGGTGCAGCTGGAGCGGCGGATACCTCGCGGCGCATGATAAAGCACTACCAGGAGCAGAAACGGCAAGGTAAGAATAGTGCGTCAGAAAGCCGTACTGCGTCAGAAACGCTCGAAACCACGAACCGCGTGACACCGGCAGGAAGAAACTTGCCCGATACGCCGCAATCACACGCTACACGAAACGAAGTCGGAAACCGGACAATTTCTCCGCAAAATTGCGGAGGTCCAAAAAGCGCAAATGCCGCCCCGCAGGAGCGTGGGCGGCAGAAAGCTGCGCAGGACGCGAAAGCCTCCTATCGGCGGAACCTTGCCGAGAAAAGAACAGCAGAGCGGCACATTGTACCTCCACCGTCCGACCGTGGAGGTACAATGACCACTCCGCAGAAAGGCAATTCGGGGGTATCGGCCAAGGGCAGTCCGGCCCCCAAGAGCAGACAGACCATGACCAAGGCCGCACGCACCATGCATGTTCGACCAACTGACCACGCAGCGCCGAACAATGCAATCATCACGCGCCGAACAAGAGCGGCGGCACAGCGAAAGACGCAGCGGAAGATGCTTCAGGAATCTGTAAAGAACGGCGGAAATGCCGCAAAGAAGCTGGGCGGAACAGCGGTGCAGGCGATAAAGGTCGTGGGCCGGGGTGTGGCGTCTGCGGTCAGCTCAATCCTGTCGGCAGGCGGCGGTGCGGTGGTGCTGGTGCTGTTCCTGACGGTGATCCTTGTGGCGGCTATTGTGGCATCACCCTTCGGCATCCTTTTTTCCAACGAGAGCCGGGAGGCGGGCGTCGTGCCGCTCTCCGCTGCGGTGGCGCAGGTCAACTATGAGTTCAATGAGCGGTTGGAAACCCTGCAAACGGCAGATGATTATGATTCCATCTCCGTGACCGGCCAGCCTGCCGATTGGATCGAGGTGCTGGCGGTGTTCGCGGTGAAGGTGGCAGGCAGTAACGATGCGGACGCCGCGGACGTGGCCACCATGGATGCCGACCGCATTGCCCGCCTGAAAGCAGTCTTTTGGGACATGACCGTAATCAAAACGGAGGTGGAAACGATCAACCACCCCGGCAGTGGCGATGATGACGGATGGACGGAGCGAAATCTCTATATCACCATTACCGCAAAAACGGCAGAGGAAATGAAAACCGCGTATCATTTCAACCGTAACCAGATCGCGGCACTGGAGGAGCTGCTGGAGCAGCGGGATCTCCTGCGGGAGATGATCGAGGATGTGTACTCCGTCAGCGGGGATACGGCGGCGCTGATCCGCGATCTGCCGGAAGATCTATCGCCGGAGCGCGAGGCGGTGGTACGCACTGCCTGTTCTCTTGTCGGCAAGGTGAATTATTTTTGGGGCGGAAAATCACTGGTACTTGGCTGGGACAGTCGCTGGGGCGAACTGCGGCAGGTCACGGCGGCAGGCAGCTCCACTACCGGGACCTATCGTCCCTACGGGCTGGATTGCAGTGGCTTTGTGGATTGGGTATTCTACAATCAGTCGGGCGGCAGCTATGTCATCGGCCACGGCGGCGGAGCCACCGCACAGCACAGTTATTGCACCGATATTTCGTGGGCGGACGCACAGCCCGGTGACTTGGTGTTCTACCCGGATAATTCCCATGTGGGCATCGTTGGCGGTAGGGACGCAAACGGAGAATTGCTAATCATTCACTGCGCCAGCGGATATAACAATGTGGTCATTACTGGCCTGGAGGGCTTTACCTCTGTCGGTAGGCCACGATACTGCGGCGAGTAGTTGAACAGAAAAGGTCCTACCCCGCTATGGGTAGGACCTTGAGGCTGTTTTTGAGATTATGCCTTATGGGTACCTTACTGAGCTTACAATCGGCAAGACAATTTAGAGGTTAGTTACCTGCATTTCTCTTGTCACGACACTTTAGAAATTGGCGTAAAGTAGCTTACTCCAGCCCATTTCCCATTTAGAAACTCCCCCGAGCTTTGGATTCCGTATGTGTTTGCATTGGTCGAAACTGTAAGGACATCCTTCGCTCTACAATCAAATATTCCTGCTCCGCTGTCCCCTAAATTACATTCATAATCTCCTGCGCACATACCCGTCATAGGCTCGTACGGGGCAATTGCAACGGAGATATCGGTATGCGTGATTTTGCCCGAGGTCTCTCCAGATGTCGCTCCCAACATATAAACCTGTTTTCCTGCGATCGGGGTTGCTTTCCTTACAACTGGGAAAAACTCGCCTCTAAGCAGCGTGATCTTAGACCAATCACCTGATATGCCTCCAAATTTTCCAGTAGCACTTCCAATCTTTGCACCCATAAGATCCTTTACATCAGCGGTTCCACTAAATCCATGTCCGGCTGAATACGCTTTCGAAGCTGAAAGAGCAGGGCCAAGCGTATATACGCCATTTCCAATAATGATTTTACCACCTGTAAAATATTGTGTGGTAGACGCCTTTGCTGTAAATGAATCAGGAATTTCGCCATAAAGCGAAAAGGGTGGAGCGTTATCGTCCGTTTTATAACCTACAGTCGAACGAATCTCAATATTACTGCTGTCAATAAAATTCAGATAATCAGTCTTTCCGCCGCAGCCTAAGACCGCAGCCTTAATCGACTTAATATTATCGTCGCTATAGTCTTTTAGACTAATATCCACTTGATTCGTAATTTCATTTGCGTCAAGCATCATAATGCTATAATCAGACATGTATTCTGTAAGGAAATTCTTTATGCGTTCCAGCTCGGAAAGAGAGTACGTAACAGTACGGTATTCCACGTTAACTGCACCCGGTGCTTTCTCATTAAACCGGGAGCTGAGAGATTCCGATTTTTGAGCCGCGACAACGTTGACAACAAGTGTATCCCCTTCGTAATAAAGGCCTCCGAACTCTTTACTCGGCATCTCTGCGGCGAGCATCTCTGCAAATTCGTTCTCTGTGAGCACTTCATTTTTTGCCTCATTCTCAGAAATTGCTGTTGCCGAGGAAACGCACATACTTGCGCAAATTCCTAACGCAAGAACCAGAGACAAATGTTTTCTCATTTTATCCATCCTTTCAAATTTGTGATGTGAGCATTGTAGAGCTAAAGTTACTTTTGTGAGGCGTTAACGTAGGTTGGATTCACTAGAAAGAGATGCATCTACACTCGAGTCAGACGTATCATAAATGGTCGTAGTGAAAAGAACGAGATCGGAATCCTCAAAGTGATTTTCGGCATACGCAATGACAGAGTTCCAGAAGCTGTCACTATAAGAGAACTCGTCGACTGGATAGTCGCTGATCGCCCAATGATAGACCTCGTCACAAGCGGGATCATAGCTGATGGATATATCTATTAAATGCAGGTCATCGTTGGTTAGAATTGCAACCGTTTTGTCTTCGGATGCTGCGGAAAAGAGCTTGCCGTTGTCGATATCCATTACAAAAGGTTCGTCGAACGGTTCGTCTGTCAGCAAATTAATAGCGAACGCTGGAATACATAGGATCATAACCATTGCGCAAGAGAGAACGAATGATAGAAGTCGGTTCATAGGTTTCATTTCTGTCTCCTTTCTGTGTAATAGTCATTGAGTTATGATGAGGCATAGATCATTTGTGCGTCGAGCTTTGTTAAAATATCCTCCCCTTTTGGCTAATTTGATTTATGCCTTTTGCTAATATAAGACAACGAAACAGTAAAGGTGCAACACCTTTTCACGGTGCATTGCTATATTGTAAAACAAGTGTACACCACGATTCAGAATAGAAGCGTGGTGTACACTTGTTTTTAGATATGAGGATACCTGTTTTTGAGAATATCACTCATTGTCTTCGCTGTCATTGCATTTCTTGTAGCCTCGAAAAGCAATGAGAGCATAGGCGATGGAGGCAAAAAAAAGAATGATATTGCCTAGTCGAATGGCTGCGTAGAAATTAAGGATTGCCGCTATGACTCCGGTAACGATAGATGCCTTTGCCCAAAACAAGGTGTTCATGTGTTACCCCATAATTTTATAGGCCTGATATGCATCCTGCACTTGCAGAGGATAGTCATAATAGTAAGACTGACCCTTATCAAACTCTACGGTTTTCGATCCAGAGTCGATTGTAGCTCTGGTGGTGCCTTTGGGATTATCGTAGCCTCTATAGCTCACATAACGGTACGTCGTATTATAAACTTTGCTGCTGCCCGCGGCCTGAGTGTAGTGAGAATAAACGCCCGCGCAAGAGTAGACCTGAATTGACTGATTGGCGGGGAGTAAAGACGACGCACTGGCCGCAATGCCATAGATACCGCAAATAGTTGCAACTAAAGTGGTAGTTGCGGTTAAACCCAAGACGCCGACAATCAAGGACGAAACCGTAATAGCATTGGACCACACCTTGTTAACAATCGGCTCTGCAGAGAAAGAGAGCTGTTCGTAAACCGTAAAGACAGTGCCCTGGTAGGATTCACGATGACGTTCCTTTGCAGAATAAGTGCCACTTCCAAGATACCCCTGTAGCTGCTCGAAAAGATCTGCTCTTGCAGAGCTGTATGGGACTACACCAGAATTCGATGTGTTGCAGGCGGTCGTAGTGAAATGAACGGTATTAGAATCTTCAAAGTGATTCTCGGCATAAGCGACGACGGCTTTCCAGAAGTCCTCATCGTAAGTAAATTTGTCGTCGGGGTAGTCACTAATTGCCCAGTGATATACCTCTTCGCAACTCGGATCATAACTGATGGAAATATCTAACAGATGCAGCGAATCGTCCGTAAGAATTGCGATGGTTTTGTCTTCGGACTTTGCCGAAAAGAGTTTGCCGTTGTCGATACTTAATACAGAAGATTCGTCGAATTTTTCACTTGACGTTCCTTCGGTAGCAAATGCGGGAATGCATAAGCTCATAACCATTGCGCAGAAGAGAATGAGAGATAAAAATTTGTTTAATGCTTTCATTTTAGCTTCCTTTCTGCGTAGTAATAATTATTAGACCGTGTTATGGCATAAATCGTGTGTAATTTATGATCTGCTATCAAATCCCTCCCATCTTTCAGTTTTGCTTGATTTATGCCTTTCGTAGATATAAGACGGTAGAAATTTAAAACTGCAACACGAACCGATATACGAAACAAAAACAATATTCAGTAGTTATTACATCTTTTTTGAATATAGCGTCAAAGGAAGAAGTGTATTTTGCATTTTACTAATCTGAACTCTACGCGAAGTTGCATTTTGAGATATGTTTGGAGTAATTGCGCTTGATTACACAGAAAATTTGCTGTTGCAGATTGGGGAAATAGATGTCTTCTAATTATAGAAGGAGGCGTACAGACAAATTTTGTCTTTTTTACCCATAATTATAAAGAGGCAATCATCTATGGCGTTATAGCTATCTGCCTGCGAGAGTTTTATGCTAAGCCATATTCAATTTTGGAAGAGGAGCAGGATGCTCAGTTTGTCAAGTTTAAGAAGGTTTTTCGGACGATAGGATTTATTGTTGTTATTCTTCCGTCGTCTTTGGGCATCATGCTTGGCGATAGTGTATCATTTAGGTATGGCTCCCCGCTCATGGTTCTCTGCTCGTTATACGTAATTGATGAAGTTTTAGCACTTATCCTTTTCTACAAAACCAAGATGGCCGCCGAGGACGAGAATGAGATTGATAGATAGTAGCTCTATTATACGGGTGATAAGACGGAACCTGAGCAATCTACGACTTGAAAAATATAAGGAAAGGCTTATCAAGAAACCGCGCTACCTAATAGTTTCTTGACAGATAAAGCTATATTGTTTTCGGATTAGATATTCTTGAAAGAAGAATACTTTGTTGCAAAATGTCAAGGAAATTGTCTTTATATTATGAAAGTAGCGAAGTTGTGATTTTATGAAGTGAAGGTGAGACCGATGGGTTACAATTAAATCTCCGCTGCATAGAAACATTGAATTGCTATAAGACCGGCTATTATGGTTAAAGACCATTTGTCCCTAACAAAAACCGATATATCAATCATGAATATCTGAAAGGGAGAATATAATGAAAAAGCGTTTTTTGAGTATGTGCTTGTTTGTAGTCATGTGTCTGACAATCTCGTCTCCGGTGTTGGCTGTCTATAACGATGATAGCGTCGTCACGCCCAATAATAATCGCTATTATTATGTGTATGAATACACTAACTACAAAGGGCCAAAGTGCTTCACCGTTAGCGCTTCCGATGCCGCTGAGGAAGCAGCGTTTCGCGCAGTAGTTACCACAGGCATAGGTGCACTTGCAGGATATTACGCTGGGGGCAATATGACCGTTACAAAATTTACAGCGGACATGCTTGATAGATTACTTCCTCAATCGCCGACTTATCGAGCAGGTTATTACAAAGTTTATGCTCGAGATAAAATTAAATATCAGGTGGATAGCCTTGACCCTTCCAAACGCGTCGTTGTTGACCGATGGTCTTGCTTAAAGTATGAGCTGTACGAATCTGAGAACTCGACAACTTTAAAGGATAGTTCCGAATTCATCCTTCATGAAAAATAACTCAGGTGGCATTATGAACACAATTCTTCAACTACATTCCAAAGTGGTAACTTCGGTTATCCTTATAACATCAATTGTAGGACTCCTGATATCAATCTATGATCCATTACCAGAATACTACGGAACGGCAGTCTCAGTTGCTATTTGGGTATTCTCCTTGTGGGTGCTAAAGAGGATTCGCAACTTTTATATCGCCGGCAAGGAAACAACGACAATTGAAAAGAAATTCGATTTTGTCGCTTTCTTTGTGTGCTTTCCGGTTGTTACTTACCTTGCACCCCAAATTAGCAGTTATCAGATCGATGGAGTTACTTCAGGGTGTTTTGGCATTCAGTTGGTTTGGTGCCTCAAATTGCTCTATATTCAATTCCATGATCCTGAAGGCAATACACCTGAGTAATGTTAAATGTTTGTAGGAGTCACTGATGTGATAGAGCAATGATACACCGAACTTGATGGCATATAAAATCGCCCTGTCAGCGTAAATACTGGCAGGGCGATTGTCATTACTGCGGCGTTATTAGCATTCCATAAAAGTTTTGAGAGGAGCACTTTCCAAGCTAGAATTTTGCCAATTCCAATCAAAAAAGGCATGTTGAAATATCAATAAGAAATTATGTATGGCTTTTTTTAGAAAGTGCCAGAGCGGCCCGCCTTGCGCGGGTCAGCGCCATACGCGCGCTTTCCGGCTTTACATTGAGATCGCTGGCAATTTCAGCATAGCTCTTTTCTAAAATATATCGGCTACTAAGCAAAAACTTAGTCTTATCGTCGAGCTCATCCCAAATTTTTGCGAAAGAGTTGATTTCCTCGGATTTTAACAGGATGACTTCGGGGTCGGAGTCATGATCGTCATCAACATTGCTATTATCAAATTCGTCGGCAAGAATCTCTTTTCGTCGGCTGATATTTCGAATATAAGTCAGAGCTGCATTTCTTGCGGATGTTGCAATGTAAGAGGTAAGCACTTTGGCTGGCATAGGACGCAGTGTATCAATGTTATTAATAAGCTGAACGATGACGGTCTGAAAAATGTCATCCTTAGACCATGGATCGTTTAGTATTGAACCAATTTCGTGATATATGAGTCGCTGATAGGAGAAGAAAATGTTCTCCATAAAATCTCGATCACTTTCATTTTCGATTGCGAGGATACTTGCTGGGATTGGAATCATTTGCTGTCACCTGTTTTGCTATATGTGTCGATCATTTGCCGGACTTCCATGTCAGAGATGATTAAGCTGAGCGCAGCTTGACGATTAGCTGGTAATTTAGCAAATGATGCCATCACATCACCGAGAGTCTTTTCATTGGTGATGGCTTGCTGCAATAACTCAACAGGGAGATTAGACGAGGTGCGACCGAGCAGGTAGTCGGTTGTGACATGAAAGTAGTTTGCAAGAGCAATGACCTTATCAACATCCGGGAGGTGCACACCGTTTTCATAGTTTGAAATTGTTCCAGAGGAAACACAGAGAATATCGCCAAGTTCCTTTTGAGTTAGCCCCTTATCTTGCCGCAATTCGGCAATGAGTTCTCCCAAATGAGCCATATAAGCCACTCCTCTAAGAAATTGCACTTGATGTTTGAATTATATATTTTCTGATTTCTTATCGGCTTATATTTTAGGAAAAGAATTGAAATTGTAATATTTACGTGTTATAAATTAGATTTACCATAGTTTTTGAAACGAAAGGTTAAATGAGGGAGCAGCGCGGGGCTGAGTGCCTGTTGCGACTATTGATAGATATTGTCTTATTAATAATAGAGAGAACGGTTGAGGCTCAAAGGAGCAAATAGGGGTGAGTCGCACGATGAATCACAGCTTGAGTGATAGGGCAGCACCAACGAGTCAGGAGTTTATCACACAGATATACAAGAAGTATGATCGACTGATGCTTTTCACAGCAAAGAAGTACCTGATGGATTTACAGGAATGTGAGGATGCTATTCAAGAGAGCTTATGCGAAGCATGACAGAGCCGAGTTTGTCCGAGTGGTGCAGGAAGCGCAGTCCAGCCAGCAGACGGCAGAGGTCAAGAAACAGCGGATACGCCTTGCCACCGCAAAGCAGAGAGTTTCCGAGCTGGAAGTCCTGCTCTGCAAAATCTATGAGGACAACATTTTAGGAAAGCTGTCTGACAGCAGATATGCCACTCTGGACGCTCAATATGAAAAGGAGCAGACCGAGCTTACCGCTGAAATCTCTGTTCTGGAAAAGGCTATCAAGAGCTACGAGAAGCACGAAAAGGACGCTGACCGTTTTATCGCTCTGATTGACAAGTATGAGAACTTCGACAAGCTGACGATTGCCATGCTCAATGAGTTTATTGAGAAAATCCTTGTGCATGAGCGTGACCGCAAGGGCAGTATTCAGACCACACAGGAGGTCGAGATTTACTTCAATTTCGTGGGTCGTTTCGTTCCCCCTGCGTTTGGCGAAGTGGAGCTTACCCCGGAGGAATTAGAGGAAATCCGCAAGCGTGAGGAACGCAAGGACAGGCTCCACCAGAACTACTTGAAGCGGAAAGCCAGCGGAGCACAGAAGCGATACGAGGACAAAATCAAAAAGCGGAAAAAGGCAGAAATCGAAGCCAAGAAAGCCGCCATTCGTGCGGAGGACATTGCAAAGGGCGTGTTCGTCCCTGTCAGCAGTTTACCGCAGAGAGAGCCGATGA
>OHAG01001684.1_pt1 | contig 13613 bp, 15 predicted proteins | sample 1577081 | NCBI WGS metagenome assembly OHAG01 (sample SAMEA3541513, study PRJEB24748) | human gut metagenome | biome: human gut; feature: human-associated habitat; material: faeces | place: China | collected 2012
CTCAGAAGCGGATGGTGTTTCGTCCCACCAACAGCTTCTACCAGGTTCTTTCGGCAGAAGCCTATTCTAAACACGGGTTCAACATCCACGGAGTGGTCTTTGATGAGCTGCACACCCAGCCGAACCGGGAACTGTTCGACGTGATGACCAAGGGTTCCGGGGATGCCCGGATGCAGCCCCTGTACTTTCTGATCACCACAGCCGGGACGGATACCCACAGCATCTGCTACGAAGTCCATCAGAAGGCCATGGATATCCTGGAAGGCAGGAAACATGACCCTACTTTCTATCCAGTGATCTACGGGGCAGCGGAACAGGATGACTGGACCGACCCGAAAGTGTGGAAGAAGGCCAACCCTTCTCTTGGGATTACCGTGGGAATCGACAAAGTGAAAGCAGCCTGTGAATCGGCCAAAGAGACACCCAGCGAAGAGAATGTTTTCCGTCAGCTGCGGCTGAACCAATGGGTGAAGCAGTCTGTTCGGTGGATGCCTATGGATAAGTGGGATGCCTGTGCTTTCCCAGTACGGGAAGAGGATCTGGAAGGCAGGATCTGCTACGGCGGACTGGACCTTTCCAGTACCACGGACATAACTGCCTTTGTGCTGGTGTTCCCGCCTCTGGACGACCAGGACAAGTACTGCATCCTGCCGTACTTCTGGCTGCCGGAAGAAACCTTGCCCCTGCGGGTAAAACGGGACCATGTGATGTACGACATCTGGGCCAAGCAGGGTTTCATCCAAACAACCGAAGGAAATGTCATCCACTACGGGTATATTGAAAAGTTCATTGAGAAGTTGGGTGAACGGTTCAATATCCAGGAAATCGCCTTTGACCGGTGGGGCGCGGTACAGATGGTCCAGAACCTGGAGGGGATGGGCTTTACGGTGGTTCCCTTCGGACAGGGATTCAAGGACATGAGCCCTCCTACCAAGGAGCTTATGAAGCTCACGCTGGAGCAGCGAATTGCTCATGGAGGGCATCCAGTCCTTCGATGGATGATGGATAACATCTACATCCGGAGGGATCCTGCCGGAAACATCAAGGCGGATAAGGAAAAGTCCACGGAAAAGATAGACGGGGCCATTGCCACCATCATGGGCCTGGACCGGGCTATCCGGTGCGGGAACAATGCCCATGAGAGTGTCTATGACTCTAGAGGGCTGTTGTTTGTATAGAAAAAGGTCCTGCTCTACGTGGGCAGGACACCTTTCTACAATTCAATTTTGCTAGTGTTCCAGTGATAAATCATTTTCTTTTCGTCTTCCCTAGGGCAAGAGAAGATTTCTCTCGAACCGACATAGATGGCTGAGTATGCTGTCCCGACTTGGTTCGTAAAGCGATGTAATTTTCCACCGTTTCTTAAATCAATATCGTAGACTGTATGATCAGAATCTCTCGGGTTTACCGTATCTTCATATAGAAATGTTTCTTTGGAAACAGGGAGCCCATAATAGGCTTCTATGGAACGGTTGTCATTAGTCAAGGTTTCTGCATCATATCCCGTGATTTCAACAAGCTTTCGAAGCATGGTAACATCTGGAAAACTTTTTCCGGCTTCCCATTTGTAGATAGCATCATCAGTTAGATGCAATTGATCCCCTAAATCCTTCTGAGTGAGGTTATTGTTTTCACGATAACGTCGTATTTTTTCTCCAAATTTCATTTTACATTACCTCCTCTTAGCAAGCATAATACAAAACTTGCACACTGTCACTAGACGTAAAATCGAGTAACTGTTGAGCAAGCATCTAGAAAACATCTAGCATCCATCTACCAATCCGACTTAAAGTCGGAATCAGAAAAAGGAGTTTCTTATGAACCTATTTTCCAAACTCTTCAAATCCAGGGACAAGCCAAAAAACAGCCTTCTGGGTGGTGGGCATTGGTTCTTTTTCGGTGGATCTTCTTCCGGGAAGGCAGTGAATGAGCGATCCGCTATGCAGATGACGGCAGTATACGCCTGCGTCCGGGTCCTTTCAGAATCCATTGCAGGACTTCCCCTCCATCTCTTCCGGTACAACCGGGAGGGGAACGGGAAGATGCGGGATTTCAATCATCCCCTGGCCAGGCTTCTCCATGATGCCCCCAACCCGGAAATGACCAGCTTCGTCTTCCGGGAGACCCTTATGACCCACCTTCTGCTGTGGGGGAATGCCTTTGCCCAGATTATCCGGAACGGACGGGGCCAGGTGGTAGCCTTGTATCCCCTCATGCCGGACCGGATGGAAGTGTGCCGGGACGAGGATGGGGAGATCTACTACCTTTATACCAAGGCCACGGACGAGAATCCGAAAATTAAGGGATATGGCACCGTCCGGCTCCGGAAGGAGAATGTGATGCACATTCCCGGCCTTGGCTTTGACGGCCTGGTGGGCTATTCTCCCATTGCCATGGCCAAGAACGCCATCGGCATGGCCATCGCCTGCGAGGAGTTCGGGGCGAAATTTTTCGCCAATGGGGCCTCTCCCAGCGGCGTCCTGGAGCATCCGGGGACCATCAAGGATCCCCAGCGGGTCCGGGAAGCCTGGCAGTCCCAGTTTGGGGGCAGCAGTAATGCCGGGAAGGTGGCCGTCCTGGAAGAAGGCATGAAGTATTCTCCCATCGGAATCTCCCCAGACCAGGCCCAGTTCCTGGAAACCAGGAAATTCCAGATCGACGAGATTGCCCGGATCTTCCGGGTGCCCCCTCATATGATCGGGGACCTGGAGAAATCCACCTTCTCCAACATCGAGCAACAGTCTCTGGAATTTGTGAAATACACTCTGGGGCCCTGGGTATCCCGGTGGGAACAGGCCATGAGCCAGTCCCTCCTGACCCCGGAAGAACGGACTCGGTATGAAATCCATTTCAACGTGGACGGGCTCCTCCGGGGGGACTACGAAAGCCGGATGAACGGCTATGCCGTAGGCCGCCAGAACGGATGGCTTTCCGCCAACGATATCCGGGAATTGGAGAACATGAACCGGATCCCGGAAGAAGAGGGCGGGGACCTGTACCTGATCAACGGAAATATGACGAAATTAAAGGATGCCGGTCTGTTTGCAGGCGCTGGCAATAAGGAGGAAACCCATGAAACGTAAATTTTGGAATTGGGTGAAAAACGAAGGGGAAGACAACCGTACCCTGTACCTTACTGGAGAAATCTCCGATGAAACCTGGTTCGGGGACGAAGTGACCCCTAGAATGTTCAAAGACGAACTGATGGCCGGCAGTGGGGACATTACCCTGTGGATCAATTCTCCTGGAGGCGATGTGTTTGCGGCGGCCCAGATCTACAACATGCTGATGGACTATCCAGGACGGGTTACTGTAAAGATTGACGGGCTGGCAGCCTCTGCAGCTAGCGTCATTGCCATGGCCGGGAGCCAGGTGGAAATGTCTCCCGTGGCCATGATGATGATCCACAATCCCATCACGGTGGCCATTGGGGACAGTAAAGAGATGCAGAAGGCCATCGATATGCTGGCGGAAGTGAAGGAAAGCATCGTAAACGCCTATGAAATCAAGACGGGCCTGTCCCGGAACAAGATTTCCAGGCTGATGGACGCAGAATCCTGGTTCAACGCCAAGAAGGCCGTGGAACTGGGATTTGCGGATTCCATCCTTTATACCGAAGAGAAAACCGAAAATGACATCAACGTAGATGCCATGCTGTTCAGCCGGGCAGCGGTGACCAATTCCCTGCTGACCAAGCTGTCTGTTAAGAAAACAAAAGAACCCGTACCCAACAAGGTCCCCGCGGACAAACTCATGAAGCGGCTGGACCTTCTTGTGCATTAAGGAGGAATTTCCATGAATCAGATCCTGAAACTGAGAGAAGAACGAGCCAACACCTGGGAAATGGCTAAGGCTTTCCTGGAATCCCACCGGGATAAGGATGGCATGGTCTCTGCGGAAGACAGCGCTGTTTACGACCGGATGGAAGAAAAAGTGGTGGCCCTGGGAAAAGAAATCGAACGGCTGGAACGCCAGCGGAACATCGATGATGAAATGAATAAGACTATTGATACGGCTCTGAAAGGCAACCCCGGTGCCGGAAACCTGAAACCGGACACCAAAGTGGGCCGGGCCAGCGATGCCTACACCAAAGCCTTCTGGCAGGCCTTCCGGGGGAAGGGCAACATCCAGGAAATCAAAGACACCCTGACCATCGGTTCTGATCCCGAAGGCGGGTACCTGGTCCCGGATGAATACGAACACACTCTGGTGGCAGCCCTCCAGGAAGAAAACTTCTTCCGCAGCCTGGCCCACACCATCCGCACCTCCTCCGGTGATCACACCATTCCGGTTGTGGCAAGTCACGGGGAAGCGGCCTGGATGGAAGAAGGCAGTGCCTACCCGGAAAGTGACGACACCTTCAGCCAGGTGAACCTGGGAGCCCATAAGCTGGGGACCGCCATCCGGGTTTCCGAAGAACTGATGAACGACAGTGTCTTTGACCTGGAAAGCTACATTACCCAGGAATTTGCCCGGCGCATTGGGACCAAGGAAGAAGAAGCTTTTCTGGTGGGCGATGGGAAGCATAAGCCTCTGGGAGTGTTCCAGGGTGCGGAAGTGGGAGTAACGGCAACAAAGACGGCCATTACCTTTGATGATATGATGGACCTGTACCACAGCCTCCGGACTCCTTATCGGAGAAATGCTTCCTGGATCCTGAACGATTCTACGGTAAAGGCCATCCGGAAACTGAAGGACAACAACGGCAACTACATCTGGCAGCCTTCTGTCCAGGTGGGCCAGCCGGACCGGATCCTTAGCCTGCCGTATCGCACGTCTTCTTTCGTGCCGGAACTGGCGGCCGGCAACAAGGTCATTGCCCTGGGGGACTACTCCTACTACTGGATTGCCGACCGTCAGGGCCGGAAGTTCAAGCGGCTCAGCGAACTCTATGCGGCTAATGGACAAATCGGGTTCCTGGCCAGCGAACGAGTGGATGGCCGCCTGATCCTGCCGGAAACCGTGAAGGTCCTGGAAATCCAGGCCGGCTGATCAGTGAATAAAAGGAGGTGATGGGATTGGTGACACTGGAAGAAGCCAAAGCCTATCTGAGAGTAGACGGAAGTGAAGAAGATGAGCTGATCACCCGTCTCATCGCTTCTTCCGAGCGGCTCTGTCTGGACACCCTGCGGAAAGAAGAACCGGAAGAAACGGCGGCCTTCAAAATGGCCGTCCTTTTTTCGGTAGCCTATCTCTATGAGCACAGGGAGGATGCGGATTATCACAATCTGCTTCTCACCCTGCGCTCTCTTTTGTTTGGGGAAAGGAAGGAAGCCTTCTAGTGAAAATCGGGAAGATGGATAAACGGATTACCCTTCTTAGGCCTATTCCTTCCGAAGACGGGTACGGGGGCTTTCATACGGACTATGAAGAAGAAGGGAAAATCTGGGCCCAGGTGATCCAGACAAACTATGCCGAACAGGAAGCCCAGGGGACTCCCATGAATCGGGAGCAATTGCGTCTCAAAATCCGGCCCCGAAAGGACATCAGGAGAGGCTGGCGGTTCAAGCTTTCGGGGGAAATCTATGAAATCGAGACCGTGGACAATACTTACCGGGACAGTACCACGCTGATCGTCCATCGGTATGAACAGGGGGTGTAGCCATGGCCGTATTTACGGTAAAAGTTCCAGAAGGGGAACTGAGTAAGGCCATCCGGCAGATTTCTGCCTGGGATGGGAAGACAAGACTTCGGGTGGAAGCAGTCCTGAAAAACGGGACGAACGCGGTAGCCCGGGAAGCCCGGCAGCGGGTACCGGTGCGGTCGGGGAAACTGAAGAAATCCATCAAGCAGCGGTTTTCCACCGTGAAGCTGGAAGGACAGGTGTACAGCAATCAGCCCTATGCCCATCTGGTGGAATTCGGCAGCCGGACCCATACGGTGAAACCTAAGAAGAAAAAGGCTCTCCGGTTCTTCCGGGGCGGTCCTGTCTTTACGAAACGGGCCCGGATCCCGGCCCAGTCCGGGAAGCCGTTCTTCAAGCCGGCTTATGAATACATAGAACCCCAGCTGATCCAGGAAGTGAAGAAAGCGATTCGTGAACCATGAAGAGATTACCTAACAACGCCATCCACAAGGCCCTGGTGGCCTTTTTGAGAGAACACACTGGCCTGGCGGTCTATGACTACGTTCCCCAGGAAGCGGTGCTGCCGTTTATCACCCTGGGGACCATGACCGTCCAGGACAAATCCACGAAAACCGAGGACATGACTCACCTGTCGGCCCACATCCACATTTATAGCAGCTATAAGGGCCGGTATGAAATCAACAACCTGGCGGAGAAATTGATCAACCTGTTCGGAATGGAGCAGCTTGATCTTTCTCCAGAAGAGTTCTACGTAAATGCCCAGGGGGTGGATTTCTATGAAACCTACCCGGAGGATGAGACCGGCTACAGCGGGGTGATCACCCTGGAAGTCCTCATCCAGAACATCCATAAGGAGGAATAATATGGCAACGACAACGTTTCCCAGCCGGAGTGAAGCCTCCAACACGGCCACTGCCGGCAAGGACTATCTGATCTATTTAAATGCAGGAGAATCCGACACCAATCCCACCTGGCTGCTGTTAGGGGGCCAGCGGAGCGGGGACCTGACCCGCCAGGCGGACGAAATCGATGCCAGCAGCAAAACGTCCAGCGGGTGGAAATCCACCATCCCGGGTCTCCGGAACTGGTCCCTGGATCTGAAATCCGTGTACCTGGCGGGAGACAAGGGAGCCCGGTTCCTGGAAGCCTCTTTCCTGGCCGGGAAGCAGGTCCACATTAAATTCGAGTATCCGGACAAAAGCTATGTGACCGGCTGGGGGTCCGTGACGGAATGCAGCTTGTCCACTCCCCATGATGACGTGGCTACCCTCTCCGGGACCATTTCCGGGGACGGGCCTTTGAGCGAACTGAAGAGTGCAGACGGAACGGCTGTACCCACCGGAAAATAGGAGGAATAAAAACACATGAAGAAAATCGACTTTGAAGTCTTTGGCCCCGGCCAGTACCTGTATTTCGACATCGGCCGGCTGATCCAGGTGGAAAACATTACGGGCAAGAGCGCCGGGGACATTATCCGGAACCAAGAACTGAACCTGGGAATCCTGACCGCACTTCTGTCCATCGGCCTCCGGCAGCACGGAATCAAGAATCCCCAGTGGTACGCCAATAAGATGCAGGAGCTGATCGACGAAGGCCACGAGATGGACGAATTCGTCCAGCCGGTGGTGAAGGCTATCGCCGGGTCCGGGATCCTGGGGAAAGAAGTGTACTACGCCATTTTTCCGGAAGAAGACCCGGGTAAGGACCAGGCGAAGGGGAAGACGAAGCCAAAAAACTGAGGGCGGGACAGGAAGAAGTCCCATCTTTTCGTGAATGGTTAGGGTGGGCGGAAGAAGTGGCCTATGGGCTCTTGCATCTTCTGCCTGCCCAATTCTATGCCCTGACACCCTTGGAACTGGACAGAATGGCTGAGTGCCGGGTGAAGGCAGAAGAACGGAAGAAATGGGCGACTGCCTATTGGGTGGCCTGTCTCATGAGCGTCCACACCCGGAAACCGGTACGGACAGAGAAGCTGATGAAACCCTTCCTGCCCAAAAAGACAAGCAGTGAAATCGTAGCAGAACGGGATGCCTTCTTCGAGGAATTCAGACGGAAAGGAGCTGACGGAAATGGCAACCATCGCTGACCTTCTGGTAAAGATCGGGGCGGATACTTCTGACCTCCGGAAAGAACTCAATGCAACCAAACGTCAGATCAAGACCGCCTTCGGGAGCGAGGCTCTGGACGTTTCGAAGAAATCCCTGGCCGTCTTAGGCGGTATCGGGGCCGGCCTGGCTGCCCTGGGAGTGGCATCTGTGAAAGCGGGAGCCAGTCTCCAGAGTACCAAAACTGCCTTCACCAATATGCTGGGGAGTGCGGAAAAGGCCCAGGACTTTCTAGCCAAGATGCAGGACTTCGCGGCTAAGACCCCCTTCGAGTTCAGCCAGGTGTCCCAGGCGGCCCAGAAGTTCATCGCCTTTGGGTTCTCAGCAGAGCAGGTCATTCCTACGTTAACCGCGGTAGGTGATGCGGCAGCAGGCGTAGGTCTTGGGGCGGAAGGCATCAACCGGATCACCCTGGCCCTGGGGCAAATGGCCGCTAAGTCCAAGGTCCAGGCCGGTGAAATGATGCAGCTCACCGAAACCGGGATCCCTGCCTGGAAGATGCTGGCAGACCAGATCGGTGTGTCTGTGCCGGAAGCCATGAGCATGGTGTCCAAAGGGGCCATTGACGCGGCAACCGGGATCACAGCGCTGGTCAGCGGCATGGAACAATCCTTTGGCGGCATGATGGATCAGCAGAGCCAGACCATCAGCGGCACCTGGTCCACCCTCATGGACGGGCTGGAACAGTCCGCGGCCCAGGTAGGGCTCCAGATTGCAGAAGCCCTGAATCTGACGGGGCTCTTCCAGTCCCTGGGGGATATACTGACCAACTTTGCCGCAACGGTTCAATCCTCTGGATTAACAGAAGCCTTGCTTACGGCCATCCCACCAGAATTCCAGGCCGGCATTATTTTGATTGTTTCCATCTTGACCGGCCTTGCCATTCCGGCCATCAGCCTTTTCGTGACCAAAGTGACCCTGATGGTTGCCCCCTTCATTGCGGCAGTTACGGCAGCGGCTCCTTTCATTGCGGTGGCGGCTGCTGTTGCTACGGCCCTCTATGCCATCGTAAAAAGCGGGATGACCGTGGAAGATGTGCTGGGAACCATGGGCATCAAGATGGAAACCGTCAACAGAACGGTAAATTCTCTCAAAGAGATGATGAGCGCGGCAGCCCAGGCGCTCATCACTAATCTCCAGGCTCTGGAACCTGTGTTCACCCTGGTGGCGGCGGTGATGGGGGCTGCTTTCTATGCGGCTCTGCAGGTGATCGGCGGCGTGGTCAACGGGGTGCTGAATTTCATCAGCGTCCTCAGTGAATGCGTTACCTGGATTTTAAATGCCTTTACCTACCTGGTAGAAGGTATCGGGGCCTGTATCGATGAAGTGGGAAGCATCCTGTCGGACATGGCAGGCAGCATCCTTCCCTCCTGGGCTTCCAGCGGTCTATCTACCATTGCCAATTTCGTCAGCGAAGCCATCAGCTGGCTTTCCAGCCTGATCCAGAAGATCCTGGAAACCAACAGTGCCCTGGGATCCATGGGCGGAGAAAGCAGTGGTGGTGGCAGTGCTCCTGCCAAACGGGAATTCAAGCTGCCGGACTTCAGCAACCTCCGGGGCGGGGGTACGGATATTCCGGCTCCTGCTGGGGGAGGTGGTGGTGGTTCCGGTGGCGGCGGTGGCGGACGGGGCGGAAGCTCCGGTGGTGTCAATCAGCTGGCCACTGCTGCGGCCCAAACCAGCAAGAGCATCGAGGAAGAATGGTTCCGGACCTTCCAGACGAAAAGTGCCCTGGTGGACCGGTGGTACAAGGAAGAAACGGATGAATTGGAGAAATCCAAGGCGGCTAATGAGAACTATGAACGGGACAAGACCCGTCTGGCAGAACTGTATGCCCAGAAGCGGCTGGATGCCCTTTCTGAGGAACAGACCAAAGCCCGGGAGCTGATGAACAAGGCCCGGGACCTGTCCTTTGATGCGGTGACGGCTAAGCTCACTCTGTATGGTTCCAAACAGGAACAGGAAGTCATGAAGATGCAGTCCGACATGGAAAAGGCGGTGGCGTCCATTGACGACAAGTACGCCAAACTGTCCCAGGACTTTATTTCTTTGACAGCCAGCGAGAAAGCTGTGTTCCTGAATGCCCTGAAGGAAAAGGGCATCGCCTACGAACAGGCCAGTGCCAATGAAATCGCCTTTGACAAGCAGGCCAACCTGGAAAAAGCTGCAGCCTATAAAAGCTACCTGGACGAGAAGAATGCCTACTTTGCCCAGGGGAAAGATATCCAGGCAGCCCTTGACGAAGCCTACAACCAGAATTCCCTGGCCATGCTCCAGCAAACCTTGACAGCGGAGATGGCCCTTCGGCAGAGCAACATCGATGCGGAAAAATCCCTGATGGATACCTACCAGGAAGCCTATATGAATGCCCACATGGGGACCCTGGAACTGATCGCCGACATGGCGTCCACCACCCTGAGCGGGCTGGAGACGGCTTTTACGGATATCCTGACCGGGGCCAAAAATGCCAAAGACGCCTTTATGGATTTGGGGAAGGCTATGCTGAAGACCATCGCCAGCTACTTTTCCCAGATGCTTTCCGGGATGCTGGTGACGGCTCTCTTCGGGGACAAGCTGAATGCCGCCAGTGCAGCCAAGACCGTAGCTCAAGGTACGGCAGCTGCCGGGGCTCTGGCTCCCGCGGCCTGGCTGAAACTGGTCATCGACCCGTCTGCGGGACCTGTGGCCACGGGCCTTCTGACTGGAGGAACGAGTGCAGCGGTGGGAATCGTCATGGCGGCTGCAGCAACCAATACGGCTGCTGGAGCAGCACAGGGAGCTGGAAAGACTCCCCACTATGCCAAAGGCGGGTATTTCACAAGACCTCTAGTAGGGGTCCTGGGGGATGCCGGGGATGAAGTAGCCCTGCCTCTCAACCGGGCGGTATTCGACAGCATCGCAGAAGGGATTGTGAATTCTTCCGAAGCGAATGATAACCGGGAAGTGGCCACCACCTTCAACAACTACGGGGACATCAACAACGCCGCAGATCTGGAGGACCTGATGGATGGCTTCACCGATGCTGTGCTGGCGGGACTGAGAGGTGCATAACATGAAATTTCCGGAACGAAAAGAAGGAGAGCAGGGGCTGACCATCACCAAAGACGGGGTGGAATATAAGCTGCCGGTCCATTGGAGTCTTACGGACAGCGGCAGCTATACCTTCCGGAGCAAGCTCCAGTCCCGGGCCTTTGCCCATGGCAGTGATGCTGTAGGGGATGGGAAGATTGACGGTCGGACGATCCAGGTGGAATTTTCCATGGAGGGGGTTACGGAGGAAGACCATGACGAAGTGCTGAACGAAGCCTATACCTTCTTTGGACAGACCGACTATTCTCTGATGGCCGGCCGCCCGGACCGAGTCTACCATGTGGCCTGCTTGTCCAAGATCAAGCACAAGTTCGAGAACGGGTTTAAGCAACGACGAAGCAACATTACCGTTTCTCTTCTCCTGGCAGACCCGTTCCGGTACGAAGTCCAGGAATCCAAAGTGGTATTCCTCTTTCCCCAGGCAACGGTGCAGGCTGAGATGGTACTCCACAATCTGGGGAGCGTGGATACACCTCTCACCTTCCGGTTTATCCCAAAAGACCGGATGACCAACCTCACCATCTGGCACCAGGAAGCCAAAGAGAAGTTTACCCTAACAGATGCTCTCCTGGTGGCTCCCAAGACCTCCATCGTAAACGGCCGGGAAGGAACGGTCTGGCGGGCAAAGCAAGGAACGCCTTCACCGGGACCTTTCTCCACGCCAAGCCGGGAGCCAACCTGTTTCTTTACACAGGCGGGGCCGGGACGGTGGAAATTACCTATACCAACAGGTGGTTTGTATGACGAATTTCATCTTTGGACGGGGCCTGTTCGGCCGGTGGATCTTTGCAGGACCCACCGGTTCCGGAGAAGGTAGCAGCGATCGGGGCAAGGTCCATGAGTACTATCCCGGTCAGTTTGTGGTCTATGCCTACAAAAAGGACGGGACCCGGACGGCTATTTTCGGGGGAGGCAGTGAGGCCAATGCCCTGAACGAAGTGACTTTTGAAATCACCAGCACAGGCTGCGGCCAGTGTCAGCTCACCTTTTACTGGCAGCCTTCCAATACCCAATTAGACTATATGCAGCGCATCGACATCCACCTGTATGGGGACAGGAAGCCCTGGTACAGCGGGTACATCATCAGCCGGCCCATTGAAGGGACAACGGACACCAAGTTTGTGTACAAAGGCTACGGTTTCTACAACCGGCTGGAAAATGTGATGATCTGGAAGACCTACGAAAATACGGACGTGGGAGATATCGTCCGAGACATTGCCCGGCAGGTGGAACGGCAGACCTTGCAGGTGGTGTACAACGACAGCAAGATCCAGAGCGTGGGATACCGTCCCACCAAACTGGTCTTTGACGGGGTGACGGTGAAAGAGGCCCTGAACACCCTGGCGGACTTTGCCGTGGACTACGTATACGGAGTGGACGAATACCGGTGTCTGTACTTTCGCCGCAGAGAGACAGCAGTGAACGAACAGGCCCGTCTTACGGTAGGAAAACACATTACTTCCTACACCCCTTCCTGGGATGTGTCCAAACTGGTGAACTGGGCTCGGATCAAGGGTGGCAGCGTGGACGACCAGGGCGAGCAGTGGCTGTGCGTTGTGGAAGATAAGGAAAGCCAGAACAGCTACGGGGTCCACCAGGCGGTCTGGAACCTGCCGGAAGCCTACGATGCCGCCGATGCCAGACGGTGGGGAGAAAACCAGATCAGCCAGTACAAGGCCCCGGTGAAATCCGCCAAAATCAGCGGCGTCCGGCTGGAATCCCCTTACCCGGATGGAACCTTCAACGTCCGCCATATGTCCACCGAGGGTCTTGCGGAAATCCGGAGACTGGATGGGAACGCGAATACGTATCCCATCAAGAAAATCAAGTATACCTTATCCGGGGAAAAGGGCATCAAGACCGAAATGGAGCTGGGAGAGCCCCAGTTTTCTGTGGACCGGTACCTGTCGGAAATCGAACGGCGGTCCAAAGATATCGAGCAGTCCCAGTCTTCGGCCCTGAAACAATGGAAAGGAGGAAGCTGATGGCCATCCATGATTATCGATTCAATCCCTTTGAAAACACCTTTGACATCAAGAAAATCTTCGACGAAACCCACGTGATCCCCAGCAACAGCCCCTATACCATCCGGCTGGCGGAAGTGCCCCAGAAGACTTCTCCCACCACCCTGCAGGTGAAGTTCCAGAACGGAACCCTCCTGACGGAAGTGGCGGAAGAACCGGCCCAAGGGCAGTACTGGCCGGACTACCTCACCACAGAGCATGGTATCGAGGGCTGGAATACCGGGACGTTGAAATTTTCTGCAGCCGATGCGGGGAAGACCGTCCTTGTGACCTATAACGGGATGGGGACCCTGACGGACGACCGGCTCATCGACCAGGTGGAGATTGCCATCACGTCCAGCACCCAGGCGGACAAGGACGCCCGGGTGCTGGGCTTGAATTCCTGGGACGTAGAGACTGGACCTACATCGGCACCGAGACTCCAGTCCCTTACGTCCGTTTACCATATCCGGAAACACCGGGGCATTCCCGCAGGAACATATACGCTGAGACGCATCCTGCAGGAACTGGTGAACCGGTCTCATACGGAAGAATACTGGAAAGAAAATTCCCAGTGCAACTGCAATTGTAACTGTGACTGCAGCGACGATTCAGGAGGAGGCTAAGATGCTGGTCATTGACGAAAACAAGAATATCCAGGTGTCCCAATACGATACCTTTTCCATCCGGTTCCGGTTTAGCAACTACAAGCTGACCAATGCGGACAAAGTGGTCTTTGCCATTAAAAAGACTACAAATTCCTCTGAGGTGGTGTATACGGACACCTTCTACAATCCCAACAATAACTTCGTGGATGTGGTGGTACCC
>OHAG01001688.1_pt1 | contig 13594 bp, 10 predicted proteins | sample 1577081 | NCBI WGS metagenome assembly OHAG01 (sample SAMEA3541513, study PRJEB24748) | human gut metagenome | biome: human gut; feature: human-associated habitat; material: faeces | place: China | collected 2012
CCGGCTATGCCAGCGATTCCAGCGCAGACCCCCGCCTGCACCAGACCACGCTGCTGATGTGGTCCAACTACAGCCAGCAGCAGGTGGACCTTGGCACCATTGCTGCTTACGATATCTCGCCGGTGATGATGGACATTTACGGTCTGGAAGAGCCGCTCTACTTCCAGTTCCTGAACCGTCAGCTGCGTGTGGCCAGCCGCACCAATACCCGCGGAACCACCATGAATCTGGACGGCACCACCACGCAGGAGCCTACCGAGTTCCAGCAGCGGTGGTGCGCAGAGCACTGGCTTTTGCAGTACGACCTGATGTTCGGCAAAGGATACGCCCTGCAGCGCATGGGCCTTGCGGGCCTGAGCGGCGTGGACACAGGCAAATGAGCGAAAAACAGACGATTTCTTTGTAAAAAACAGAGAAAAACTCTTGCAACCGGCGTTTGTTTGTGATATTATAACAAGGCATTACACACGCATCACTATGCCCTTTTGTGCCCAAATGGGTGGAGGGCAGTCCCGAACCGTCCGATACGGCCCGGGATCACGGTGTGCGGAGGCAAAACAATATCTGGAGGTATTTTTACTATGGCAGTCGTTTCTATGAAGCAGCTTCTCGAAGCAGGTGTGCACTTCGGTCACCAGACCCGCCGCTGGAACCCCAAGATGGCAAAGTACATCTTCACCGAGCGCAACGGCATCTATATCATCGATCTGCAGAAGACCGTGAAGAAGCTGGACGAGGCTTACAACTACGTGAAGGAAGTTGCAGCTGAGGGCGGCGACATCCTGTTCGTCGGCACCAAGAAGCAGGCTCAGGAGTCCATCCGTGACGAGGCTCTGCGCTGCGGCATGCACTATGTCAATGCTCGCTGGCTGGGCGGTATGCTGACCAACTTCCGCACCATCCGCAAGCGCATCGACCGTATGGATCAGCTGGCTAAGATGAAGGAGAACGGCACCTTCGAGCTGCTGCCCAAGAAGGAAGTAGCTAAGCTGGAGCTGGAGATGGAGAAGCTGGACAAGTACCTGGGCGGCGTCAAGAACATGAAGACCCTGCCGAAGGCTATGTTCATCGTCGATCCTCACAAGGAGCGCATCGCTGTTGCTGAGGCCCGCAAGCTGAACATCCCCATCGTGGCTATCGTTGATACCAACTGCAACCCCGACGAGATCGACTACGTCATCCCCGGCAACGACGACGCGATCCGCGCTGTCAAGCTGATCGCTGGCGCTATGGCTGACGCTGTGCTGGAAGGCAAGCAGGGCAACCAGGAGGCCGCTCCCGCTGAGGATGCAGCAAACGCCTGATTTCCCATCCCACAAACAACAAAATAACGTGTAAGGGAGAATACGAAAATGGCTATTTCTGCAAAGGACGTTATGGAACTGCGCAAGCAGACCGACTGCGGCATGATGGAGTGCAAGAAGGCTCTGACCGAGGCTGACGGCAACTTCGAGAAGGCCATCGAGATCCTGCGTGAGCGTGGTCTGGCTACCGCCGCCAAGAAGGCAAGCCGCGTGGCTGCCGAGGGCATGGTCTACGCTGATTACTGCCCCGAGTGCAAGGTGGGCGTCGTCATCGAGGTCAACGCCGAGACCGACTTCGTCGCCAAGAACGACAAGTTCGTCGCCTTCGTCAAGGAGGCCACCAAGGTCATCATGAAGCAGAACCCCGCTGATGTCGAGGCTCTGATGGCATGCAAGACCGAGAGCGGCGAGACCGTCGATGAGGCTCTGAAGAACCTCATCCTGGTCATCAAGGAGAACATCAAGGTCCGCCGTTTCGTCCGTTACGAGGGCGTCTGCTCTGCATACGTCCACGGCGGCGGCACCCACGGCATCCTGGTCAACTTCGAGACCACCAACGGCATCGAGGCGAAGGACGAGTTCGCTGCATACGGCAAGGATGTTGCCATGCAGGTCGCAGCTGCCAACCCCAGCTACGTCGATGAGGCTGCTGTCCCCGCTGAGGTCGTCGCCAAGGAGAAGGAGATCCTCCTCGCTCAGATGGCCAACGACCCGAAGAACGCCAACAAGCCCGACGCTGTCAAGCAGAAGATGATCGAGGGCAAGATCAAGAAGTACTTCAAGGAGAACTGCCTGGTCGATCAGGAGTTCGTCAAGGACGGCGACATGACCGTTGGTCAGTACACTGCCAAGGTCGCAAAGGACCTGGGCGGCGACATCAAGGTCATCAAGTTCACCCACTTCGTCAAGGGCGAGGGCCTGGAGAAGCGTTCTGACGACTTCGCTGCTGAAGTTGCAAGCATGGTGAAGTAATTCAGTCTGACTGAATAGAATGGGAGCCGCAGTACCTGTAACAGGGCGCTGCGGCTCTTTTTGTTGGTGGTTGTAAGGGAAACGGAGGATGGAAGTCTGACCGTGAGCCGCTGCTGGACTCAACCTCTCCGTCAGCGCTGACGCGCTGCCACCTCCCCTACCGAGGGGAGGCTTTGGCAGTCCCCGCAAAGTGAACGGTTTCGCCAGAGGCTCCCCTACTAGGGGAGCTGTCGAACGAAGTGAGACTGAGAGGTTGTACGAAGAGAAGCCTGCCCTCACGGTGCAGCCGTGACGGAGAGGCCATTCCATCGCCCGCCCTATTGCCTTCGGCAACAGGGTCCCACCCCAGCGCACAGCACAATAAACAAACAAAAACGCCGCCGACGGTTCGGAAGCCGTCAGCGGCATTTTGCTTATTCAGTCAGCAGCGGTCAGTGGATCAGGCCTTGGCCTCGCTGTTGTGCTCCGCCTTCTTGTAGGCGGAGAAGGAGTGGAACACGATGTTCAGGCCCAGAACGATCAGTAGGACAGCCAGGATGAGCTGCAGGCCGTTGGCGATGAACACAGCGCCCCAAGTGGTCTCACCGGCAGGGATGGTGACAGCAGCGGCATTGCTGATGGCCTTGACCATCGCCATGAGACGCTGCACCAGAGCGGTGAAGGTGACGCAGAGCATGATGATCAGCGGGGGGAAGAGCATCTTGTTGCTGCGGCCGGTGACCTTCAGGAAGACGCACAGGGTAGACAGGACCAGAGCGCTCAGCAGCTGGTTTGCAGAACCGAACAGGGGCCAGATGTTGGCGTAGCCGATCTTGGTCAGGATGAAGCCGAACACCAGAGTGAGGAAGGTGGAGAAGTAGACGTTGCAGAGCAGCTTGCGCCAGCCCTCAGCGTGCTCCATGTCGTCCACGCTGAACAGCTCCTGGAAGCTCATGCGGCCGATGCGGGCCACGGCATCAAGGCTGGTCAGAGCCAGTGCGGAAACGCACATGGTCATAAAGACGGTAGCGGCATAAGCGGGGACGCCGAACATCTCAAAGAAACCGGCAACGCCGCGGCTGAAGATCTGGAAGGGAGTACCGGCGGCGGGGGTGCCGTCAGCAGCGGCAGCAGCACCGGCGACGCAGAGAGCCAGAACAGCCAGCAGGCTCTCGAGGATCATGGCACCATAGCCGACCTTCAGCATGTCCTTCTCGTTCTCGACGGTCTTGGAGGAAGTGCCGGAAGAGACGAGGCCGTGGAAGCCGGAGACAGCACCGCAGGCCACGGTGACGAACAGGATGGGGAACATGGTACCCAGCTTCTCGTTGGTGAAGCCGGTAAAGACGGGCAGGTTCATGGTGGGATGAGCGACCAGCAGGCCGACCACAGCGCCGATGATCATGGCCACGAACATGAAGGTGGTCATGTGGTCACGGGGCTGCTTCAGCAGCCACATGGGCAGGACAGCGGCAAAGAAGATGTAGACGAAGGTGATGTAGCTCCATGCAGCCTTGCCCAGAATGAGGGGCAGGTTCGCGCCGATGACGAAGGAAAGCACGATGAAGACGATGCTGATGACGCTCTCTTTCCAGCCGGAGAAGTTGAACTTCTTCTGGATGAGGCCGAAGACGACAGCGAAGACCATGAACATGATGGAGACCATACCGGCAGCGCCGTTGGTCTGAGCAGCCTCCGCCAGAGCACCGTCGGCGCCGAAGGCGTTGAAGGTACCGGCCACCATGTCAGCAAACGCTGCAATGACGATGCCGCAGAACAGCCAGCAGAACAGCAGGAACAGCTTGCGGCCGGTCTTGCCGATGTACTTCTCGATCAGCATACCCATGCTCTTGCCGTCGTTCTTGACGGAAGCGTACAGAGCGCCGAAGTCGGTGACAGCGCCGAAGAAGATGCCGCCCAGCAGCACCCACAGCAGGACAGGCAGCCAGCCAAAAGCAGCAGCCTGGATGGCACCGGTGACAGGGCCTGCACCGGCGATGGAGCTGAACTGGTGTGCGAACACGGTCCAGCCGTTGGTGGGAACATAGTCACGGCCATCCTCGTGGACGACTGCGGGGGTCTTGGCGGTGGGGTCGATGCCCCACTTGTTGGCCAGCCAGCGGCCATACAGCGTATAAGCGCCGAACAGACACACGGCTGCGATCAAAACGATGACCAGCGTATTCATTTCTTTATACCTCTTTCCTTTCTTTCACACCGGCAACCGGCAATGTGCCAGACAGAGCGGCGGTGCCCAAAAGCAGAGCAGGCGAAACGGCCCGGAGGGTGAAAAAAGCCTCCGTCTTCATGAAAGATAGAGACACAAAGATGTATCCCATCTTCCTCGAAGACGAAGGCCAAACGGTGCATCTGCACCGGTCGTTCTCCGCGGTACCACTTCGTTTGCTGCGTTCGGGAGCAGCCGCTTGCGCGTACAGGCGTTCCTGCCGCCGATACGCCGCCCTGTAACGTGGGCTGAACGGCCATGCACTACTGCCGCAAGCGGGTTCGCACAGGCTGCTCGCAGGTGAGGGCCGATCGCACTGTGCTGCCGTCTTGCACCGGAATGGCGGCTCTCTGAGCGCAGGGAATGCGAAAAGTCATGTCCTGTTCATTGCATTTGCCGAATGATTGTGTATACTTTAGTCCTGATTTCATAACTTGTCAATATATTTTGGGCAAGTTAGGAGACTGTGCCATTTTTGCGGGGGAGAAACTAAGAAAATTTAGGCGATTTTTGTTCAGATGTGAGATGAATAAAACTGAACACCACCACAGGTGAAATCTGCTAAACCCCCGGAAAGAAAGACCGGATACTTGACTTTTACACTTTCAAGTGCTAAAGTAACAGGGTAACAGAAAGACCCCTGCCGCACCCCGCGGCACTTTGCCCTAAAGGAGGCAGCTATGGCGGACAAGAACCCCAGAAGAAACCCCACCACCGACGCACTGTTTGACGCGATCCTGAGTCTTGAGACGCGGGAGGAGTGCTACAACTTCTTCGAAGACCTCTGCACGGTCAAGGAGATCTCCGATATGGCCCAGCGTCTGGAAGCGGCCAAACTCCTGCTCGGCGGCAGCACCTACGACCAGATTGTAAAGGCGGTGGAGATCAGCACCGCCACCATCAGCCGCATCAACCGCTGCATCCAGTACGGCTCCGGCGGCTACCGCGACACCATCGAGAAGGTACAGAAGAGCGCAAAGCCGGAGTGACATCCGGGCGGCGAGGCACATAGGATGGACTGCGCCCGATTCCTATTATAGAAAGGAAGGTCCTTCTTATGACTGATACCACCAACTGCACCCCCTGCGTTTCCTGCGGCTGCCCCGCGCTGCCGAGAGTTTCCCTCGACCAGGCCGTCATCGACCTGATGGAGAGCATCGCTCTGCAGGAGTCGGCCCTGAGCCACATCCTCTGCGCCGAGAGCCAGAAGATGAAAGCCGCCCTCAGCATGGAGGAGCTGGACCTGTGCAAGCTGCTGGAAGTCAACGACTCCGCCACCAACATGGTCCACGCCGTGGCGAACCTTGAGCTGGTTCTGAAAGAGAAGCTGGAATTCATCGCCAACAACCTCTACTACCCCTCGACGGGGAACTGCACCACCACCGAGAGCTGATGTCAAAATGCGACTGCCCGCCCGCAATGGGTGGGCAGTTTTTGCTTTCCGGGGCGGGGCTGCCTAAAAATATGTATAAAAGTCGGAAAAGTGTTTTGTTGGAATTGCTGAATATCGAAATCTGTGCTATACTATATAATGTTTATCCAAAGAGAAAGGGGAACCTGACCTTGCTGCACTACGATGCGATCCTGTTTGACGTGGACGGTACGCTCATCGATTCCGCCCCCGGCATTCTCAATACACTGGAAGAAGTTTTCAGCTCCATGGGCGTTGACGTCGCCCGGAGCGACCTTGGCCGCTACATCGGCCCGCCCCTCCGCAAGAGCTTCGGCGAGCATTTCTCCGACCCTGCAAAAATCGAGGAGGCCACGAAGCGCTACCGCGTGAGCTACGCCGCCAGGGGCTGCCACGAGGGCGATGTCTATCCCGGCGTGGTGGAGATGCTGGACCGTCTCAAGGCTGCGGGCCTGACCCTCTGCACGGCCACCTGCAAGCCCACCGACGTTGTGAGGCCCATCCTCGAAGAGCAGGGCCTTGCGCCTTACTTCTCCTTCGTGGGCGGCGCATCCATGGATGAGAGCCGCGACAACAAGACCGACGTCATCCGCCACGTCCTCGCCCAGCCCGTCATGCAGGGCAAGCGGGTGCTGATGGTGGGCGACCGCCGGGACGATATGCAGGGCGCTGTGAACTGCGGCCTGGACGCCGCCGCTGTGCTCTACGGCTACGGCGGCAGGGAAGAGGTCGCCCCCTTTGCGCCGGTCTTCATGGCCGCTGACTGCAAAGAGCTGACGGACTGGGCTCTCCGCCCGGCGGACGAGCCTTCCCATTCCTGAAACGAGAGGGACTGAATCTATGAGTCGAAAACAACAACAAAACGAAACCATGACTCCCATGCAGCATCGGGCCGTTCTGGTCTGCATCCTCTGCGTGCTGGCGGTGCTGCTGACCTTCGGCATCACCACCACCCTCCTCAAAAAGGAGGAGCCTGCCCCCTCCGTCTCGGAGCCTGCAGAGGGACCCGCTGCCCCCGGCGAAGACCTGTCGGGCCACTACCAGATCGACAACGCCTCCACCGCTCTGCTGACGGAGACCGCCGACGCCGGCACGGACTATCTGAACGACACCCTTTTTCTGGGCGATTCCAACACTGTCCGCCTCTATAACAACGGCCTCATCTCCCTGCAGCAGTTCTGCGCCAAAGAGGGCATCGGCACCCAGGTCGCGCTCAACGAGGGCATCGTTACCTTTAAGAAGGACTCCAACCATTACACCATCCCTCAGGCGGTGGCCATGATGAAGCCCCGCCGTGTGGTCATGACCTTCGGCACCAACGACACCGGGATGGAAGTCCCGGACTTCATCGCCCACTACACGGCCCTCATCCAGGCCATCCAGCAGAGCTATCCCTATACCGACATCATCGTCAACACGGTGCCGCCGGTCCCGGCTGACCACTCCAACTACCCCCACATGGACCAGGCCAGGATCGACGACTTCAACATGGCCCTTCTGGATCTCTGCGAGCAGCTGGGCGTCCGCTTCCTCAACTCTGCCGAAGCCCTCAAGGGCAGCGACGGCTACGGCATCGCGGACTACTACACCAGCGGCGACATCCACCTCAAGAGCGCCGGCCTCAAGGCAGTGCTGAACTATCTCCGCACCCACGCCCTGCAGACCGAGGACCGCCGCCCCGATACCAACAACATCCCCACCCGCACCATGGAGTATGTCTCCAACCCCAGCTCCGCCGTGGCCGCTCCCAGCTCGGAGGCTGTCAGCTCCAGCGAGAGTCAGGCCGAGAGCGCCAGCAGCTCGGAGAGCTCTTCCAGCGAGAGCACCAGCGAGGGCAAAAAGTTCGAGGCCCGCTACCGTGTGGACAAGAACGGCGGCGGCACTCTGAGCGTCGGCAATGACACCGGCAACAGCTCTGTGACCTACACCGTCACCGACCCCGATAAATCCATCACCGTGACCGCTGTCCCGGCGGAGGGCCACGTCTTCGTCAAGTGGAGCGACGGCCTCACCAGCAAGACCCGCACCGACACCGACTTCAAGCAGAATCTGGATGTCACGGCAGTCTTCGGCACGGCCTCCGTCCACATCACCAGCGAGGGCAAGGGCGCTGTGGGCAGCTCCTACACCTTCAAGGCTGCCTTGAGCGGCAAGTACGCCAAGACCGAGAACCTGCGCTGGTACGCCAACGGTCAGGAGGTCACGCAGGCCGCCGGCAAGTCCAGCATCACGGTGGTGGTGGACAGCTCCATGGCCAACGCTTCTTATAAGATCCACGCCGTCGTCACCTACAACGACTGCAAGGTGAGCAGCAACACCCTGACCATCACCATCGGCAGCGGTGTGACCAGCGAGTCCGGCTCCACCAGCAGTTCGTCCTCGTCCCATGCCGGTTCTTCCGGCAGTACATCCTCTTCCTCTGCAAGCTCAGGCAGCTCTTCCCACAGCACCAGCAGTTCGTCGTCGGCATCGTCCAGCACGTCGTCTGGCAGCTCCAAGGCAGAGTCGGAGTCCGAAAGCAAGGCCGAGTCTAAGGCAGAGTCCAAGGCCGAGAGCGAAGCTGAGTCTAAGGCAGAGCCCAAGGCCGAAACCAAGCCGGAAGCCTCCGCCAGCAAGGAAGCCGAAAGCAAGGCAGAATGACGCCCCGCACCTTCCTCTGCGCAGCCGCATAGGCTGAGCCGAGAGGAGGCGAGCGGATGCTCCGTGAAGAAATGCAAGTCCTCGGCCTGCCCGGCGCAGAAGATGTGACCGACGGCAGCGTGGACTACTACGACATGGATTGGGAAAACGTCGAGAACGGCGTGACGGAGGAGCAGATGGCAAAGTGCATCGCAAAAGAGTGCGCCTGCACGCCACACTGCAAGTGCAGCGGGAACCTGCCGGACCAGTCTGACGAAGAAGCCTATGAAATGACGTTGGAATGATAAAAAATACGAGAAGCCAGCTCTGCCGGGCGGGGCTGGCTTCTCGCTGTTCTTAAACCGCACCGCAGCCGCGCCCGCTCAAGGCGGCAGGCGGCTCGAAACATGATAGAGAAGGGAAAGAAACATGGCAAAATATTATTGCATCCTCTTCGATGCAGACAATACGCTTCTGGACTTTGATGCCGCCGAGAACAAGGCGCTGGCTGAGACGCTGGTGGAATACGGCATCGAGCCGGACGCCGGGACAGTGCAGACCTACCGGGACATCAACTCGGAGCTCTGGCGTCAGCTGGAAAAGGGCCAGATACGCCGCGACAAGCTGATGGGGGAGCGATTCACTCGCTTCCTCAAGGCCATCAACGCAGCCGGTGACGGCGTGGAGATGAACCGCTGCTACCTCGACCACCTGTCCTCCCACCCTGACCTGATGACCCCCAATGTGCCGGACGTCCTCGGGGAGCTTTCCGAGGTGGCGACGCTGGCCGTCGTGACCAACGGCTTCGAGAAGGTGCAGAGCCGCCGGGTGGCAGAATCCGGCATCGGGGCCTACCTTGAGGACGTCTTCGTCTCCGAGAAGCTGGACAGCGAGAAACCCAGCCGCCGCATCTTCGACTCCGCCCTCCGCGCTCTGGGCGTGGAGAACCGGGAGCACGTCCTGGTGGTGGGCGACAGCCTCACCAGCGACATTCAGGGCGGCGTGAACGCGGGCCTCGACACCTGCTGGTTCAACCCCGGCCACGCCGAGAACCCGGGCAAGGTGAGCCCCACCTACGAGATCGCCTCGCTGGAAGAGCTCTACCCGCTGGTGATGGAGCCGGAAGAGCTGGCGAACCTCGGCCTCAAGCACCGCCGTCATCAGTTGTAACGGCGGGAATGTCCCCATCCACCCTACTGGAAAAGAACACGGAAGAACGATATGCTGATTCATTTGGAAAAACTCGGAAAGAGCTTTGGCGAGAAAGTCGTCCTGCACGACGTGAGCGCCAGCGTGGAAAAAGAAGACCGCATCGGCATCGTGGGCCAGAACGGCGCAGGCAAGACGACCCTGCTCAAAATTCTGACCGGCGTCTACACCGACTATGACGGCGAGTTCAGCGTGACCCACGGCGTGACGCTGGGCTATCTGGAGCAGAACGCAAAGCTCGATGTCACGCTGGATATTTACGGGGAGATGCGCTCTTCCTTCGCCCCTGTGCTGGACGCCATGGCCCAGATGCAGATCCTGGAAAAGAAGATGGCGGCCTCTCCCGACGACGCCGCCCTTCTCGAAAAGCACGACGAACTGCAGAACATCATCGACGCCGCCGACGGCTACAACATGGACGTCAACATCAAGAAGGTGCTGTCCGGCATGGGCTTTGCACAGGATACCTGGAGCAAGAATGTGGGCGTCCTCTCCGGCGGTGAGCTGACCCGTCTCCGTCTGGCCAAGCTCCTCCTCGAGAAGCCGGACGTCCTCATTCTGGACGAGCCCACCAACCATCTGGACTTCGCCACCATGGAGTGGCTGGAAAACTACCTCAAGGGCTACTCCGGTGCCGTTCTGGTGGTCAGCCACGACCGCTATTTCCTCGACAACGTCTGTACCAAAATCTGGGAAGTCTCGTTCCAGACCATGACCACCTACAAGGGCAACTTCTCGGCCTATCTGCCCCAGAAGGAAGCCGCCGACGCCCTGCGCCAGAAGCAGCACGACGCCGACGTGGCGCTGGCCGAAAAATTACAGGACTACATCGACCGCAACCTCGTCCGCGCCTCCACCACCAAGATGGCCCAGAGCCGCCGCAGGCAGCTGGAAAAGCTGGAGATCACCGAGGCCCCTCAGGACGAGACCAACCAGCTCAAGTTCCGCTTCGAATACGACGTGGAGCCGTGGAATGAGCTGGTGCTGTTCAAGAACCTGACCATCAAGATCGGCGACCGCACCCTGCTGGAGCCCTTCACCTATACGGTCTGCCGCGGCCAGCGGCTCATCATCGCCGGTCCCAACGGCGCAGGAAAATCCACCCTGATGCAGGTGCTGGACGGCAAGCGCCGCCCCTCCGGCGGCATGGTGCGCCTTGGCACCGGCGCACGGCCCAGCATCTTCGCCCAGCAGCAGAACCGCATCGGCGCGGGCCGCGTCATCGACGTCATCTGGAACAAGTACCCCCGGATGACCGAGCTGGAAGTCCGCAGCCATCTGGCAAAGCTGGGCTTCCGGGGCGAGACGGTCTTCAAGCCCTGCGAGGCCCTGTCCGGCGGCGAGCTGGCCCGGCTGCGCTTTGCAGAGATCGTGCTGGAACGCCCGAACCTGCTGTTCCTGGACGAGCCTACCAACCATCTGGACATCTACACCCGCGAGAACCTGACCGAGGCGCTGATGGCCTACACTGGCACGCTGCTCCTCGTCACCCATGACCGCCACCTGATGAACAGTCTGGCCTGCCCCATCCTCTACCTCGAGGACGGCAAGGCGGTCATCTACCCCAGCTATGACGCCCTGATGGGCCGCGCCGCTCCCGCCCCCGTGGCCGAGAAGAGCAGCGAACCCGCCAAGGCGGGCTACGGCAAAGAGCAGCGCCGCCGACGGGCCGAGCTGCGCGCCAAGATCAAAGCCTGCGAGGACGAGATGGAAGCCTGCGGAGCCCGCGAGGTGGAGCTGGAAAACGAGATAAACTCGCCGGAGGTCTACAACGACCCCCAGCTTTTGCGGGAAAAGAGCGACGAGCTCAGCGACCTGCGCTTCCATCAGGACGAGCTTTTCGCCGCATGGGAAGCCGCTGTGGAAGAGCAGGAGCAGTACGAGCAGACCGCCGGCGGCGAAGAATAAACGATGCAGCAAAGGGGGAGAGCCGATGGCAAACCGAAACCATGACCCGAAGAAAACACACGAGATCGCACTTTCCGGCCTGCTGTTCGCGCTGGCGATGGCGCTTTCCTTCATCGAAGGCACACTGGTCATCCCGGGCCTTGCGCCGGGCATGAAGCTGGGCCTTGCGAATATCGTGGTGATGTATGCATTGTTCTTCATGGGGGCGCGGCAGGCGCTCTATCTCGACCTGCTCAAGGCGCTGTTCGTCTTTCTCGTCTCCGGCTGGACGGCAGGCTTCCTCTCGCTCTGCGGCGGACTGCTGTCCCTGCTGGTGATGTGGGTGCTCTACTATAAGCTCCCGTTCCGGCCCACATGGTTCATCCTGTCGGTCTGCGGCGCACTGTCCCACAACATCGGCCAGCTGCTTGGCGCGGGGCTCATCCTGTCCTCGGCCATGTCGCTGTACTATGCGCCGGTGATGCTGGTGCTGGGCCTCGTCATGGGCGCCCTCACGTCGCTGACCCTTCGGTCCATCCTGCCCGCACTGGGCAGACTGGGCTACAACACCCGGGAAAAGCGCTGAACAGTTGCATCTGCAAACATTTTTCGCTATAATAAAATGATAGATTTGATATGACCCTACAAAAAAGCCGCCCTTATGGATGACTCGCATCCGAGGGACGGCTGGGAGGTTTTGTACTATGTCTGAAAAAGTTACGGTCAAGGTGGAGCGGAGCGTCCTCCACCTTCCGGCCATCGCCCTGCGCGGGCTGGTGGTCTTCCCCAACAATCTGCTCCACTTCGAGGTGGGCCGCGAGAAGAGCATCGCCGCCGTGGAGTGGGCCGTCAGCAACAACTCTGACGTCTTCCTCGTGGCACAGAAAGAGATGAAGGTCGAGGACCCCAAGGCCGCCGACCTCTATACTTACGGAGTCGTGGCCGAGGTCAAGCAGGTGATGCGGGTGTCGGACGACCTCGTCCGCATCCTGGTCGAAGGCAAATACCGCGCCAGACTCTCCGAGATGGAGGACGACGGCAGCTTCCTGCTGGCCACCGTCCGCCCGGCCCCGGTCAAGATGGCGAAGCCTGAGGAGCTGCCGGAGGCGGACGTCCTCGTCCGCAACGTCAAAAAGAGCTTTGACGACCTGCTGGCGCTGAACCCCCACATCGGCAAGGACGTGGTGTTTGCCATCACCACCAGCACCGATGCCGCTTTCCTGTCCGAGTACATCCCGGCCAACCTCCTGTTCCGCTTCGAGGATAAGCAGGCCATTCTGGACGAAGGCACCCTGATGGGCCGTCTGCATCTGCTCATCGAGAAGATGCACCGGGAGCGCCGGATGCTCGAGATCGATAAGGAGATCGCCCAGAAGGTAGACGAGGCGATGGACAAGAACCAGCGCGACTACTACCTCCACGAGCAGCTCCACATGATCAGCGAGGAGCTGGGCGAGGACGACGATACCACCGCCGAGGCCGAGGAGTACCGCCGGAAGATCACGGCCCTCCATCTGGACGAGGACCGGGAAAAGAAGCTTCTCAAAGAGGTGGACCGCCTCTCCAAGATGCAGAGCAGCAATCAGGAAGGCACGGTCATCCGCACCTATCTGGACACCTGCCTCGACCTGCCCTGGAACACCTTTACCGAGGACGATCTGGACATCGCCAAGGCCCAGCGTGTGCTGGACCGGGACCATTACGGCCTGAAGAAGGTCAAGGACCGCATCCTCGAGGTGCTGGCCGTCCGCAAGCTGGCCCCCGATGTGAAGGGCCAGATCATCTGCCTCGTCGGCCCTCCGGGTGTCGGCAAGACCAGCATCGCCCGCTCCATCGCCGAGAGCCTGAACCGCAAGTATGTCCGCATCAGCCTCGGCGGCGTGCGGGATGAGGCCGAAATCCGCGGCCACCGCCGCACCTACATCGGCGCAATGCCCGGCAAGATCATCAACGCCATGATCTCTGCCAAAAGCTCGAACCCCCTGA
>OHAG01001693.1_pt1 | contig 13565 bp, 7 predicted proteins | sample 1577081 | NCBI WGS metagenome assembly OHAG01 (sample SAMEA3541513, study PRJEB24748) | human gut metagenome | biome: human gut; feature: human-associated habitat; material: faeces | place: China | collected 2012
TGTCAACGTTTGCGCCAAGGCTTTCGAGGTGCTCGACGTTCTTGGCCATGTACTGAGCGAATTTCTCAGGGTTTGCAAGATTATTGCTACCGGAGTTGCGTCCACCAGTGGCGTAACCGCTGTTGGTCAGGAACCACGGAGCGGAGTTGGCGAAGGCCTCTACGTCGGTGATGTCAGGGTTATCGCCGGTGGCACCGCGCTCAATCCACCAGTCTTGGGCGGCGGACTTGGAGAAGTCATACTGGTTGTCGTCAGTCGGGTCGAATGCCGCAGCCAGCTTGTCTTTGTCGGCCTGCTTGGTGGTTACGCCATTGCCATACGTGCCGGAGCCGGTGGCGTCATCTTTCCACGTGCCAGGCACGGCAGCGCCTTGGCGCATGAATGGGTAGCCGTAGGCAACATCGGAGGCATTGCCGCCGCCCACGTTGTAGCGGGCCATGTTCAGGTCCAGTCCTTCATCACCGAAGATGGACTGGTAGAACTGTTCGCGCAGCTGCTTGCCGTATTCCACAGCCTTAGCCTTGGAAGCGTCATCGCCGAGATTGGTGGTGATGGCCGATTCCTCGCCGAGGCTGCCGGTGGCGTTGGCGAACCAAGCCAGCGAGGTGCCCCAGCCATCGAAACTGTTGGCATACCACGGGTTCGGGGTCACGGTAATGGCATCGTTATCAGCCGCATACGCAGTGCCGGCAACCGCAAACGCCCCTCCTCCCACTAGTGTTGCCGCCGCAACCATTGCAGCAAGCGATTTGCTCAGTACCCTCATTGGTCTCCTTAGTGTTCCTGCTGTCCGCCTTATACCGGAAAAATCGGCCTTTGCTTCACTGAGCCGGCCTCTTTGCCTGATACATGACCTACGTCGACTCCTTCTTTCGGCGCAGCCAAAATGTTTACGCAAACATTTTGATATGAGCGATTTTATCACAAAACCGTCACCCAGCAAACAACTTCAGAGACCACAAACGACGCACAAAGTCATGAGCCATTCGAATTGCGCTGGCCCAATCGCTACGAATCATATTTGCCGTAGCCCTTAAGTGAATCCCACTGCATCGAGATATCGCGCCCGCTATCCCTTCCGATAACGCCGACCACGCGTGTTGCCTTCAGCAATCAGCTTTCCTTGCGCAACTAAACCGTTTAGGAATTTGCGGACTGTTCTGTTATCGAGCTCTGTTATCTTGGCGAGTTCAGGTACAGTCACATAGTCAACCTCTGTCAAGCGTCGATTCATCGCCGACAGCATCGCTGCCCGCGAATCAATTTCACCCGATGCGGTTGCATCTGCTTTCTTACCATCCACACGTTCCCCGCCAATGAGCCTCGCACCCTCTTCGGCATCTTTCTCAACTACAGATCTCACGCTAGCAAAACCAGAACCATCCACGGTCTTCAGCGCAGGAACAATAGGAATCGTCGCCTCGAATATGTCACCATCGCGGAACTCAGGCTCTCGCTCAGTATATTGCCGGGACGCTCTTATCAGATTCCGCAGTCCGCTACCCAGCTGCTCGGCTATGCCGGTCTGCACAAACACATTAGCGATAATCGGATTCTTTGGCATTGGCGTGAACTCGCCCAGCTTCATTCGACCTTCAAAGAATGAGCGCGAAGCATTAACCGTCCGGATGGATTCATTATCAATGGTGACACGCGCCACCACCGGACTGGAATACTCCCGATGCATGAGGCTGTTTGCCACCAATTCACGGGCGATCATCGTACGCGGGCTCACTCGCTTATCGCCCTTTAACACAAAGCGGTCAGGCAGATTCCGCTCAGTAAATTCACGGAGTTGCTCGTACGAATCGAACAAGTTGGTCCGCACCATAAGTCGGTCATCGTATCGGTCAATATTGTCTCGCCGAACCACGGCATCAGTAATATACGCTGGGCAAACCGAGGAAATGACTTCATCCTTGCCCAAGAGCAGCACTGCAGCAAGATTAAAGCCCTCTTCGCCGGTCGTGTAATCACGATCGTATAGCTTGGCGCTGCGGAACAGTTCTTCGTCAGACATAGTTCCCCAAGGGTGCCCAGCTCGCTGAGCGACCGCCAGCTGCCGCATTCGCGCAATCAGCTCAGGACGCAAATCAAACGGAGTCACGTAACGGAAAATTCGCCGTTCGGAATAGTAGTTCTGCTTGCGAATATACATTTGACTAATCTGGATATCGCTTTCGATGTGTGTATCCACATCAGCAATGCGATCAAACACTGCGCCCTTGAACCGCACAACCGAAGAACTCGGAGCTACCCAAATACGAACAATAATCCGTTCGTCGTACTCGATATGTTCCGTTTCCACCATTGGAGCCGGTTCGAACATCTTACGATTAGACACTACGTTGACAACGTTGCGCTCTATCTCACTAACGCGCTTAGAATCGACGCCGAGCACTTGACCGTCATCGTCAACGCCAAGATAAATGCTGCCACCAGAACGATTGGCGAATGAGCATACAGTCTCAAAAGTATCCGTATGAGGCAATTCGCTGCAGCGCTTGAACTCGACCATAGATGATTCACCGGCCTGCAGCACTTGCATAAGTTCATCCTGCGTCATCGCATTCCGCCCTTCATAGCGATAATTCATACATTAGGACATGGCACTTATCGTATTTTAGCATCTAATTAGTACATTAGGACATTGTTTTATGTCCTAATGTACTAATTAGGCGGCTAATTGTACTAATAATTGCACACTGATGTACTAATCCGATGATCGAATGCACTAATTGTCCGCGCAAATGCACTAATCGGATGACCGAATGTATCAATGAGACCTATAGGCAGCCGATTGGCTGACGATCAGCCCAGTCATTGGCTATCGGCCGCTAGCCAGTCAGCCGCCAACAGCCAACAGCCACCCAACTAATAGCCGCCAGCCAATCAGCCCGTCCAATCACTCCTTGTGTTCCAGTGCGGCCTTCAAATCGCGGCTACGGTAGCGTTCGCGCAGCATCGAGAATCCACCGAAGCCCACAAGCCACACCAGGCCGGCAATCGCGGAATTGCGCGTATCGTCCGCCAGGAACAGCGTCAGGTAGATGAACACGAAGAACACGATTGCCACCGTATTGAGCACCTTCCAAGCGGGCATGACGAACCCGTCCGGAATGAAATCAGCGGAGCGACGGTACTTGCGGTGTGCCATCAGCGTCAGGATGTAGATGAACAGGAACACCGCGGAGCTGGCGGACGAGAACAGCACGAACGCTCCGGACACGCCGGGGATGGCGTTGACGATCGGCGACAGCAGTATCAGCGCCGCGGACACCAGGATGGCGCGGGCCGGCACCTTGCGATCGGACACCTTGCCGAGCTTGTTCAGCATCGGGTTCGGCGACACCTCGGACAGCTGGTACAGGTGGCGGCCAGCCGAGTACAGCAGCGAGTTCAGCGCGGAAGATGCGGCGGTAATCACCACGAAGAACACCAGCGCAGACGCCCAATTCAGCCCGGCATACTGGAACATCATAATGAACGGGGATGCGAAGGAGCCGTCCTTGTTCGGCTTGAACGAGGTCCACGGCACAATGCACATGATGGCCACCAGTGCGCCCACATAGAAGATGAGCACGCGCACGATAATCTCGTTGATGGCCTTGGGCAGCACCTTGCGCGGATTCTTGGTCTCGGAGACGGTGACGCCCACGAATTCAATCATCTCGTAGGCGAAGAACACCATCTGGAAGCTCATGAGGAAGGCCATCCAACCGTTCGGCGCGAACGAGAAGTTGGCGAACAGGTTGTCGAATCCGGCGTGGCCGGCCGGGCTCACGTGGTCCACGCCGTGAATCTGCACGGCTGGGTAATGGTAGCCGATCACGATCATGACCACGGCGGTGGCGATCATCGCGCAAATCAGCGTGATCTTGATCATCGAGAACCAGAATTCCACCTCGCCGAACACCTTGACGGCAATCAGGTTGATGGAGACCAGCGACACCAGGAAACACAGCTCGATCAGCCATTTCCAATGGGTCAGGTCGATGCCGAACGTGTCGAAGAAGGTGATGAAGTACGTGGAGACGGCCGTGATCTCGGTCATGCCCAGCAGCACGAGCGCGGCCCAATACGTCCAGCCGGCGAAATGCCCCCACCCGTTGCCAAGGTAACGGGTGATGAAATTGATGAAGGTGTGCTGGCTGGGGTCACGGTACATCATTTCGCCGATGGCGCGCATCAGGAAGAACATGATGACACCGACCAGAATGTACACGAAGATGATCGAGGGGCCGGTTAGCGAGATTGACTTGCCCGAGCCCAGGAACAGGCCGGTGCCGATGGTGCCGCCAATGGCGATGAACTGTACGTGGCGATTGCTCAGGCCACGCTCCATCTCGTTGGTCTGGTCCAGGCTTTCGACAGACTTGAGTTTGCCCGTAGCCTGCTGTGTACCACCATTCACATTCGTATCGGCCATACTGATTTCATTTCTCTTCTCTGCCGCCCGATTGTTACGCACCAGACGCGATACTCGTTCAAAACAAGTTCAAACTGTATCACCGAAATATGTCACGAAAACCGCTCAGCTCAAGAATACATGCGATGATACTGTAAATATTCCGCCAAAAAGTTCAATTCATCAACACCAAATTGAACTTCTACCTCTATTCCACGGACTTGAGCGAGCTGACCGGGTCTACGCGATCGAGCACTGGGTTGGTGAACAGCTGCACCAGCAGCGCGAACGCCAGCGTCGCCACCACGGCAATCGCATAGCTGTACCAGTGCACTTCCACTTCGAAATACAGCGACGGCATATTCAACGCAGCAGTCAGTAATCCGCCTATCCACCTGCCAAGCGGCAGACCAACCACCACACCCATACCGGTCAATATCATCATCTCGCGGTTCACGTAGTTGTGCACCTCGCGGTCATAGAAGCCCAGCACCTTCAGTGTGGCCATCTCGCGGATGCGTTCGGACACGTTCGTATTGGCCAACGTAAACAGCACCACCAGCGCCAGGCCGCCGGCGAGCCCCACAATCAGCGCCACCACGGCACCCATCAAATCGAACTTAAACGTGGCGGCCAGATGCGCACAGCTCACGGCCTTGAGCACCGACGATTCCTCGCCCAACCGATCCGCATATTCGGCCTGTTCGGTCTCGGAACCTTTCAGCTTGGCGAGCATCGCGTTCCACGTCAAGGTCGAGGCAGTGCCATCTCCCGAAGCCGAAGACGTCACACCGTCGGCCGCAAACTTCTGGTCGTACAGTCGCTCACTGATGTACACATCAGAGCCGATGAGGTTGCGCGTCACCGCCGCAACCTTCACCTTGGCCCGCCCGCTGCCGCCATTGCTCAACGTGACGGTGTCGCCCGCATGAATATCCAACGAATTGGCTGCGGACTTCGCCACAATCACACCACTATCGTCCAGCGCTACAGTGCCGCCACCCGCTTTGCCGAAGATATTGGGTAGCTCGAACCACCCATCGTCACCGGCCTCTTCCAGCGTGACCATGTCGTTCAGTTTGTTCAACGAATTGTTGGGCACCGTCATCAGCTGCACGGTTTCGCTTTCCTGCGCCGCATTGCTCATCTCGCCACTATCCACGCGCAGATTCAGCGTTTCGGTGGCCCGGCCATCTTGTGCCACCTGCTTGCGCATCGCGGCGGCGTCATCGTCATTGGCCACCACCATCAAGTCATACTGGTAGATCTGCTCATATTGCTTGACGCCAGTCGTGTCGACGGTGTCGTTAATCGCAAATCCGCAGATAATCAGCGCTGTGCAACCAGCCACGCCGCCCACGGTCATAATCAAACGCGACTTGAATCGGAAGATATTGCGCGCAGTGACTTTGCCGAGGAAGTTCAGCCGGCTCCATACCGGGCGAATCCGCTCCAGCAATATGCGAGCGCCCGCTTTCGGTGCCTTCGGCCGCATCAGCGCGGCGGGCGTGTGCCGTATCTCCTCGCGGCAGGCGAGCGCGGTGACCACGCCCACACCGACCACGAACAGCACGATGCCGGCCGAACCGTACAGCCAGTCGTATTCGAGTCGCACACCGGGCAATATATACAGTCCCTCAATCACCACCAGCAGGAATGCCGGGATGCCAAGGAATCCGACCAGCAGACCGATGCCGCCGCCGACCAAGCAGGCGAGCAACGCGAACAGCAGATACCGGCTGGACACGGCGAGTCCGCCATAGCCGAGTCCAAGGTAGGTGCCGATAAGTCCGCGGTCTTCCTCGACCATGCGGGTCATGGTGGTCAGGCTCATGAGCACGGCGACCAGCAGGAACACAATCGGGAATGCGCGGCCGATGGATTCGATGGAACTGACGTCTGATTTGAGCGAGCTGAATCCGTCGATCGAAGCGCGTGTCTGCACATACCAACGTGCGTTGGCCACATCGTCGATGCGCCGTTGCTGCTTGGCGAATTCGCTTTCCGCTTCGCTTCGCTTCGCATCGAGTTCAGACTGCGCATCATCCAGTTTCGCCTTGCCGTCCGCGAGCTGTTGTTCGCCTTCTTCCAGCTGCCGCTCGCCTTCTTCGAGCTGCTGCTTGCCGCTGGCCAGTTGGGCGGCCTGCGCTTCAAGTTGCGCCGACTGGGTTTCGAGGGTTGCGGCATTCGCTTCGAGTTCCGCGGATTTGGTATTGAGCTGTGCCTCTCCTGCAGCCGCTTCCTGTTCCTTGGCGGTCAGTTGCGCGTTCTGCTGGTCCAAGGTGGATTGTGCGGGGGCAATGGTTTCGTTTAATGTGCGCTGCAAATCGGCTTTCTGCTGGGTCAGACTGTCTCGCTGCGTTTGCAGTTCCGTTTGCTTGGCGGCCAGCTGTTGCCGCAGCTCACTGATTGACGGCACTTCAGGCAGGGTAATGCCAAGGCGCGCGAGCAGTTGCTTGATGGCCTGCCATGTGGGTGAGTTGAAGTCGATATTCGGGTCAAGTTGCGCCAGTAGATTGTCGGCCTGTTGAATCATGGACAGCATCTGATCAATTTGTGCCACGCCTTGGTCGATTTGGGTAATGCCCTGTTCGATTTTCGTGCGATTGGCAGTCAGTTCCGTTTGCGCCGCATCGAGCTGTTTGCGAGCCGAGGTGAGCTGCGCTTTGCCCGATTCGAGCTGGGTGCGCGCTTCGGCTATCTGCTGGCGACCTTGCGCGATCTGTTGACGGGCCGATGCAATCTGCGCACGTCCATCGGCGAGCTGCCGTTCGCCATCGGTAATGGTTGTCCTGTTGTTCTCCAATTCGGTACGGCTATCTTGCAATGTCGTTTTGTTGGCTTCCAGCTCGGCCCAGTTGTCGTCGATCTGCTTCTGGGCTTCGTCCAGCTGCTCGTTGGCCTCGTCTTGGGCATCGTCCAGTTTGCGCTGCGCGCTGGAGACGATCTGTTGACGACGGGCTTTCTGGCGTGTGGCCTGTATCTGATGTTCGATACGGTCGGCCACGGTTTTGATGGCTTCATCGTAGGCATCGGAAAACGTGTCAAAATCGGACGCACCAGTGACGGCAACCGATATCGCAGTGTATATATTGCCGGTCACGCCGTCGCTGGATGCAAAGAACGTATAGTCCTCGGATGAGGTGGACCGGAAGGAGGTCATGCCCGAATAGCCGTCTGGATTGTTGAGGTCGCGCGGGTCGAGTACGACGCCGGTGATGGTGAGTTTCGTGGGGAACTGCGGGGATTGCTCGGCGTCGGCGTCCGTATTGGCGTCGTCAGTCTCCGTGGCCGCTACCGATATGACGGATGAAGAGGTGTCTTGTGGCGTCACAGTAATGGTGCCGCCAATCTTGAGTCCGCTATCGTTCAGGAATTGCTGCGTAACCGCCACTTCGCCGGCCTTGTTCGGCAGTTTGCCCTGCCGTATGTACGGCTGATCAAGCCCTTCGGTACCGATTTCCTGCATGGTCACGGTTTTCTTGGTGCCGTCCACCAACGTGGTCACCGTCTGAGAACGTTCGGGCTGCACGGTTTGCACACCGTCGATTCGGCGCAGTGCCGCCGCATCATCATCGGTCAGGCCGTATGTGGATAGCACCTGCAGGTCATGCAGTCCCTGCTGATCGTAAAAACGACCGGCCGCCAGAAAAGCATCGCGGCATCCGGCGTAGATGCCGGTCAGCACGGCCACGCCAAGCAGCGTGATGACGGCGATCGAGACGAACCTCTTCCAGCTGCGCAGCCAGCAACGCAACGTATCTTTGGCAAATACCGCAGAAACGCCCGCTCCTCGACCGCCGCTATCGTCGAGGTTCCGCCGTTTCACAGAATGTTTCACAGGTTGTTTCACGAATCGCCTCGCTTGTTTCACGGGGCGTTTCACAGAGTGTCTTGCAGTGAGCATCGCCAATCACCTACCATTCGATATCGGCGATGGGCCGCGGCGTTGCGTTGACCTCCTCGCTGGTCACCTTGCCGGAGCGGAAGCGAATCACTTTGTGAGCCATCGGTGCAAGCGCGGAATTATGCGTGATGATCATTACGGTCATGCCTTGTGTTTGGCAAATATCCTGCAGCAACTGCAGCACTTCCTTGCCGGTCTCGTAATCGAGCGCACCGGTCGGCTCATCGCACAACAACAGCTTCGGCTTTTTGGCAATCGCGCGGGCGATGGATACACGCTGTTGTTCGCCGCCGGACAGTTGCGCGGGGAAGTTGTCCATCCTCTCCCCCAGTCCGACTTTGCGCAGCGTTTCCCCTGGATCGAAATGGTCAGGGCAGATTTGCGAGGCGAGCTCCACGTTTTCGAGCGCGGTAAGGTTAGGCACCAGATTGTAGAACTGGAAAACGAAGCCGATATCGTTGCGCCGGTAGGTCACCAGTTCCTTTTTCCGCAGACCCGTAATATCGCGTCCGCCGACCACTACGCGGCCGGTTGTGGCGGTATCCATGCCGCCCAGAATGTTCAATGCCGTGGTTTTGCCGGCACCGGACTGCCCCAGAATCACGCTTAATTCGCCTTGTTCGGCGGTGAAGCTGGCCTCGTCGAGCGCGCGAATCACACTGCTGCCAGAAGGATATTCCTTGACCACATGGTCGAATTCGATATACGTCATCGCACACCTCCAACGCGCTCGTGGCAGCCACCTAGCCCCATAGGCCCCGCCAGAACTTCCTGCTATACTCAAGTAAAACAACACTGTGTCGGTTCTGCAACCAACAGTTGGATTGTGGGTTGTCGGAACTTGGGGAGAAGGCCATGGCCAAAGAATTGACGGAAAGCCGCCGCACCCGCTACACGAGACGTGCCATGCAGGACGCGCTTATCGAGTTGCTGCGCGATCAGCCGCTCGGCTCCATCACCGTTAAAGCGTTGTGCGAGCGGGCCGATGTGAATCGTTCCACGTTTTACGCGCATTATGCGAGCATCGAGGAACTGCTGCACGACATTGAAGACGAAACCATGGCCTGGGTCACCACCGCACTCGAACAGCTACTCGCCCAGCCAGATCCTGCCGGCATCGAGCATGTTATTGAGCGCATCTGCCAGTACATTGCCGACAATCGCAATCATCTCCAAGTGCTGATGAGCCCGAAAGCGGATATCGGTTTCCAGCAGCAGCTGCTGGGATTGATTTACAGCCAGCGCGGTGTAGGCGAACAGTTGCAATCTTCGGCGGGTTACCCAGCCGAGGCGCAGATGCGTATGCGATTCGCCGTGTCCGGCAGCATTGGGCTTTTGCAATATTGGCTCGCCACCGATCTCGCGGCCTCTCCCGAATCGGTGTCCCACACCATCTTCACCATGTGTATGCCTGCCACGCAGTGAGCACAGTGAACTCAGTGAACTCAGTGAACTCAGTGAAGCGTGCGGTTTCATAAGCATCGCTCGCTATAGCTTCGCCTGCTCACCGGCCGCGCCCACGCCCGCGCTTGCAATAGCGCACAAATAGACGATTGACCATTTCTGAGGCGATACGGCGGCATAGAATAACGAACGTTGCGCATCACGGCAAGCCCCGCGTGCGCCAAACCCAAGAAATGTGAGAGAAGAGCACAATGAGTACTACTGATGCGCCTAAGAAGCCGCGCGAAACCGACGACGTGCCGGTGCCGGCCACGCTGCGCAAGTCATTGAAAAACCGCCACATCCAGCTGATTGCGCTGGGCGGCGCCATCGGAACCGGCCTGTTCTATGGTTCCAGTGAATCCATCGCGCTGGCCGGACCCTCGATTCTGCTCGCCTACTTGGTTGGCGGCCTCGCGATTTTCGCGATTGTGCGTGCACTGTCTGAAATGTCCGTTGAGGATCCGAAGGCGGGCGCGTTCAGCTACTATGCCACCCGCTACTGGTCCAAGCGCGCCGGCTTTATTTCCGGCTGGAACTACTGGTTCAACTACATCCTCGTCTCGATGGTGGAGCTATCAGTGGTGGGTTCGTTTGTGAATTACTGGTTCCCGGCGATTCCGACATGGGTGTCGGCGGCCGTGTTCTTGGTGATCATCTGCGCCGCCAACCTGCTGGGCGTCTCTAAATTCGGTGAGTTCGAGTTCTGGTTCGCCATCATCAAGATTGTGGCCGTGATCGCCATGATTATCGGCGGCCTGGCCGTCATCATCTTTGTCCTGCCCACCGCATCCGGCGTGCGCGCAAGCTTCGCGAACTGGTTCACCGTGGGTAACGGCTTCTTCCCGAACGGCCTGATGGGGCAGAATTCCGACGGTTCCTGGACCGGCCTGCTGATGGCACTGGTTGTGGTGATGTTCAGCTTCGGCGGCACCGAGCTCATCGGCATCACCGCCGGCGAAACCGAGGATCCGAAGACCACGATTCCGCGCGCCACCAATGATATTATTTGGCGAATCCTCGTGTTCTACATCGGCGCTCTGGGTGTGATCATGGCCGTAGTGCCGTGGAACACCATCGATGGCAAGTCCAGCCCGTTCGTGCAGATCTTCGATTCCGTGGGCATTCACGCGGCTGCCGGTATTTTGAACTTCGTGTGCCTGACCGCTGTGATGAGCGTCTACAACTCCGGCCTGTACGCCAACTCCCGCATGTTGTACTCGCTGGCCAAGCAGGGCAATGCGCCCGCTTACTTGGGCAAGCTCAACTCGCGCGGCGTGCCAGTGGCCGGCGTGCTGACGTCCGCCGCGATCACCGCCATCGCCGTGGTCGTGGTGTTCGTGTGGCCTGAGTTCGCGTTCAACTACCTGATGTCGATTGCCACCATTGCCGGCATCATCAACTGGACGATGATTATGTTCACCGAAATGAAGTTCCGTAAGGTGGTCGCCGCGGGCGGCGCTCCCGAGGATTCCGAGCTGGCCGGTCTGAGCGGCCAGGAGGCACTGGACGCGATTCACTTCAAACTGCCGTTTGCCAAGGTGACCCCGTGGGTGGTGCTGGCGTTCCTGGCGCTGGTCGTGGTGCTGATGTGCTTCTCCACCAGCTACCGCATCGCCGTCATCGCCGGCGTGATCTGGCTGGCCATCCTCTTCGCCGCCTACCAGCTCACTCAGGCGAAGAAGTAAGGCTCCATTTGCGAATAGCTCTCACTGATGAGCACTCAGTGAGAGCTATTCGCAAATGGGATTTATTCATGAAACAGCTCATCGATGCCGACGAACTGAACGTCGGATTGAGACGCCGCAGCATCGTCGACCAGTGATTGATCGAAACCGCCGAGCGAAAACAGCAGGTATGTTCGCTGGCCGATACCGGTTCGCGCAGCACGGTCTCGCAGTAGATTCAGCACGGAACGGTCCACCGGCGCATTGCGGAATTTGCACTCGCCCACAATGGCAGCATCAGACGCATTGTCAACGGCCATCACGTCTATCTCATCCTGACGATCCCACCAACGGCCAACCGCACGCGCACGGAAGGGCAACCGTCCAGCAGCACTCTCACGCCACATCCATTCACGGCACAGACCCTCGAACGGTTTGCCGGCAAAATCATGTAATACCGGCTTGATATGACGCTCGTATACGCCTTCCACATCGCCCCGCTCCAATTCCGAACGATACGGAAAGACAAACGAATACCAGAATCGGAAGAAATTGTCGCTCAGCTGATACAGCCCACGCGAACCTTTCGCCCGCTCCTTAGGCTTCGCCGTGACTGGGAACTCACGTTCCACAATCCCCAGTTCCATAAGATTGGCGAGATACGACGATACTGTTGCGTTTGCCATCATCGTGTGTGTCGCGATCTCATTCAGCGAAGTTGCGCCGAGCGCGATCGCCCGTATCACGCTGTTATATTTCGCAGTTTCCCGCAGTTCTTCGTGCAACAAAAATTCAACCTCGCTGTATAGCGGAGCAATGCGTCTCAGAATATGCCGCTTGACATTTGCGTCTATGGTCTCATCTGGGTCAAATTCCTCTAGGTAACGCGGGATACCGCCCAGTATTGCGTAGGCCAGCGCCTTATCCTCGCTACTATAGTTGGGGAAGAATTGCGCTGCATCCCAATATGGCATCGGCAGCATCTTCAGGATGCCGGTCGCACGACCATATAGCGGCGATTTTTCTCCCAACAGCTCCTTTTCGATGAAGCTCATGGCACTGCCGCAAATCACAATCATCAGATTTGCATGACGCAACGTGTGGTCCCAAAGATTCTGTAGCACTGACGGCAATGACGGATCAGATTTGACCAGATAAGGAAACTCATCGAATATCACAAGCCTGCGGCCGCCATCGCTCGGCTCTGGCAGCCGGGTTAACTCGGTTAACGCCCTTTCCCAAGAAGGATATTGACTCAGATAATCCTTGCCCGGGGCACCCGCCTCGAACATGAGACGGGAGAACGATGCCAGCTGTTCATCTTTAGTGGCATTCTGCGCCGCGAAGAATAAGGTTTCCTTGTCTTTTGCGAGTTGAATAAGCGTCTCTGTTTTTCCCACGCGCCTGCGGCCGTAGACGAACACAAGCTGTGCCCTACGCTCAGTGAAACATTCCTGCAGTTGCTTGAGGTCATCGTCTCGTCCGATGAATGCCATGCTGCCCGCCTCCTTTATGCCATACGCCGGCGTATTTCTATCGCATCACGATTTATTGTATCACGATTAGTATAATCGTGATTATACAAGCTGTGACGAGGTGCGGGTACGGGCCAATCGGCATCGACGAGACCAGCCGCAGGGGCCACAATTACATCACCGTGGTCGCCGATCTCGTGGAGCACGATGTCATCAACGTGACGCCGGGCAAGGACCCGGCCACGGTCGAACGGTTCTCGCGTGATTGCATGGACCACAACGGGGTCCCGGAATATGTGCGTCTGGTCGCCTGCGACATGAGCCTGGGCTTCCGGAAGGGCATCCGTGAGCATCTGCCCCATGCGCGGCGGATCGTCGACAAGTTCCACGTGGCCAGGCACGCCAACGAGGCCGTCGACAAGGCCGGGAAGACGGAAGGCCGCTCCAACCCGCTGCTCAAACGGACCAAGTACCTGTGGCTGCGCAACGAGGAAAGCCTGACCGAACTGCAGCTGGAGACCAAGCGCAACCTGACGAGGCAACGGTTGAAGACCGGCCGCGCCTGCCGGATGCGCGAGGTCCTGCAGGACATCTACACGGACAGCCGCACCCCGTCCGAGGCATGGGTGCGCCTGCACCGCCTGTGCTCGTGGATGATGCACTCG
>OHAG01001704.1_pt1 | contig 13485 bp, 13 predicted proteins | sample 1577081 | NCBI WGS metagenome assembly OHAG01 (sample SAMEA3541513, study PRJEB24748) | human gut metagenome | biome: human gut; feature: human-associated habitat; material: faeces | place: China | collected 2012
GCAGTACCATTGCCGATAGATAAAAGAGTAACCTTAAACTTACGGATTTTATCAGCCAATACCTTTTGAGCTTCCTTGCGAAGCTTTTCACTATTTGTTAAATAGTACGCACCATAATCGAGCACATTGCCTTGTTGATCGATAATCGCCATTTTACAGCCAGTACGGTAACCAGGGTCAAGGCCCATGATAACATGTCCGGCCAATGGTGGCTGTAACAATAGATTTTTGAGATTTACACCAAACACCTTGATAGCTTGCTCATCGGCTTTTTCCGTCAATTCATTGCGAATTTCACGCTCTAAAGCTGGGAAAATAAGACGTTTGTACGCATCAGCTACAGCATCTGCTCTATCGAGTGGGTTGACCCACGTCACGAGTCCATCGCATGGGCCGTTCTGGCAACGCCGCCGGGAACCGATCCTGCAGCCTGCATGGATGCGGCGCGCTCGGTGTGTCCCGAGGCGGCAACGCTTGTGAGTGCCGGGCGCATCTCGGCGACGAGCAAGCACCCCACCGAGACGAACATCGTGTTTATGCTTGATACGCTCGAGCTCTACACCATCAAGCGCCGCATGCGTGCCGCACAGGCCAAGCTGCGCCAGGACCGTTCGCTCGATGATGAAGCCCGTCGCGCGCTGACCGTGCAGGCCGCGCAGGATTCGCAGCGTCAACGCGAGCTGCAAAAGTCGATCGGCGGCGTGGCGGACCCGTTCCGTTTGATCGGTCTGGAGGCCGCAGGCACCGAACAGGCCTAGATGTTGTGGTCAACCAGCGTATTCTCGCCTATATCCAGTCCTCTTTTTGGGTATAGACGTCTATGTGTGTGCTAAAGTATTGAGTCCTGTGGACTATGAAGGGAGAATCTGTGCCAAAAAAGACTGAGAGCACGGGTACTGGGCTGGAATCCTACGTTGCAAAGCTCATGGGCAACGGCTCAAACAGGACTTCGGTAACCGAGGACGAGATTCAGGTCGCCCTGAAGGATATCGATGTTTCTGACGAGCAGCTCACCGCGGTGTATTCCGCGCTGCGCAACAGCGGCATCCAGATTATCTCCGCGAGCGGTAACGACGACGCCCCCATGGACGTCGACGATGACGATAACGATACCGATACCGACGATTTCGATGACGACGACGAGCACGATTCCGGCTCGCTCGACGATCACGAGCTCAAGATGGCCCGTCAGGCCGATGCCGAGATGGGTTCTTCCAAGAGCAAGAAGATGCGCACCGTGCGCACGTCCCGTTCACGCTCCCGCGTGCGTGGCATCGATGCCTCCACGGTGATGCTGACCGGCGATCCGGTTCGTATGTACCTCAAGGAGATCGGCAAGGTCGACCTGCTGACCGCCTCCGAAGAGGTCGATCTGGCCATGAAGATCGAGGCCGGTCTTGAGGCCACCGAGAAACTCGAGGCCGCCGATGCCGGTGAGCTCGAGCTCACGCGTGCCGAGATGCGTCGTCTTACGCGCATTGAGAACGTCGGCCTCGAAGCTAAGCAGGCACTCATCAGCGCAAACCTGCGTCTGGTCGTCTCCATCGCCAAGCGTTATGTCGGCCGCGGCATGCTGTTCCTTGACCTGATCCAGGAGGGTAACCTCGGTCTGATTCGCGCCGTCGAGAAGTTCGACTACCAGAAGGGCTTCAAGTTCTCCACGTACGCCACGTGGTGGATCCGTCAGGCCATTACGCGCGCTATCGCCGACCAGGCCCGTACCATCCGTATTCCCGTGCATATGGTCGAGACTATCAACAAGCTCGTCCGCGTGCAGCGCCAGCTCCTTCAGGACCTGGGTCGCGACCCGACCCCCGAGGAGATCGGTGCCGAGATGGACATGAGCGCCGACCGCGTCCGCGAGATCCAGAAGATCTCGCAGGAGCCCGTGTCGCTTGAGACCCCCATCGGCGAGGAAGAGGATTCCCAGCTGGGCGACTTTATCGAGGACTCCCAGGCTATCGTTCCGCCCGATGCCGCCAGCTTCTCCATGCTGCAGGAGCAGCTCACTCAGGTGCTCGACTCGCTTGCCGATCGTGAGCGCAAGGTTATCGAGCTGCGCTTTGGCCTTGTCGACGGGCATCCCCGCACGCTCGAGGAAGTCGGCCGCGAGTTTGGCGTCACGCGCGAGCGTATCCGCCAGATCGAGTCCAAGACCTTGGCCAAGCTCCGCCACCCGAGTCGCAGCAGCAAGCTCAAAGACTATATCGAAAGCTAGTCAAGCAAGAAGCGCCCTCAAGCACATCCGCTTGGGGCGCTTTCATGTAGTCATTGGGACGTTCTTGAATGACTAGTCGTTTAAGAACGTCCCAATGACTAGGTCGGAAAATTTCTTAAAAAAGTTCTTGCCCTTCGCCCAATCGTCCGTATAATAAACTTCGTTGCTTGAGAGCACGCACCTATTCCTCGGTAGCTCAATGGTAGAGCACGCGGCTGTTAACCGCGCTGTTGTAGGTTCGAGTCCTACCCGGGGAGCCAGAATTTCTCAGTCCATTTCGCTGGGCTTTTTAATTCCTCGGTAGCTCAATGGTAGAGCACGCGGCTGTTAACCGCGCTGTTGTAGGTTCGAGTCCTACCCGGGGAGCCAGGTTGTAGAACCCGTCGCTTATGCGGCGGGTTTTTTCATGCCGCGACCACTTGACTCAAACGTTGCCATATCAACATTTCGTGTCGAGGATGTAATCCCGCGACCCATCACCTCAACATGGCGCGGTCGTTGTAGAATATTGCAATGATTGCTCCCACGACATGGTGCCGTGAGCACCAGATAAGGAGATTCTTGTGTCTGAGACCATTAACGGCAGCCTGAGCGTCTCGAACGACGTTATTGCCGATATTGCCGGTTATGCCGCGATGACGTGCTATGGCGTCGTCGGTATGGCTGAGCAGCTCCAAGGCGCCGAGAGCGTGCGCCTGCTTGCCGGTCAGCGCCTCCGCAAGGGCGTGCTTGTCTCCGCCGACGAGAACGGCCTTACGGTCGATCTTCACGTCGTGCTCGAGAACGGCGTCAACATGAAGTCCGTCTGCCACAATCTTTCGAGCTCCGTTGCCTTCACCCTGCAGGAGATCGCTCAGATCGACCCCGCCAGCCTTAAGATCGGCATCCATATCGACGCGCTCAAGAGCCGTCTGAACTAGCATCCGAAAACGGAGATTCAAATACCCATGATTGCAAAGACCATTCGCACCTGTTTTCCGATCGCTGCGGCTGCCGTTTCCGACAAGGCCGAGGAGATCAACAAGCTCAACGTCTTCCCCGTACCCGATGGCGATACCGGCACCAACATGTCGCTCACGCTCGCCTCGGTGACCAAGGAGCTCTCCGCCCTTCCTGCCGACGCCGACATGGAGGCCATCGCCGGTGCCATCACCCATGGCTCCCTGATGGGTGCCCGTGGCAACTCCGGCGTCATCACCTCGCAGATTCTGCGTGGTGTGGCCGAGGGCCTTGTCTCTGCCGATGAGCCCATCACTTCCGCCAACATCGCCTATGCGTTCCGCCGAGCCGTCAAGGTTGCCTTCCAGGCAGTGCGTAAGCCCATCGAGGGTACGATCCTCACGGTGCTGCGCGACGTCTCGACCAAGGCAGACGAGTGCGAGAAGAAGAAGTTCTCGGCCGAGGACGCGCTCGACGCCATCGTCGTCGAGGCCTATCAGTCCGTCGCCCGTACGCCCGACCTGCTGCCCGTTCTGAAGGAGAACGGCGTGGTCGACTCCGGCGCCTTTGGATTTGCCATCTTCCTTGAGAACTTTGTTGCCGCCGCGCTTGGTCGCAGCACCGTTGTCGAGGATTTCTCCGCCACGTTTGACTCCGCTGGCTCTGCCCGCGACGCGGCCCTCGACCGCGTTGAGATCGAGGCCAACGACGACTGGGAGGGCTCGGAGTTCCGTTACTGCAATGAGTTCCTGTTTAAGGCAGACGCCCCGTTTGACGAGGACGAGTGCCTTAAGTTCCTGGGCTCCATGGGCGACTGCGAGCTACTCGTGGGCGCTTACCCCGATTACAAGATTCACGTGCACTCCAACACCCCCAACCTGGTGCTCGAGCATATGCTGCAGCTTGGTCAGATTTACGAGGTCTTTATCCACAACATGGAGATGGAGGCCCACGACCGTACCGCCAAGATCCACGAGGACCAGGAAAAGGCCGCCGAGCCCGCCAAGGCGCTGGGCTTTGTCGCCGTTGCCGCCGGTTCCGGCGAGGCAGACATCCTCAAGTCCCTCGGCGTCGACGTGATCGTGTCGGGTGGTCAGACCATGAACCCCTCGACTGCAGACTTGCTGGGCGCCGTTGACCAGGTCAACGCGACCTCGGTCATCATCCTGCCCAACAACGGCAACATCCGCATGGCTGCCGAGGCCGCTGCCTCAGCCTGCACCGACAAGAAGGTAGCCGTCGTTCCAACCAAGACCGTCCCGCAGGCCTTCTCCGCGCTGTTCGCGGTCCTGCCCGATTCCGAGCTCGAGGATGCCGTCGCCGCTATGGTCGACGCCATCAGCGAGGTTCGCGATGGCGAGGTCACCCGTGCCGTGCGCGATTCCAGCGCCTCCGACGGCTCGCCGATTCACTCCGGTGACGTCATGGGTATCATCGCCGGCTCCATCGACGTGGTCGGCTCCGACGTGAAGCAGGTCACGCTCGATTGCATCAACCGTATGCAGGAGGAAGAGGAGGGCGACGCGCTGACGATTCTGGCCGGCGAGGAACTGTCCGATGAGGCCTTCCAGGAGATCGTAGACGCCATTGAGGAGGCTCAGCCCGATTTGGAGATCGACGCCCATCGTGGCGAGCAGCCGCTCTATCCCGTGATCTTCTCGATCGAGTAGGCTCTGCCCATGTCCGAGCTGTGCTCCGTGCCGCGCGTCTCGGAGCGCTTTGCCCAGAGCAATGCGCTCGACGAAGATATCGCGCGACTCAAATATGTTTCAGGTAAACGTGAGGAGGCCCTTCGCCGTCTGGGAATTCGGACGGTGGGGGACCTCCTTCTCCATATCCCTCATCGTTACCTCGACTTTACTCGTTCGTGGTCCATCGAGATGGCGCCCATCGGTACCGTGTGCACTATCATCGCCACGGTCGACCGCATCGTCCAAAAGCAGCCGCGTCCGCGCATGCAGGTGACCGAGGTCTCACTCGTTGACGAGACGGGCGTGCTACAGGTCGCCTTTTTCCGCCAGCCCTGGATTGCCCAGCAGCTTAAGCAGGGCGACCGCCTGGCCGTGATGGGCAAGGTTGAGTTTGCCTACGGTTTTAAGCAGATGGCCTCGCCGCACTTTGAAAAGCTCGAGGAAGGGCGTGCCGCAGGCACTATCCTGCCGGTCCATTACGTCAGTGATGGCGTGAGCCAGGCGTGGATGCGCCGCATCGTAAGCGGCGCGCTCGAGGTCGTCGGCAATCCCTTTGATCCCATTCCGGCACGCTTACGCGTTAAGCGTCGCCTGATGAGCAATGCTCGTGCGCTTCGATCGATCCACTTTCCCTCGAGCATGGCTGAGCGCGACATCGCACGCCGGCGTCTTGCCTACGAGGAGTGTCTCTACCTGCAGCTGGCGCTGCGTCTGCGCAACGACGGCGGCCTGGTCGATGTGGTGCCCTATGCCCACACCGCGGGCGAGCACCTGGTCGCGCTCAAGCAGGCCCTGCCGTTTTCGCTGAGCGACGAGCAGGAGGCCGCGTTCCAGGATATCCTGCGCGATATGTGCGATGGCGGGCGCGTGATGAACCGCCTGCTGCTGGGCGATGTCGGTACCGGTAAGACCGCCGTTGCCGCCTGCGCGCTGGCTGTGGCTGCCGATGGCGGTACGCAGGCCTGCGTTATGGCGCCCACAGGCGTGCTGGCGCGCCAATATGCCGATAAGACCGGCCCTCTGCTCTCGCAGGCCGGCATGTCCTGGGCACTTCTGACGGGTGCCACGCCGGCCGCAGAGCGCGAGCGCATCCATGCGCAGCTGGAATCGGGCGAGCTTGACGTGCTCTTTGGCACCCATGCGGTGCTTTCGGATAACGTTGCGTTCAAGCATCTGTCGCTTGTCGTCATCGACGAGCAGCACCGGTTTGGCGTCGGCCAACGCAACGCCCTACGCGCGAAGGGCCCCGGTGCGGACCTGCTCGTTATGACGGCCACGCCTATCCCGCGCACGTTGGCGCTCTCGGTCTATGGCGACCTGGATACGAGCATCATCCGCCATCGTCCAATTCCGGGTGCCGGCGTGACGACGCGCGTCCTCACCGAGTCGAGTCGCGACCTGGCCTATGGCGCCATCCGTGAGGCGCATGAAAAGGGTCAGCAGGCCTACGTGATTTGCCCGCTCGTGGAGCCGAGTGACTCGGCCGATGAGCTGGAAGACGTGCCCGGTATTGCCCGCGACGATGAGGGCCGCGTGACGGTTCCCGTGCCGCTGCACGATACGGCGACCGAGCTCGATCGCCTGCGTCTGGCGTTGCCGGGCCTTGCCATCGAGCGCCTTCACGGTCGTATGCCAGCGGGGGAGAAGGACCAGGTTGTTGATGCCTTTAAGCGTGGCGAGATTGACGTGCTCGTCTCGACTACGGTGGTCGAGGTGGGCGTCGACGTGCCTAACGCCACCGTCATGGTCATCGAGAACGGCGAGCGCTTTGGTTTGGCTGCCCTGCACCAGCTGCGCGGTCGCGTGGGCCGCGGCAGTGTGTCGGGCACGTGCCTGGTCATGACGCACTCCAAGGGCAACGGCGGCGCGTCGGCAGCACAAGATCGCCTGCAATCGCTCGAAAAAACTTCGGATGGTTTTACGCTTGCCCAGATGGACCTGCGTCTGCGTCACGAGGGCGAAATCCTGGGTTACCGTCAGCACGGCGGCGTGACCTTGCGCTTTGTGGACCTGGACGCCGATGAGGACCTTATCGAATGGGCCCATTTGGACGCGGTCGAGCTCTTGCGGTATGCTTGCACCCTTGACTCCGTGGCGACGCGCCCCTTGCGCGATGCGGTCGCCATGCGATATCGACACATTTTTAAGGAGGTCAGCGGAGGATGAGAATCATCGGCGGTGAATGGCGCGGTCGCAAAATCGAAGAGCCGCGCGGTCGCGATGTTACGCGTCCGACGACCGACCGCGTGCGCGAAGCGTGCGCATCCATGGTCCTATCGGCCTTTGACTTTGATTTGGACGAGGTCCGCGTACTGGATGCCTTTGGCGGCTCCGGTGCCCTAGGCATTGAGATGCTCTCGCGGGGAGCCCGTTCGCTCACGACGTTCGAGATCGATCGCAATGCCGCGAGGCTCATTACCAAGAATATCGAGTCGCTCTGCCGCGATCGCGCGCGTTGGCGTGTGGTGACGGGCGATGTCCTTGCGAGCGCTTCGCGCGGCCGCGTGCCGGGCGGCCCCTTTGATCTGGTCTTGCTCGACCCGCCCTATGCTTTTGGTGCCGAGCCGGTCGATGAGCTGCTGCAGAACCTGGCCCAGCAGGGTTTGCTCACCCCGGGCGCCTATGCTCTGTTTGAGCATGCTGCCGCCGACGTGGGCGCACATCCTGCCGGCTTTGTAACCGTGCGTGAGAAACGCTATGGCATCACCTCGGTCGACCTGCTCCGTTGGGTCGGCGAGGGCGAGGATGACGATACCGTCGCCGATGCCGATGGCAGCGACGGCACGACTTTTCAGGAGGATGCTCATGAATGACACCATCAACCGCGTGATCGTCCCGGGCACCTTCGATCCCATCACGTTTGGCCATATCGATGTGATCCGCCGCGCCCGTCGCATCTTTCCCAGCGTGATCGTCGCTGTTGCCGAGTCGCAGGGCAAAAACGGCGTGGGCACCACGTTTATGCTCGATGAGCGCGTGGCGCTGGCCCGCGAGGCGCTCGGCGATATCGACGGCGTCGAGGTCCTGCCCTTTACCGGCCTCTTGGTCGACTTCGCTCGTGAGCAGGGGGCGGGGGCCGTGGTCAAGGGCCTGCGCGCCATGACCGACTTTGAGTATGAGCTGCAGCAGGCCGACCTCAACTATCGCTTGGATAACGAGCTGGAGTCCATCTTTGTCATGAGTGCTCCGCAGTACGGCTACATCTCGAGTTCGGTGGTGCGCCAGATTGCTTCGCTCGGTAGCGACGTTTCCAATTTTGTTCCGCCCAATGTGGTCAAAGCGCTCAAACATCGCTTTTCGTGACGTTTCTTATTGCCTGGTGGCATGTGGTAAACTAGCACGATGATATGTTACCTATGAAAGGAGACCGGATGCCGGGCGAGAATTTTCCTGGCGATAGGATCGTCAGCTTGGTCGATGAGCTCGAAGGGCTGATCGAGGAAGCCAAGCCGCCTTTCGGCAAGAACGCTCAGTTCAAGGTCATCGACGCCGACGTGTTCTTCAACATCCTCGACGAGATCCGCATGAGCTATCCCGAGGAGTGGCAGAAGTCCCGCCGTATCCTTAAGGAGCGCGAGGAGCTTATGGCTTCCGCCGCCGCCCAGGCCGATTCCATCATCGCCGACGCTCAGCAGCAGGCCCTCACCATTGCCGGTGAGCAGGAGATCGTCCGCTTGGCACAGCAGCAGGCCGACGACATCCGCGATCGTGCCCAGCAGTACGAGCGCGAGACGCGTTATGCTGCCGAGGACTACGCAGAGCAGGTCTTTACGCACCTGGAGGAGAACCTCAAGAGCCTGACCGGCACCGTTACCCGTTGCCGTCAGCAGCTCAACGAGGGTGCCGCCCAACAGAATGGTCAGTGGTAATGGCTGAGTTCCCGAGCGTTACCGTCGATCTTTCTGAGCGGCTCGAGTTTCCTGGTGATTCGTATCCGCTGATCGGCAAGGTCGATGTTGCCACCTACACGGTGGGCGAGAAGGAGTACCAGCTACAGGACGGCATCGACTACGACGTTGTCTTTACCAATGCCGGTACCGGTGTCTTGCTCACGGGCATGGTCCGCGCGCACGCCACCGGCGAGTGCGACCGTTGCCTGGAGCCTGCCTCGTTTGATATCGCCGGCGAGATCGAGGAGTTCTACCTCTTCGAGGAGCCCGAGGATCCCGAGGCCTACGAGGACGGCTACGAGCTTCTGGGTGAGGATCGCATCGTCGATCTGGGTGAGCCCATCAACGACGCGGTCGTTATGGACACGCCGTTTGTGGTGCTCTGCAAGCCCGATTGCCGCGGTCTGTGCCCCACTTGCGGTTGTAATCTCAACGTCGAGCAATGCGATTGCGCCGCTCAGGCAGAGGCAGAATGGGCCGCTGCCACGGAAAATCCATTTGCAGCATTGAAGAATCTCAAGCTCGATGAGTAAAACTGTGGTAGTATCGCTACTTGCGCGTAATCGCCACACTGGATAGTTCATAAGGAAGGTCACTATGCCCGTACCTAAACAAAAGCAGGGTCGTATCCGCACTCACACCCGTCGTTCCGCCAACATGAAGATCTCGGCTGCGGCTCAGTCCACGTGCCCCCGTTGCGGCGCTGTCAAGCTTCCGCACCACGTGTGCCCCAGCTGCGGTTTCTACAAGGACCGCGAGGTTATCGTTACCGAGTAACGGTATACTCTGGATGCGATGCCGTTCCAAATGGAACCACAATGGCCGGCTCAATGAGTCGGCCATTTTTGTATAAGGAGCATGTATATGAGTAACGTTCGCGTTTGTGTAGACGTTGTGGGCGGAGATGAGAAACCTCAGGTTGTTCTCGATGGTATCGAGGCTGCACTTGCCGCCGATCCCGATATCGAGGTCTTGGCAGCTGGCCCCGCTGAAATCGTCAATCCCTTTGCTGCTTCCCATGCACGTGTTGAGGCCCTTGAGGCACCCGACGTTATCGCCATGGATGACGATCCCATTCGCGCCGTGATGACCAAGCGTAAATCGTCGATCGTGCTGTCGTGCCGCGCCATCAAGAAGGGAAATGCGGACGCGTTCTTCTCCGCCGGCTCGACTGGTGCCATGACCGCTGCCGCCACCGCCTATGTGACGCCGTTTAGATATATGGCCGAAGGCAAGAAGCAGCCGGTGCGCCCCTGTCTGACCAATGCGCTACCCAATCGCGCCGGCGGTCTGACAGTGCTGTGCGATATGGGCGCCAACCCCGATGTCGAGGTCGATGACATGGTACGTTTTGCCCAGATGGGTAGTGCTTATGCCCGCGTCGTCCTGGGCATCGAGCATCCCCGCGTGGGCCTGCTTGCCAACGGCACCGAGGACGAGAAGGGCTCCAACTTTACCAAGGCCTGCTTCCCGGCCATGAAAGCCGCCGTTCCCGGCTTTGTTGGTAACTGCGAGGGCACCGATCTTACGTCGGGCAATTTTGACGTCGTGGTCGCCGATGGCATGTCGGGAAACATTGCCCTTAAGGCAACCGAGGGCGCGGCCAAGTTTTTGCTGCAGGAGCTTAAGGGTGCCTTTATGGCTTCGCTCGGCACCAAGATCGCCGCGCTGCTCATCAAAAAGCAGATGCGCGAGATCAAGGCAAAGCTCTCGGGCGATGCTAAAGGCGGCGCCATTCTGCTGGGCCTGCGTGGCGTGGTCCTGATCGGCCACGGTGCCACCTCGGTCGAGGCCGTCAAAAACGGTACGCTCGCCGCGGCGGAGGCCGTGCGCGCCGGGCTTGTCGAGAACGTCGCCAGCTCTATGGACGGTATCGTTTTATAAGAGCGAGTTAGAGCGCTGTTATGTGCCTCGCGGCCTGCGTCGTGGGGTAGAATCAAAACCGTGTCTTGGCGCTGCGCTTGCGGCGCCAGCGCGTTGATGTTCACGCAATACGAGAGGAAGCGCTATGGACCGCTCCGAAATCTTCGATAAGATCGCCGAAGTCGCCGCTGACGTTCTGGGCGTCGATGTCGCCGACATTAGCGACGAGACCACCTTCGACGATCTCGATGCCGATTCGCTCGAGCGTCTGCAGCTGGTGACGGCCATCGAGGACGAGTTCGACCTCGAGATCGATGACGAGACCCTGCTGTCGCTCAACTCTGTCGCCGACGCTGTCGACGCTATTGAAAACGCCAAGGAGGCCTAAGTCTTGGCTTTATCTCAACGACTCGCGCGCGCCCAGGAAATCCTGGGCCACGAGTTCAATAACAAGGTGCTGCTGCGCGCGGCGCTCACGCACCCCTCTGCCGTGGAAGGTCAGCCCGTCTCGGCGAGCTATGAGCGTCTTGAGTTTTTGGGCGATTCCATTTTGGGCGCCGTGGTTGCCCGTTCGCTCTTTGAATCCTATCCGGAGTTTGACGAGGGCAAGCTTACGCGCCTGAAGGTGTCCCTTGTCTCGGGTGCCACGCTGTCCGAGGTGTCCCATGAGCTGGGCATCGACGACATCATCATCTTTGGTGCCTCCGAGACCGGTACCGGCGCGCGCGGCCTGCACTCGGCGCTCGAGAACGTCTACGAGTCGCTCGTGGGCGCGCTGTATCTGGATGCTGGCTGGGATGCGGCGGCGGAGTTCATCCACCGTACGCTTAAGCCGCACCTGGCCTCCGAGCGTGCCGAGCACCCCGCGAACCCCAAGTCGTTCTTGCAGGAGTGCGTGCAGGCCGACGGCCACGAGCCTCCGGCGTACAAGCTCGTTGGCTCTGAGGGCCCGGCGCACGCACCGACCTTTACCGCCGTGGTTCTCATCGACGGTATTCGCCAGGGCCGCGGCACCGGTTCCTCCAAGAAGGAGGCCGAGGGAGCCGCTGCGCTCGAGGCGCTCGACCGCATGGGTTACACCACTAACGGCGTGATTCTCAACAAGAAGCCTGTTTAAGCGAGGAACCGTGTATCTCAAGTCCCTCACGCTCAAAGGGTTCAAGTCGTTTGCCGACCGCGCCCATATGACGTTTGAGCCGGGCCTAACCGTCATCGTCGGTCCCAACGGCTCGGGAAAATCGAACATCTCCGACTCGATTCTGTGGGTCCTGGGCGAGCAGAGCGCCAAGCAGCTGCGCGGCCAGGCCATGGAGGATGTCATCTTCTCGGGCTCGTCAGCGCGCAAGCCGGTGGGTGTCGCCGAGGTCACGCTGGTGCTCGATAACTCGGACCATATGCTGCCCGTCGACTTTGACGAGGTCGCCATCACCCGTCGTATGTATCGCTCGGGCGAAAGCGAGTACCTCATCAACTCGAGTCCGTGCCGCCTGATGGACATTCAGGACATCCTGCACGATTCGGGCTTGGGCAAGGATACGCATTCCATCATCAGCCAGGGCAAGCTCGACGCCATTTTGCAGAGCCGCCCCGAGGAGCGCCGCGCCCTCATCGAGGAGGCCGCCGGCATTTCCAAGCACAAACGCCGCAAGGAGCGTGCGCTCAAAAAGATTAAGTCGATGGACGAGCACCTGACGCGTGCCCGCGACATCAATAAGGAAATCGCCCGTCAGCTGCGACCTCTGGAGCGTCAGGTCGATCGTGCGCGCAAGTACAAAGAGCTGTCCTCGCGCGCGAACGAGCTTACGCAGATGCTAGCCGTCGACGAGCTGCGTTCGCTGCAGTCGCAGTGGAACGACTTGGAGAGCCGCTCCAAGGAAGGTGCCGCCGAGCTGGAGCTTGCGCAGTACCGCTTGGGCGAAAAGGAACGCGAGCTCGAGAAGCTCCAGGTCATGCTCGAGGAAAAGGGCCTGTTTGTGGGCGATCTGGGCGAGCAGCGCCGCCATATGCAAGACGTGGTCGGCCGCATTAACTCCGATATGCGCCTGCTCGAGGAAAAGGGCCACAACATGGTGTCGCGCCTGTCCGACATGCGCGGCCAGATCTCGAGCTCCGAGCATCAGCGTCGTCGCGTGGTAGAGGAGCTCGAGGACGCGCGTGCGCAGCTTGAGGAAGTGACCGGCGCGCACATGCAGGCCCAGGAGGACGTTGACGCCGCCGGACCTGCCGCCGCCGAGCTCCACGAGCGGCGCGTGACGCTCGACAATCAGATTTCGCAGCTTACGCATGAGCAACGCGATGTGCAGCGTGTGGCCGATAACGCGGCGCTCGAACTCGCCAAGGTGAAGGACTCGCTGAGCAACGCCGAGGTCGAGGACAACATGTATGCCTCGCGCCTGGAGCAGATCGATGACCAGCTCGAGGAAGTCACGGCCTCACTCGAGAGCCGTCGCTACCGCGCCGAGGAGCTTGAGGGTGCACTCGATCAGGCCCGTCAAGCCCAGATTGATGCGCGCGAGGCTACCGAGGTCGCCCGTGCAGCCCTTAAGGACTTGCGTGCCCGCGAGAGCGAGGCGCGCAACAAACTGTCCGAGGTGCGCTCGGAGCTTGCTAGCCAAAAGAAACTCGATGCCCGCATGGCCGACAGCTCGCCGCTCGTGAGCCGTCTGATGGGTGCGCTTGGCGATGATGTCTCGGGTCGTCTGGGCGACGTGCTCGAGGCCCCTCGTGAGCTCGAGGGCCTGGTGGAGCAGCTGCTTGCCGGCGATATCGATGCGCTGCTGTTCGACGATACGTCCGCGCTTGAGCGTGCCGGTCGTGCCGCTCTGGACCAGAAGAAGGCCTCGGGCGAGGCGCTGCTGGTGGCGCGCGGTGCGAGCGCCTCTGC
>OHAG01001706.1_pt1 | contig 13474 bp, 9 predicted proteins | sample 1577081 | NCBI WGS metagenome assembly OHAG01 (sample SAMEA3541513, study PRJEB24748) | human gut metagenome | biome: human gut; feature: human-associated habitat; material: faeces | place: China | collected 2012
GCCCGCGCCGACTTCGTTGATGAGCTCGGTTACTTTCATATCTGCGATCTTCATAGTGCCCTCCCTGGGTTAAAATTAAAAATTCATCAGGAACAGGCGGAGGCGCGCTCCACCTGTTCCTGGGCTTGTACAATTAAAACAGGCCGGTGATCTTGCCGTTTTCGTCGACGTCGATCTTCTCGGCGGCCGGGACCTTGGGAAGCCCCGGCATCGTCATGATGTCGCCGGTCTTGGCGACCAGGAAGCCCGCACCGGCGTTGACCTTGAGGTCGCGGACGGTGATCTTGAAGCCGCGGGGCGCGCCGAGCTTGCTGGCGTCATCGGAGAAGGAGAACTGCGTCTTGGCCATGCAGATGGGCAGCTTGTCAAAGCCGAGCTCGGTGAGCTGTTTAAGCTGCTTCTTGGCGGAAGCGGCGATGACCACGCCGTCAGCGTGATAGACCTTGGTAGCGATGGCGTTGAGCTTGTCCTCAATGCTGTCGTTGACGTCGTAGACGAACTGGAAGTGGTTGGGCTCGTCGCACAGGCGCACGACTTCCTCAGCCAGCGCAAGGCCGCCTTCGCCGCCCTTGGCCCACACTTCGCTCAGGCGGACGTTGACGCCCAGCTCGCGGCACTTGCTCTCGACGAGGTCGAGCTCGGCCTTGGTGTCGGTCGGGAACGCGTTGATGGCGACGACGCAGGGGAGACCGTAGACGTTCTTCACGTTGTCGACGTGCTGGAGGAGGTTGGGCAGGCCCTTTTCAAGCGCCTCAAGGTTCTCACTGTTGAGCTCGGCCTTGGGCACGCCGCCGTGATACTTGAGCGCGCGGACGGTCGCAACGATGACGACAGCGTCGGGGTGGAAGCCCGCGGCGCGGCACTTGATGTCGAGGAACTTCTCGGCGCCGAGGTCGGCGGCGAAGCCGGCTTCCGTGACGGTGTAGTCGCTCAGGCGCATCGCGGTCTCAGTGGCCTGGATGGAGTTGCAGCCGTGGGCGATGTTTGCGAACGGGCCGCCGTGGATGAACGCGGGAGTGCCTTCGAGCGTCTGGACCATGTTGGGCTTGATGGCATCCTTTAAGAGCGCGGCCATCGCGCCCTCAGCCTTCAGGTCGTGCGCGGTGACGGGCTTGTCGTCGTAGGTGTAGGCGACGACCATCTTGCCGAGGCGCTCCTTGAGGTCGGCGAGGCCGGTCGCAAGGCAGAGAACTGCCATGACTTCGCTCGCGACGGTGATCTCAAAGCCGTCCTCGCGGGGCACGCCGCTGGCCTTGCCGCCAAGGCCGTCGATGATGTGGCGGAGCTGGCGGTCGTTCATGTCGACGGCGCGCTTCCACACGATCTTGCGGGGGTCGATGCCGAGCACATTGCCCTGCTGGATGTGGTTATCGAGCATGGCGGCGAGCAGGTTGTTCGCCGCGCCGATGGCGTGGAAGTCGCCAGTGAAGTGCAGGTTGATATCCTCCATGGGGACGACCTGAGCGTAGCCGCCGCCGGCAGCGCCGCCCTTGACGCCGAACACGGGGCCGAGAGAGGGTTCGCGCAGGCAGACCATGGTGTTCTTGCCGAGCTTGTTGAGCGCGTCGGCAAGGCCGACGGACGTGGTGGTCTTGCCCTCGCCCGCGGGGGTGGGGCTGATAGCGGTGACGAGGATCAGCTTTGCCTTGCGGGGCAGCTTGCGGATCTCGCTTAAGTCGAGCTTGGCCTTGTAGTTGCCGTAGAGCTCAAGGTGCTTTTCGTCAATGCCGGCCTTGGCGGCGACGTCGACGATTTTTTTCATTTCATGTGCCTGGGCGATCTCAATGTCGGTCATGGGGATACCTCCTAAATAATTATGTATTTAAAAGCGGAGAATTGTCTCTTATTGACAAAATCAATTATAGCCGAACGATAGAGAAAGGTAAACTGTTTTGCAAGCCTCTTTTTTCCAAAAACCTTAAAAAATTAAGCGTTGGTTCGCGTGCCTTAAAAAGAAAAAACGGGAGATTTTTGGACGAATTTTCAACGCTTGCGGCAAAGGTCAAAACGAGAAAAGCGAAAGTTGCCAGCGCCCGGCTTTCATTTCACTCTGCCGCGTCACAGCGTGATGCGCATGGGCTCATCCAGCGTGACCTCGCCGCCGATGCTCGCGGCGATGACGTTTCCGCCTTGGCGCTCGACGCTTGCGCGGACTGTGCCCGCGGGCTGCCGGTATTCGCACGAAAAACCGCCGTTTTCCATGCGTTCGCTCTGCGCGACGGCGCAGGCGACGCTGCCGCTGCCGCAGCTGCCCTCCCAGACGAGGGAGCCTGTCTCGATGACCTTGACGAGCGGGATCATGCTGCGCTTTTCCGCATCGAGGAAAATGACGCCGCAGGCGTCAAGCCCTGCAATTCCGGAAAAGATCGACTCCGCCGCGCGGAAGAACCCTTCGCTCGGCTCCACGCCCTCAACGACGAAGTGGGCGATGCCTGTTAAGTCGACGAGCGTGCCCTCGTGACCATTCACCGTGACACGCTTCACGCTGCGCGGACAGGGCATTTCGGCGCGCGCCGTGCCGGATTTCAGATCGACCTGCGCGGTGACGGCATGGTCGCAGCCGCTCACGCGCAGCTTGACGGCGGAAAGGCCGCCCTTTTGCTGGGCAATATACATGCCGTAGGCGCGTGTCGCGTTGCCGCAGAATTCGCCGCCCATCATCTCCATGTGGCCGTCGACGTCGTCCTCGGCGGCGCAGGCGTAGCCGACCTGCTCGGCCTTGAGTGCGGGGATCGCCATGATCTTCTCCGCGATGGCCGCGCGCTGTGCCTTTTCGACCGGATCGAGCACGAACACCGTAATGTTCCCCGCCGGGTCCGCCCGTAAAATATTCAGTTCCATAGTAAGTTCCTCCTAAAAAAAGAAGGTGTAAAGCCAAAATAACTTTACACCTTCTTTTACATCCTGTCAATTCGTGTCAAAACACAAATCTTTCAGCATTATTGTCCCCAAATCGGTTGCAATAACCATTTTTGAGACGCATCACATTTGCGGCCGCGCACGCCGCAAACAATTTGGATTGTCCCGGAGGACGACATGTGCGTCCGCAGGGACACTCTGCAAACTTTTTCACGGTGAGTGAAAAAGTTTGAGACCCCTCTCAAAAACGGGCTTGCCCGTTTTTGACTTATTCAAAGTCGGGGATATACTCCTTGACGATATCCAGCAGCTCGCCGGAGCGGATCATCGCTTCCACCGCACGGATGTCGGGCCAGATCTCACGGTCGATCTCATAGAAAGCGACCTTCTCGCGCACGTGCTGATAGAGAGCCTCATGCAGCGGGGTCATGCCCTGGCCGTGGGTGTTCAGGCGGCGGCGGATGTCGATGGCCTGGCAGGCGGTCATCAGCTCGTCAGCGAGGACGTCCTGCGTGTTCTGCAGGATCATCTTGGCCTTACGGGCAGCGGTGGTACCCATGGAGACGATGTCTTCCTGGTTGGCGGAGGAGGGGATGGAGTCGACGGAAGCGGGGTGAGCGTAGATCTTGTTCTCGCTGACCATGGAAGCGGCAGCGTACTGAACGATCATGAAACCGGAGTTGACGCCGGCCTGGGTGGTCAGGAACGCGGTCAGGCCGTTGGAGAGTGCGGGGTTGACCATACGCTCGGTGCGGCGCTCGGAAGCGTCGGCCAGCTCGCTCGCGGCGATGCCGAGGAAGTCGAACGGCAGGGCCATGGGCTCGCCATGGAAGTTACCGCCGGAGATGACGGCCTCGTCGTCGAGGAACATCAGCGGGTTATCGGTGACGGCGTTGAGCTCGATCTCGACCTTCTCGCGGACGTAATCGAGAGCGTCACGGCAGGCGCCGTGCAGCTGCGGGATGCAGCGCAGGGCGTAAGCGTCCTGAACGCGGTCCTTCTGGCAGTTGTCGAGGATCTCAGAGCCGTCGAGCAGCTTGCGCATGTTCGCGGCGACGAGCATCTGGCCCTTCTGGCCGCGCACCTGATGGATGCGGGGGTCGAAGGCGTTGCGAAGACCCGTCAGGCCCTCGAAGGACATGGACGCGATCACGTCGCCGAGCTGGGCGGCGCAGATGGTGTCGTACAGCGCGAGAGCACCGACGGAGGTCATCGCGCAGGTGCCGTTCGTCATGCCGAGGCCTTCCTTGGAGACCAGGGTGTCGAGCGTCTTGATGCCGGCCTTGGCCATGGCCTCAGCACCGGGCATCTTCACGCCCTCGTACATGGCCTCGCCCTTGCCGAGCATGGGGAGCGTCATGTGAGCGAGAGGAGCCAGGTCGCCGGAGGAGCCGAGAGAGCCCTTCTGCGGGACGACGGGGGTCACGCCCTTGTTGAGCATCTCGAGCAGCATCTCGACGAGGATGGGACGAACGCCGCTCACGCCGCCGCACAGAGCGTTGGCACGCAGCAGCATCATGCCGCGGACGATCTCGTCAGCATACGGCTCGCCGGCGGCGGTGCAATGGCTGAGGATCAGGTTGGTGGAGAGCTGATTGCTCATCTCCTTGGGGACGGCGACCTTCTGGAACTCGCCGAAGCCCGTGGTGATGCCGTAAGCGACGCGGCCCTCAGCGGCGATCTTCTCGGCCAGGGCGCGGGACTTCTTCATGGCTTCCAGAGCGGAGGGAGCCAGCTCGACGGTCGCATTGTAGCGAGCGATGGCGACGAAGGATTCGAGCGTCAGGCTGTGGCCATCGACGACGACATGCTTGATCGCGGTAGGATTCATGATCATGGTAGTGTCCTCTCTTTTCTCAAAGTTCCGGTGTGACCCGGTCGGCGTGTCCGGTTGCCCGAACCGTCCAAGTGCAAGAAACGTGTCGGAGCGTTCCCCTTACTTTCCGCGCATGCCCGTGCGTGGATGGCGCTCCGCCTGTGGAAAAGTCCCACAGGATCGTTCTGGAAACAGTATAGCACATTTTTGTGCAAAATCAATAGTTTTTTGCCGAAAAAAGTTTTCTTTGTTGTGCGTTATCACCATATTTAGATAACACACTATCAGGGTACAGTGATAGAATTGGACAGAATAGATAAAAAAAGCGCCCCGCAAAAGCGGGGCGCCCTTCATTCTTTGTGGAAAGGTCACAGTTGTTCACTTCTTGTGCTTCTTGCTGGACTTCGGTTCGGGCGCGGCATAATCCATGATGCGGAGCGCCGGATTCTTCTTTTTGATGAACGCGTAGATATCGTCGAGGTCTTCGCGCGGGAAGAAGAGAGCCTTTTCCGTGTTGCCGTGGCCGATGTGCAGGCGCACCATGTCGGCATGGCCGCGGTCCTCGCACACGATCGCATTGATGTCCTCCCAGGGGAAGAACTCGTAGTTGGTGGTGAACTGCATGTTGTAGAAGATCTCAAGTCCGCGGCTCGTGAGAGCGGCGTCCTTTTTGGTCATCAGCGTCAGCAGATACAGCACTGAGAATGCGAGCGAGACGAAGGCGAGCAGCGGATTTCTGCTGCGGGTCGAAATGCCGAACAGCAGCAGCACGACAACCAAGATCCATCCGCCGGTCTGCACCCACTTTTTACGTGGCTTGAGCGACGACTGCGCGGGGTAGATCGGGGGCGGGACGGATTCCCAGGGAAGCGATTGTTTCACAGCGGTGATTCCTTTCTAAGTAAAGCAGGGGGCGTAGATTACGCGTTGATCTTGGGAGCCTTGCCGGCAGCACGGCGAGCCTCGAGGTTCGCAAGGGCCTTGGCGTGAGCCTCTTCGGGAGCGCCGGCGGGCTTGCCGGCCTTGGTCTTGCCGAAGATATTGGTGTAGGAACCGTCAGCCCAGAAGATGTTGCGGCCGAACAGAGCGGTCACATAGGCGTAAACGGGGTTGAGCAGGTTGACGAACGCATACGGGAAGAACACCAGCGGGCTCATGCCGAGAACGCCGGTCTGGTAAGCGCCGCAGCCGGTCCAGGGGAACATAACGGCCCAGAGGGTACCGGCATCTTCCAGAGAACGGGAGAGCATATTGCGGCCGAGACCGAGCTCGTCGTACTTGTCAGCATAGATGGGGGCGGGAACGCCGATGCCGAGGAACTGGTCGCACATGGTGGCGTCGCAGAAGATGGAGGTCAGCAGGGTCGCGAGGATGAGGCTGCCGACGGAGTGGATCCTGTGCTTCAGGCCGCCGAACAGACGCTCGACGCAGCCGCAGCGCTCCAGAGCACCGCCGTAGGCGAGCGCGAGGAGGATGAGGTTGATGGTCCACATGGTGCCGTCCATACCGCCGGCCTTGCCGAGGATGGAGTCAGCGACCTCGTTGCCGGTCTCAACGCCGATACCGTAGTGCAGCGTGTTGAAGATGTCGCCCAGGGCGCGGGAGCCGTAGATGTCGGTGGACTGGAAGATCATCATGAAGATGGTCGCGGTGGCAACGGAGATGGCGATACCGACAAGGCCGGGCACGCGCAGGATGCACATCACGATAACCACGATGATGGGGATGAGCAGAACGGGGGAGATCACGAAGGCCCCACGGAACGCGTCCTGAATGGACTGGGCGACGGTCGGATCATAGGCGCTGGCGTCGATGTTCAGGCCCATGATGGTGTAGAGGATGAGGGCGATGACCAAGGTCGGGCCGGTGGAGGAGACCATCGCGGTAACGTGGTCGAAAAGACCGGTCTCGGCAACAGCCGCGGCGAGGTTGGTGGTATCGGACAGGGGGGAGAACTTATCGCCGACATACGCGCCGGAGATGATCATACCGGCGGTGAGGGCGGGATTGATGCCAAGGCCCGCGCCAATGCCGAGGAACGCAAGACCGATGGTGGCGGTGGTGGTCCAGGAGGAGCCGCACGCCATACCGACGATCGCGCAGAGGATGCAGCCGACAGGCAGGAACAGCTTCGGGGTCAGCAGATCCAGACCGTAAACGATCAGGGAGGGGATCGCACCGGAGGCCATGAAGCTCGCGACCAGGAAACCGACGGTGCAGAGGATCAGGACCGCTTCCATGGAAGCGCTCAGACGCTCGATCATACCGGAGAGCATATCCTTGAAGTCGTGACCGCAGAAGTGACCGACGATGCACGCGACGGCGATGGACATGACCAGGGGCAGGTGAGCGTCATGGTAACCGGATTCGGAATGACCGAGGAAGCAGTAAAGCATGAACCCGATCATTGCCACAATGGGAACTAACGCCAGCAGAAAACTGGGCTCCCGTGCGACTTTCTTTTCGTTTGCCATTGATAAAATACCTCTCTCTTCATAAAAATACTTGCCCGTCAGGAAGCGGGAAGCCGCTCCTCCCCGTGACGAACACGCTGCACACCGCACGCGGGGACGTGCGTTTTCTGTGGAGGGGTCCCACAGAAAAACAGACACAGAACTTAGGCAACAGCACCGTCGGGCAACGGTTTCTTGCACGCTGTTTCCCATGCCCTAATCTATTTGTGAACTAATTGTAACATACCTGTTCAGCAAAAGCAATAAAATTCGCGTAGATTCCAAAAAATATTTTAGACAATTCTTCTATATCAGGATGACGTGATGTTATACTGATATGCTTCTGTGGCATTATAATAAAGCGATATAGACAAAAAGAACAGGCGCGCTGCGCCTGTTCTGGTGAAAGTGACGGAAGTTTACTTTTCTTCTTTGGCCCGCTCGAGCAGCAGCTTATAGCCGTCCGCCCCGTAGCAAAGGCACTTATTCACGCGCGTGATGGTCGTGGACGAAACGCCGATCTTCTGCGAGATCTGCGTGAAGGTCTTGCCATCGGCGAGAAGCGACGCCACCTCGAAGCGCTGGGACATCGCCTCGATCTCGCTGAAGGTGCAGAGATCGTCGAAGAAGCGGTAGCATTCTTCCTCCGTTTTCAAAGATAAGATCGCCTTGAACAGGTGATCGGTCTCTTCGCTTTTCATTTTGCTCTGGTACATCCAACGTTCCTCCTCAACGATCCGATCGGATCGACTCCTGTCCGCGCGGTGTGGCCGCGGCGGACGCCGAATGACGGCTGCCCGGAAGCTGCTTGCGGGCGAACCTCGGTTTTCGGAGTTTGCCCGTTGATATTGTCTCTATGGTAACAAAAAGCGGCAGTTCCGTCAAGCGCAATTCGTGCTTTTTGGCGGATATCTTCATTTTTCGTGAACACTGTCCGCGACGGAAAGAAAAATTTTTGCACCGCAGGCGGCGAAAGCTATGGCAATTCCGCGCGGAAAATGCTATACTGTCTCGAAAGTGGAAAAAACGGCCGCGGACGCTTGACAATCCCTGCGCCGTACCGTAAAATATCTGTCAACCACTCCGATACGCTGCTGTGCCACCGCAGTACAGTACGCTGTCCATACATTCTATTAGGAAAGGACACACACTATCATGGCAACGATCAAAGCTCACACCTTATCCGGCTTTATGGAGCTGCTTCCCGCGCCGCAGACCCAGATGGAGCGCCTTATGGAGGTGCTGCGCTCGTCCTACGGCGTCTATGGCTTCACCCCGCTCGACACGCCCATCATCGAAGCGAGCGATGTGCTGCTCGCCAAGGGCGGCGGCGAGACTGAAAAGCAGATCTACCGTTTCTCCAAGGGCGACAGCGACCTGTCCCTTCGCTTCGACCTGACGGTGCCTCTGGCGAAATACGTTGCCCTGCATTATGCCGACCTCGCTTTCCCGTTCCGCCGTTTCCAGATCGGAAAGGTCTATCGCGGCGAGCGCGCGCAGCGCGGCCGCTTCCGCGAGTTCTATCAGGCAGATATCGACGTCATCGGCGACGGCGAGCTCGACATCACGAACGACGCCGAGATCCCCGCCATCATCTATACCGTCTTCTCCCGCCTCGGCCTGTCCCGTTTCCAGATCCGCATCAACAACCGCCGCATCTTAAACGGCTTCTACGCGATGCTGGGCCTTTCCGACAAGTCCGGCGATATCATGCGCACCGTCGACAAGATCGAAAAGATCGGCCCTGACCTCGTGCGCGCGATCTTGGTCGACGACTACGCCATCGAGGGCGAAAAGGCGGATGAGATCCTCGCCTTCATCGGCATCAAGGGCACGAACGAAGAGGTGCTCGCTTCTCTTGAAAAGTACCGCGGCCGCAACGAGATGTTCGACCAGGGCCTCGACGAGCTGACGACCGTCGCCAAGTACCTCGGCGCGTTCGGCGTGCCGCAGGAGAACTTCGCGGTCGACCTGACCATCGCGCGCGGCCTCGACTACTACACCGGCACGGTGTACGAGACGACGCTGCTCGACCACCCCGAGATCGGCTCGGTTTGCTCCGGCGGCCGCTACGATAACCTTGCGGAGTACTATACTGACCGCAAGCTTCCCGGCGTCGGCATTTCAATCGGCGTGACGCGCCTGTTCTATGTCCTCGGCGAGCAGGGCCTTCTGAATAGCGACATCTGCACCGCGCCGGCGGACGTGCTTATCCTGCCGATGACCGAGGATCTGAGCGAGGCCATCTCGCTCGCGACCGATCTTCGCGCCGCGGGCGTCAGCACGCAGATCTATACGGAAAAGAAGAAGTTCAAGGCCAAGATGAACTACGCAGACAAGCTCAAGGTGCCCTACGTCTACTTCCTCGGCGAAGACGAGATCAACGCGGGCGTCGTGTCCTGCAAGGACATGCGCACCGGCGAGCAGGTCAAGCTTCCCCGCGCGGAAGCGGTGGAAAAGGCCAAGGCCTTTGTGGAGTCTGACCGCCAAAAGCCGGTCATTTGTGAAAAGTAAAAAAGTGGCAGCCCGAAAGGGCTGCTTCTTTTTTGCGCTCCCTCGGGGGAGCGGTTGCTTTCCGCGCAGAGCGCGGAGGGAAAATGCGGCGTGCGCGCCGCAGCACCAAGGGGGGATATTCTCTTTCCGCAGAAAGAGAATATCCCCCCTTACACCCCCCAAGAGAAAGGGCCTTGATTGGCAGTTTCAATCTTGAATGACCTTGATGCCTCCGGAATGGAAATGCCTGCGTGCGGCGCTGCCGCGTTGAGAGTTGCTATACGATTTGACTTGCTTCTATTATCCGCTGCCGCTCTGCCCATCTTGTAGAAGTAGAGCCTAATTTCCGTCTACCGGAGCACTCCACAATGCGGCGAGCGTTAGCAATGCCGCTATTTCGCACGCAGTCTGCCGCCGAAGTAACGTCACTCGCGCCTCACGGTAGTAAGGCGCGGTTGCGAGTGGTGACGACTCGCAGGGGTTCATGGCGAAGCCATGTACACCGCACCCGATTGCGCAGCGCGTGCAGCTCTTCGAGCCCTAAACTGCCAATGTGCGGGGTCGAGGGGGAAGGCCCCTCGTCCTTTCTCTTGGGGGTGTAAGGGGGATATTCTCTTTCGAGAAAGAGAATATCCCCCCTTGTCGCGTCCCCACACGGTGTGGGGAACAACGATGCAGCGCTGCCGCGCTGCGATAAAAACCCCCGCTGCGCGGGGAGGGCGCAAAAAAAGGCAGCCTTTCGGCTGCCGATTTTTTCAGTCCACCGTGCGCATGAAGGAGGTCGATCCCTTCTGAAATCTCACATCCAGCTTCACGCGGTCCGCGCGCATATAGCTCGTGGTGTATTCATAGGTATGCCCGTTCTCGGTCGTGGTGCGGCGCTGATGGAAAAACGCCGCCGAGCCGGGCGCGCAGTGCAGAAGCTGCGCCTCGTGCGGCGCGAGCACGACGGCCTCATACGTGTCCGACGCGGAAAACGGGATGACGCCGACGTGGTAGAGGAGACTGTAGAAGCTGTGCGTCTCCAAAAGCTCGCGCGTCAGGTTCGGATAGATGTACTCTGGGTAGTACGACGTCTCCAAGATGAGCGGCTCGCCGTCGACATTTCGCACGCGCGTGAAGCGATAGACTTTGACACCCGGCTCAAGGCCCATGAGCGTCACGATCTTGGGAGAAGGCGTGATGACCGCGAAGTCGACCAGTGTGGACGACGGCGTTTTGCCCAGCTGGGAAATTTCCGTCGTGAACGAATACTGCACGCCCTTGCGGCGCGTGTTCGGGTCAGTGACGAACGTGCCCTTGCCGCGCTTTCGCACGACGAAGCCCTCTTCTTCCAGCGCGCCGATGGCCTGGCGCACGGTGTTGCGGCTGATATCATACGAGCGGCAGAGCTCGGCCTCGCTCGGCAGCAGGTCGCCGACCTTGAGCGCGCCGGAGGTGATGCTGCGCTTGATGATGCCCATCAGCTGGGAGTAGAGCGGAATTTCACTGTCAAGCGACAGCGGATTTTTGAGAATCGGATTGTGCTCCATGATGGGAACCTCCCGAGAAATACGTTTTGGAATATTCCCATCATACCACATATCTTTGAGATGTTCCAGTACTTTTTCCCGCCCGCCGCTGAAAAACCGCAAAAAAAGGAGGGGGTAGCCCCTCCTTTTTAGGAATTGCGCATTACCAGCCGGTCCCGAGCTCTGTTCCGTACCAGCGGCCGTCGTCCCTGAGCTGGATGGTGCAGCAGCGGTAGAACTCATAGGCGTCCTTAGGCGCGGCGGGGTTCTCGCATTTGACGGTGTTGCCCGCCATGGCGCTTTGCAGCGCGTTGGCGCTCTCCGCCGTGAATTCCACCCTTACGGCAAAGCAGTAGGTGTTGTCGTCGATCTCGCCCGCCTTGCGCTTGGCCTGCGTGGTCTCCTCGGCGGGGTTTACCGTGACATTGAGCCATGTGAATTTATAGATGCTGCCGCTCGTCACCTCTTTCTGCGTCCCGTAATAGGCGTTCGCCCAGTTCTGCGCGGCCTCCTGCCACGAAAAGCTCTTCGACTGGGCGCGGACGTCGGAGGTGAGCATGTCGGAATACTCCGCCGTGTCGTACCACACGCGCATCAAGTCGTAAAGTGTGCGGCCATCATTGTCCACGATGCTGAAATCGCCGACCGCGCGGTAATAGCGTTCGCTTTTGCCCGACACATATTTGACGGTGTTCGTTCCCTTATAGAATATCAGGCACGTCGCCTGCGCGTTGTGCGGCCAGAGCTCGACAGAGTCCAGACCGTCGAGGTTTTTCGGCTTGTCGATGGGCTTGTATTCATAGCTGTCGAGCGCGACGGAATAGCCCGTCAAAAGGGGAGCATGGCTCCCGCTCTCGCCGCTGGCGGGGCAGAAGGCGAGAATGTCGACCGTGGCGGCATTCGACGCGAGCACAAGGTCGCTTTCAAATGTCGCTTCCTTGTCCGGCGTCTTGTTGTACCATGCGAGCATCGCGTCGAAGATCGTCGCATAGTCGCCGTAGCTGCTGACCTTGTAGTAGCGCGTATCGCCGTGCTGGTAGAGCATGAAATCCGAGCCCTCGTAGAAGGTAAAGCGCGCAGAATTGCTGAGGCTGAGGCAGAGGGCGAGGGGATTCCCGCCGCCGGGCGGAACAGCGCTGCCCGAGGGCGAGGACTCAGACGGATCGTACTCTTTATAATCGCACGTATCGAGCAGAACGGTCGGGGCGGCGTCCTTCGGATCGTGGCCGCCGACCGCCATGCCGTCGGTATTCAGACTGAGCTAGGACGCGCCGCCATTCGATGCAAGCTGAAGGTCGGTCTGAAATGCGGTATCGTCAGGCGCTGGATCGGAAGATTCGGAACCGTTGGGGGAACCATCCGTGAAAAGAATCTTTGACGTCCGGAAGCTGTTGACCATCGCCTGCAAGATGACGGCCTCGCCCTCAACGGCGCGGTCGCGGTTCCAGCCCCACTGATTCTCTTCCGTGCTGCCGTCGAACGTCCAGTGCGTTGTGACCTCGTAGCAGGTGCCGTCCGGCGCATCAAAGAGCGTGACAATTGTGTTGCTCATGCCCTCGTGCGTCACAAAGCGCCAGCCCGCGTCGGTCTTCTCGGCCTTTGCGCCGGTGCTTTCCCATTCCGCCTTCGCTTCGTCAAGGCTCTGCTCGAGCTTCTTTGCGTTGAAGTAGGAGCCGGTGTCGTAGCGGGAGTACCAGAACTCCGTCCCCGGATTGCACGCCCAGGCGGTGATCGGCGCATAGAAGTAGTAGCTGCCGTCGCCCGAAATGAGCCGCGCCTCGCACTGGTTGGCGCGGCCGTAGCCGTCCGTTGCCGCGTTCAGCAGGTTGGGAATGTACATCTTCGGCAGATCAAGCCCCGCATAGTCGATGTAGAAGTCGTGCAGGTAATACTTTTCCTCTCCGCTGTAGTTGCATCCGTCGTACCACAGTCCGTCGTTGCCGGTATAGGTGCCGATGACCTGATAGCCGGTCTTCTCGCCGTAGGTGTAGCGCAGGACGGTGAGATAGTGCGTCCAGCTCTCTCTGAGGTAACCATCATCCGTCACATACTGCCCGCCCACGGGTTCGATTTCCACGCCCGCCTCGTTCGTGGGCTTCATCTCATACTGGAAGTACCACAGCTCCAGCACCGTGCCGTCGGGGGAGAGGTTGCCGAGCGAATCGGCGAACTCGAGCTGCGTCACGCGCACGTCGGCGACCGTGTCTTCGATCGAGCGGGACGCATATTCATTGTTTTCCGACACGGAATAGGTCATCGTGCCTTTTTTGAGGTCTTCCACGCATGCGGCGGCATAGTTGTCCATCGAGGCGTAGATCGTGTCGTCCTGTTTTTCCAGCCGG
>OHAG01001707.1_pt1 | contig 13472 bp, 10 predicted proteins | sample 1577081 | NCBI WGS metagenome assembly OHAG01 (sample SAMEA3541513, study PRJEB24748) | human gut metagenome | biome: human gut; feature: human-associated habitat; material: faeces | place: China | collected 2012
ATCCTACTGAATCGAGTCCACCTTATAATCCTGTGCCTCAACTGCCTCTTTCAACGTATCGTCCGCCACATCCGCACTCATGCTTACGACCGCGGTTCCTTTCTCATGACTGACCTCTGCGCTCTCCACGCCTGCCAGTGCCTCCAACGCTTTCTTTACGCGTGCCTCACAGTGTCCACACATCATTCCTTCGATATTCATTGTCTTTGTCATCGTTATTCCCTCCATATTTTTATCATTTTTTTGATTCTCACTTTTTTGCAATTCTTTTGAAACAGTTTCATTTTCATTTGCTGTTTGCCCAATTGACCGGGTGTCTTCTGCCTCCGTCCTAACTGCACCTGCGTTTTCTGCTTTATCTCCGCCTTTATTAGCAGCCTTCTCAGCCCTCTTCCGCATCGGATGATCCTTCGATGCATCGTGCATCTTAAACAGATTCAGCCGCAGCGCGTTCGTCACTACGCAGAAGCTGGATAAGCTCATCGCTGCAGCGCCGAACATCGGATTTAATTTCCATCCAAAGATAGGATACCACAAACCGGCTGCAAGTGGAATACCCACAACATTGTAAAAGAATGCCCAGAACAGGTTTTCGTGAATATTTCGAAGCGTCGCACAGCTTAGACGGATTGCCGCCGGAACATCACTCAAACGGCTCTTCATCAGCACCACATCCGCGGCATCAATCGCGATATCTGTACCGGCTCCGATCGCGATACCTATATCGGCACGCGTGAGCGCCGGGGCATCATTGATACCATCACCGACCATTGCCACCTTGCCCTGTTCTTTCAGGCTGCGGATGACACTCTCTTTCCCATCCGGAAGTACTCCGGCAATGACTTCATCCACACCAGCCTGTGCCCCAATCGCACGGGCGGTCCGCTCATTATCTCCGGTCAGCATGACCACACGGATTCCCATGTTCTGCAGTTCCTTGACCGCCTGCGGGCTGTCTTCCTTGATGATATCTGCCACGGCAATCATACCAGCCAGACGACCATTTTTCATAAAGCACAGCGGCGTCTTGCCTTCCGATGCCAGACGCTCAAAGGATGCCTGTTCCTGTGCGGACACCGTCGTATGTCCGCTGATATAGGAAAAACTTCCGCCTGCCAGTGAAGCGCCGTCTAACGTACCGGAAAGTCCATTACCCGGCAGCGCCTGGAAATCAGCCGCCTCCGGCGCATCAATCTGCTGTTCTTTTGCATAGAGAAGAACAGCTTTCGCCAATGGGTGCTCACTCTTCTTTTCCAGGGAAAGCGCCAGGCTTACCAGCTCCTTCTCAGTCACACCTCCAGACGGGATGACGTCGGTCACACGCGGCTCGCCGCTGGTGATCGTACCCGTCTTATCAAGCGCTACAATGTCCATTTTTCCGGTTTCTTCCAGCGAAACAGCTGTCTTGAACAAGATTCCGTTTTTCGCGCCCATGCCGTTGCCGACCATAATCGCAACCGGCGTAGCCAGTCCCAGTGCACACGGGCAGCTGATAACCAGTACGGAAATACCTCGCGCCAGTGCGAATCCAAACGTCTGTCCTGCCAGTAGCCAGATAATCGTTGTCACCACTGCGATCGTGATAACCGCCGGGACAAACACGCCGGAAACCCGATCTGCAATCTTGGCGATCGGCGCTTTCGTCGCCGCCGCGTCGCTGACCATGCGGATGATCTGCGACAGGGAGGTATCTTCACCGACTCTGGTCGCCTCACAGCGCAGATAACCAGACTGGTTGACCGTTGCCGCCGAAACCGGGTCACCCTGTGCCTTATCCACCGGAATACTCTCGCCGGTCAGTGCTGCCTCGTTGACCGCGCTTGCTCCTTCCAGAACCACGCCGTCCACCGGGATATTTTCACCTGGGCGTACAACAAATACATCACCTTTCTTTACCTCTTCAATCGGAACCTTTGTTTCCACTCCATCCCGGATGATAACAGCTGTCTTCGGTGCCAGTTTCATCAGTCCCTTTAAGGCATCCGTCGTTTTTCCCTTGGAACGCGCCTCCAGCATTTTTCCGACTGTGATCAGCGCCAGAATCATTGCCGCCGACTCAAAGTAAAATTCATGCATGTAGGACATGACTGCCGTGCCGTTGCCCTTTAACTGTGCGTCCGTCATCGCAAACAACGCATATGTGCTGTAAATAAACGACGCGCCAGAACCAAGTGCTACCAGCGTGTCCATGTTCGGGGCGCGGTGTAAAAGTCCCTTGAAACCGCTGATAAAGAATTTCTGGTTAATCACCATGATAATTCCGGCCAAAAGGAGCTGCAAAAGTCCCATCGCCACATGGTTGCCATCCATAAAGTGCGGCAGCGGCCAGCCCCACATCATATGTCCCATCGACATATACATAAGGACTGCTAAGAATCCCAGCGATGCGATCAGACGGTGTTTTAAGACCGGCGTCTCCCGATCTTTTAAGGCGTCCTCTACCTCCGACGCGCTCTGCGCCTGCGCTACAGTGCCCTGTCCTTTCAGGGATGCGCCATATCCGGCATCTTCCACCGCATGAATCACGGTCTCCGGGGGCACATCGCCCTCGACGCCCATCGAATTTGTCAGCAGGCTGACCGAGCATGCCGTGACACCCGGCACTTTCGATACTGCCTTTTCAACCCGGCTGCTGCATGCCGCGCAGCTCATGCCGGTTACTGTATATTGCTTCATGGTCTCCTCCTATCTCTTAACTGTCCTTATAATATACCCCCATAGGGTATATGTCAACCCCAATTTCATTTATGATCTCTTTTTCTCAACAAAATAATAATGGACGCAAAAAGACTCTGTCCGGAGAATTTCCCCTTACAGAGTCTTTTATACATTCGCATCCATGCCGCCCTTTTGCGGGCATAGACATTATTCCATTTTTATCTGCGCATCATCCAAACAGCACGCCCAGCACGCCGTAGGACAGAATCGACATAATCACCGTCGCCAGCGCGATACCGACTAAAATCGCGCCAAATGCCTTGCCAAATTTCATGTGGAGCAGGGATGCCACCAGCGCGCCTGTCCATGCGCCGGTTCCCGGAAGCGGGATGCCGACAAAGAGCATCAGCCCCCAGAACTCATATTTCTCGATCTGCCCTTTTTTGCTCATCGCTTTGCGTTCCAGCCACAGCGCAATACCACGGAAACACGGAACCTTCTTCATCCACTCCAGCACATGGCGGATCAGAAGCAGGATAAACGGGATCGGCAGGATATTTCCCACGATACAGATCGGGATCGCCCGCAGGATCGGCACGTTTAAGAGTGCCGGTGACGCAGCCAGAAGCCCGCCTCGAAGTTCCAGAATCGGAATCATCGAGATAATGAAGATAATTGCCTCCTTCGATATGACTCCGGATAAATTAGCTGTAAACCATTGTACCAGTGAATCCATAAATTATGCCTGCTCCCCGCTGTTATTTTCATTCTGTGCCGCAGTATCGGTGGTGTTCTCCGAAACAGAGTCCGAAGCATCCGCGGAATCCGCGTCTGGGCCAGCCGTGCCTTCTGTTTCTGCGTTGTCAACCGCCTTATCTGCTGCAGCTTCATCCTTCTCTTCAAAGATAGTCTCCTGCATCTCCTCTGGTTCTTCCGGCTCATGCACATCTGCAGATGTCGTCGAATCCATCGGCGCACCGCACCGGCTGCAGAATGCCGCATTTTTCTCCACCTTTGCGCCGCACTCCGCGCAGACTCTTGTGCCCTCTAACTCGGCAATCTCATCCTCCAGGGACGCAATCTTCACAAGCCCTGCCTGGATAGTGTGGAACTCATCTGCAAATTTCCCTTCCAGCTCGCCCTCATGTCTGTCATAGTATGCTTTTCCCAGTGTGATATATGCCTTATTAATCTTATCTTTCTCGGCGGACAGCTTCGATTTCAGCTGTAATACGCCTGTGATGTCCTTTACCCGGTTCGCAGCTTCCTTGCTCTTATCGCTGATCACCTTTCCAAGTTCATCGAAAAATGCCATATTTCTTCCTCCTCTGCGGGATATGTACGCCTCAAATTTCGTTCTGCCTGATGGGACAGTGCATCGCTGTTCTAAATGCAACGGCAGGTTCATGCAAAACCAAGGCATCTGATATTTTCTCATAACGATTCAGCCGGTTTTTGCATCAAATACATAAACCGGCTGAACCGCTACGTTTCCCCCTATTTTAGCCCCTACAGAGGAGAAAGTCAATCTTTTGCATCCCTAAATCAACTCTAGGCAACTTTTTTAATACGCAAACACCCGGTTCAGCCGCATCAATTCCGGTGTCAGGCCGAAGGTCGATTTCACAAACTCCGGAACCTTGCCATAGCGGAACGAGCGCTGGTAGATGCCATACTGACCCGATTCATCCATTTCATAGTCCGCCGCATATTCCCCATCATACAGGACATTCTGACCGGCATCCACCGTATATGTCTGACCTATCTCATTTTCCTCCATTGAATTTACCGAATCCCTCAAATCATCCTCTGAAACTGCCCCTGTGTCCTCTATACCGGACACATATACTGCAATATTGATCCCCTGATATGCCTCCGCCATTTGATTGATCTGCACCATATCATCCGAAGCGGAGTTTGCAAGAATTTCTGCAATCTGTTCCGGATCTGTAATCGTTACCTCGCGTCTGCTGTTATTCTGAAGATACTCCCGCTGGCGTTTTCCAAGCTCTGTATCTGCCGGTGCCAGCTGATCCTCCGGAATCTTGCCGCCCTGATACTGAAGCACGATTTTTTCTGTATTTTCCGGCGTCACCTTGCTGCCGACCTCGGTACCACACTGTTTCAAAATCGCGATCGTCTCCTGGAAGGACGGATAAATCGGGTAATAATCAAACTGGTTAAATGTGTCATAATAGCCGCCATTTTTACGAATCACATCAATCATCGCCTGCATCTCATTTGTCTTAAACTGAATCTCCGCGATCGGCATCTCCTCCCGGCGCATATCTGGCGTCAGAGCCATCAGCTCTTTCTGGTATGCAGCAAGAAGCGCCGCCTTCGTCTGCTCATCCGGAAGCTTCACATGGCTGCAGTCCTCTTCCTCTTTGTAATTGATGCCTGCGGCATCGTCTGCCTGTAGGGACAGCACCGGGTACATTCCCAGTTTATAGCTCTGATTTTCATAAATGGAATCTAGCTGTTCCCGCAGCTCCGATACATTGATCGTGCGGTAATTACGGTAAACGGTTTTTCCATTGTTCAGATGCCAGGACAGCACGATCGAATCATAGCGTGAATCCAGATCCGCCTCACTCATCCAATCCTGTCCGCCGTTCAAATGCTTCCGCTGTCTGGAAGCTGTCTCGATGCCCTGCGCGCCAATTTCCCGCAGGACACGGATTCCATCCTCATCCGAGATCTGCATTTTATCTGCCACATCTCCCTGGGACGCCCATTCCATTCCAACACTGTAGCCATCCCTATACATTCTCGGAGTCACATGGTAAGCCCCTGCCGCATTGTTGTCCAGCGCATCACAGTAAATACCCGCGTATGCAACCTTGTCAGCATCCGGCAGATAGCTGTCATATCCTGCCACATCCAGGCGGAACCCTAAGAAAATGGCTGCCACTGCCACCGCACTGATGGCAAGCTGTCTCTTATGCGCAAACAAGCTCTTAAAATCGAAATGATAGATAATTTCGATCAGGCAGCTGGTGATGAGCAGTCCGCAGATCAAGCCAAACACGGTCCAGATATCATCATTCAGGATTGATCGGAAAATCATTCCGGAAAACAGCGAGATCGGCACAACCAGAAGGAAACGGATCACCGGCTCACTTACCTTAAATGCCATCGCTCTTCCAGCCGCCTCAGACGGGCGTTTCCGGTACAGGAACATTCCCAGGCCAAAGAGCAGGGCTGCCACTGCCAATGCAATGACTGCCATCCGGGTGGGATGATCAGAACCAGTTGCCGTGCCGTACCAGAAAACCGGTGAGGTACGCTCGCACCAGCGCAGCAGGAAATTGCCATTGTCATAAAACGTCATGAAGTATTCAGAAAAATACGTCGATATCACTGCAGCCACGCCCGGTCCCCAGCTAAAAAATACGCCGGTTCCAAGTAATCCTACGATCAGATTGCCTGTCAGAATCACTGCCAGCACCACCGTCATGTACACCAGGGTAAAAAAGCACATATGCTGTACATACCCAATCAGCAGGGTTCCCCATGAAAATGGCGCGCCCTTCACCTGCAGCATCACACCTGCCACCAGCAGAAATACCAGATACGGGACTGCCAGATACAGGATACCGTCCAGGCAGGTCACAGTATAAAGCATTTCACGGCTGATCGGAAGGCTGTGAAAAAAATCCGTTTTCTTTTTCGAATGGAGATACGAAAAACCGGACGCTGCCAGCACCACCGCCGTCACAATCAGGATAAATACCAGCATTGCATTCTGGATCGAATACATATGCAGCATCTCATTGGTCAGCTTTAATTTTGCTTCTGCTAACGCCGCTTCGACGCTCAGATCTTTAGACAAGTTATCCGGACGCAGCATTATGCTGGTTTCCAGCGCTGTCAGGACTGGAAACAGAAAGAAGCACAAAAGTGCGGTAAGCGCCACGCTCCAGAGACGCTGCTTCGTATTTTCTCTCATATATTTAAAAAACAAGCCTTTTGATGTCATAACCAGCCACCTCCGTTTCACTGATAAAGATCTCTTCCAGGGAAAGCGGTATCATTTCAAAAAACACCGGATGATACGCCTGTAAAATTGTCTGAATCTCTTCCCGTTTTCCGCGCACAGTAAGCGTCAGGAGACTTCCCCTCTGTTCCGTCTTTATAATATCGATTCCCTGCAAATCGCTGCTCCCCACTCCCGCCGGAAGCACACACTGAATCTTGTGAATATTTAACTTCATATCGTCCAGATCCTTTGAGAGAAGCATTCCTCCCTTGTGAAGCAGACCTACATGGTCGCAGATATCTTCCAGCTCCCGCAGATTATGGGAGGCGATGACCGGCGTGAGGTTCCGCTCCTCGATATCATTGGCAAAAAGACTCTTGACCGTCTGCCGCATGACCGGATCCAGCCCGTCAAACGTCTCGTCGCAGAACAGATAATCGGTTCCCGCGCAGATGCCCAGCAGCACAGCGAGCTGTTTTTTCATACCCTTCGAAAAGGTCTGCACCTTCCGCCGGCTTTCCAGTTCAAAATTCTTTAGCAGTTTATCAAACCGGGCTGCATCAAACTTCGGATAAATCCCCTGATAAAATACTTTCATGTCTTCCGCCGTTCCATTGCTTAAGAAATACGGCTCATCCGGGATATAAAAGCATCGTGCCTTTACCTTTGTATTCTCAAATACTGTCTCATCATCAACCGTAATGCTCCCTTCGTCCGGCTTTAAAATACCGGCTGCCATCCGCAAAAAGGTACTTTTTCCGGCGCCGTTAGTTCCGATCAGACCAAAGACACTTCCATTGTGAATCTCCGCATGGATATGATCGACTGCCACTGTATCATAAAAACGCTTCGTCAGATTCTCAGCCTTTATCATTCCTGTTTCCTCCTTCCTCACTTCCATAGCTCTGGATGACCTGCTCCTGGAACTCCAGCATCGTGATGCCGGTTCCTTTTGCATCCCGGATCAGAAGTTCCAGCTGATCCCAGATCTCCTGCCGCTTCCTCTCCCGAATCTGCCGGTTATCCGCCACAAAACTGCCCCTGCCCTTAACCGAATAAATATATCCCTGGCGTTCCAGCTCTGCATACGCCCGCTGGATCGTATTCGGATTCATCGACAGCTCCGTTGCCAGACTCCGCACGGATGGAAGCTGACTGTCCTGCTCCAAAATCCCCCGGACCATCAGATCCGACAGCTTCTCAACAATCTGCTCATAGAGAGGTCGTCGATCTTTATAATCAATCAGAATCATGCTCACATTCTCCTTTCCTCCATTCTGCCCTGTATCAAAAATCATAAGTGTATTAGTTCGTTTAATACAGTTATAGTATACAAAAAGGGCAGCCGATTGTCAACCGACTGCCCTCTTACGATTTTCTTAACAACCTTTTCGGTTATATCCGAATAGAAACAAACTTCTGCAATCAAAGATTGATTACTGAGCCTGTGTCTCCTCAGCTGCCTCAGTCTCTTCTGCTTCAGCCTCAGTCTCCTCAGCTGCCTCAGTCTCTTCCTCAGATGCCTCTTCGGTCTCTTCCTCGGAAACTTCCTCAGTCTCTTCTGTTTCAGCCTCGGTCTTCTCAGCTGCCTCAGTCTCTTCTGCCTCTACAGTCTCCTCTGCTGCTGCAGTTGTCTCCTCTGCTTTGCTGCCGCAAGCGGTCAGAGCAGATGCTGCTACCATTGCACTCATAACTAAGATTGCTGCTGTTTTTGTAAGATTCTTTCTCATAATTATTCTCTCCTCTTTAAAACATACGATTTATGTTTTCTTGTACCTCATCGGTACGTGACCTATAATAAAAACAAATTATGTCCAAAATATGAACAGATAATTAACATTCACTAAATAAATCCCGTATTTCTTACAAAAATCGAAAGTTTTCGTAAGAAAAGTCCTTGTTTCTGTTGACTTTACATTATTTTTTAAGGTCTTTAAATCTTAATATATATGCAGCAGTTTTCTTGTTTCAATGCTGTTTTTTCCCGATTTCCGGCTTATTTTTATTCTTTTTTCGTTTCTTTATGAACAAGGTTCTCGATTTTGTGTTTACGATTTGTTCACAATTTAGCCAAATTTGAACGGTTGGAACCGAACTGAAATTCCGTCATATATTTCCGGTAGCGAAGCGGCAGATGCATCCGCTGACAGGCTGGATTTTCCCGCTCCTTAATTCCTATCTGATGAAAAAATGCACTCCAGAGCGCCGCATATTCGCTCTGATCGGTTCTCCCGGAAAGCGCCTGCAGGGGTTCTGTCTCAGCCCCACGCATCATATACCACCGCCCCTTTCCTGTCCAGACTCCCGCTTCCTGGTGATTTTTATCATAGATAATAAATGGTTCCGAGGGCAGGCGATCTGTAAAATACGGCATCAGCAATGCCGTCACCCGGTTTTTCGGACCAATCTCAGAAAATAGTACATGATCGGAATATTCTGCAAACCGCAGAAATTCTGTCTGCAAATGCGCTTCATTGGCAACCGCACGGTTGATCTGAAAGACTGTCTGCACCGCCGGTATCTGTAAATTTTCCGTGATACGCCTCCCTACTGCCCCTGCGCTAAACCCACAGACCAGAAAGCGGTAGACCGCCTCTGCCCGATCCTCCCGCTCACTCAGCGCCGTGCGGTAAATCCAGCTGTACGCCAGTTCTGACAGGGATCGGCGCACCGAGCGCACGACTTTCTGTGCCTTGAGCCGATCCACCGCCACCTCTCGATACTCCGAAAACAGGCTGTAATTATATTCGCCCTGTACTTCCAGCCGCACGTTCTCATGCCCTAAGCGGCTGTTCCAGGCATCATATACTCCTGTGAATATACCTTCCGGACTGTCTTCGCATACAAATACAACCATTGTTCTCTCCTCCGTCTGCTTCATGCCTGCGCCATATGAAAATCATCAAACAGCGACATCTGGCGGTACAGCCCGCTCTGTGACAGCTGCCACTGCTTCCGCTTCTCTTCACTGATTAGCTGTGCCGCGATCGCATCCTCATGGATCTGCACCGGGTACATCATCCGCCCTGAACAGGTAATGAAGTATACTGCCCGCTTCAGCACAACTCCCATCTTCTTCAAATCTTCAAACCGAAGCGCCACCTGTTTTCTCGCTGCGACAATCCGCATCGCAGACTTTACCCCGATGCCCGGAACCCGCAGAAGTGTCTCATACGGTGCCCGGTTTATCTCCACCGGAAACTCACCCAGATTCTGCAGCGCCCAGTCGCACTTCGGATCCAGAAACACATTAAAATTAGGGTGCTTTTCACTCAGAAGTTCCGATGCCCGGAAGCCATAGTAGCGCATCAGCCAGTCCGCCTGGTACAGACGGTGTTCCCGCAGAAGCGGCGGTCCGTCCGGAAGATCCGGAAGCAGGCTGTCCTCATTCACCTTGATAAACGCCGAATAAAAGACCCTCTTTAATCCAAAATTCCGATACAGCGCTTCCGCGACCGCAACCATCTGATAATCACTCTCCGGAGTCGCCCCGACAATGAGCTGTGTGCTCTGACCGCCGGGGACGAAATAATTCTTGCGGTTTGAGATATTTCCCAGTCCGAAACTGCCATAGATCGATCGTCCTGGGATGACACGGGGGATCTCCGGTGTATGTGTCCTTCCAACCCTTTCATCCATTTCCCCCGGCTCTTTCGACCTCATAAATCCTTTTACCTTGTCTCCATTCCGCCCCCAATCCATCTTTGTCTCTGTCTGATTCGGACTCAGAATTCCCTTGTCAGCCTGCAGACATTCCCTTTCCCCTTTTCCTATCGCTTTACCACCAATTCCATATCTCCCGTCTCCCGGAATCTGAATTTCTCCGCGCTCTTTCTGCGGAAGCCATGCCCCTCTGCTCTCCAGACGCCCTTCCTGCTCCAGCTGTCTCGCGATCCCAGTCTGGATCTGGCGCATCGGGCGCAGTATCTTGTCCCGCGTCTTTCCCGGTGCCAGGCGCGCCAGACCATCAGCCGTCGGAAGCTCCAGATTCACACTCATCCGGTCCGCCAGAAAGCCCACTCTCTCAATCAGCTCCGGATCTGCCCCCGGAATTGCTTTCACATGGATGTAACCGTTAAATCGATGGACGCGCCGAAGGCGGTACAAGGTCTGATACAGCAGTTCCATCGTGTGATCCGGTGTCTCCAGCACACCGGAACTTAAAAACAATCCTTCTATATAGTTGCGCCGGTAAAATTCCATCGTCAGACGGCAGACCTCCTCCGGCGTAAAGGAGGTACGGACCGTGTCATTGCTCCGACGGTTGACACAGTAATGACAGTCATAGATGCACTGGTTCGTAAATAAAATTTTCAGCAGGGAGATACAGCGCCCATCCGAGGCAAAACTGTGGCAGATGCCGTCCACCCGGCTGTTTCCAAGAAAGCCTTCCTTTCCCTTTCTACCCACGCCGCTGGAGGTGCAGGCGGCGTCATACTTTGCCGCATCCGATAAAATACTTAACTTTTCTTCGATTGAAAGATTTTCCTGTATCAGCATGAGATTCTGCCTCCTCCCGTTTCTCGAACATTAGTTCTGTGCTTATCATATCACACTCTCTTTTTAAATGCAAGCTGTTTTTCGAACACACATTCTATTGTCATGCACACTGTATCCAAGCCTTTCCAATCTACGCAAAGCATTGTTAAATTTCCTCTTAAAATATAATTTCGATAACACATGACAGTATTTCTGATTGTTTTCCTCGCAAGCCGCGTTTATAATAATAAAGAAGGATTGAAGGTATAGAATGAATTATTTTTATAGGTAGGATGAAGGAGGAGTTTACAATGGCTATTTTAGTTACTGGAGGCGCCGGTTACATCGGCAGTCATACCTGCATCGAACTTTTAAACGCCGGATATGAGGTCGTTGTCATGGACAACCTTTACAATGCCAGTGAGGAAGCGCTGCGCCGCGTGGAGAAAATCACCGGCAAGCATGTAACCTTTTACAAGGCAGATATGCTGGATCGCGAGGCAGTCAATGAGATTTTTGAGAAAGAATCCATCGATTCGGTCATTCATTTTGCAGGCTTAAAGGCAGTCGGAGAATCCGTTGCGAAGCCACTGGAATATTACCACAACAATATCACCGGAACCTTGCTTCTCTGCGACGTAATGCGCAATCATGGCGTCAAGAAAATCATTTTCAGTTCCTCCGCTACCGTATACGGAGATCCGGCATTCGTCCCGATCACCGAAGAATGCCCGAAAGGCAAAATCACAAACCCTTACGGTCAGACAAAGGGAATGCTTGAGCAGATTTTAACTGACCTGCACGTGGCAGATCCGGAATGGAATGTCGTTCTGCTCCGCTACTTCAACCCAATCGGTGCACACAAGAGCGGTCTGATCGGCGAGGATCCGAAGGGAATCCCGAACAACCTGGTTCCTTATATCGCACAGGTTGCTGTCGGCAAGCTGAAATGTCTCGGTGTCTTCGGCAATGATTACCCGACTCCGGACGGAACCGGTGTGCGCGATTACATCCACGTAGTTGACCTTGCAGTCGGTCATGTAAAAGCACTCCAAAAATTTAACGATAAGCCAGACGTATATATCTACAACCTCGGCACCGGCAAAGGCTACAGCGTACTCGATGTTGTCAAGGCTTACGAAAAAGCCTGCGGCAAAACAATTCCTTATGAAATCAAGCCACGCCGCGCCGGCGATATCGCAACCTGCTACTCCGATGCTACCAAAGCGAAAAATGAACTCGGCTGGGAAGCTCAGTACGGCATTGAGGAGATGTGCGCTGACTCCTGGAAATGGCAGTCGATGAACCCGAACGGATATCGGGACGCTGAGGACTAAGAGATGAAAAAGAATGTGCTTGGCACATTCTCGCGCCGAGCGCGGTCGCTTGCGACATGTTTCTGCTTCGCGCGAGTGCGCATCATTGGCACGTTAGTGCCTTTTTGTGTAATAGGGAATTCCAGGAAATTTCCTATTACATGACAAAAGCGACTGACAGATGTCCACCCTAACATCTGCCAGCCGCTTTTTCTGTTCTTTATTTGTGTTCCGCAAATCCCCGCCGCATTTTTTCCAGCGCCCGCTTCTCGATCCGGCTCACATAAGAACGCGAGATTCCAAGTCCGTCGGCAATCTCCCGCTGCGTCTGTTCCTTTCCGCCAAACAGCCCGTACCGGCTGCGTAAGACGATTTTCTCTGTTTCTTTTAAACACGCCTCATAGGCGCGGTAAAGCTGTTCAATTTCCTGCTTTAAAATAATGGTTTCCAGAACTTCTTTTCCTTCTGCCTCCAGCACATCCATCCGGCTGACGGTTTCTCCATCTTTATCTACCCCGATCGGGTCATATAACGAGATATCCTTTGCATATTTTTTACCAGCGCGGAAGGTCATCAGAATCTCATTCTCGATACATTTCGCCGCATACGTCGCCAACCGCGATCCCCGCTCCGGATGAAACGTATTGACCGCTTTAATGAGCCCGATGGTGCCGATCGACAGGAGATCTTCCATTTCATAATCTGTACCCTGATATTTTCTGGTCACATGCGCCACCAGCCGTAAATTTCGCTCTATCAGAGTATTGCGTGCCTCATGGTCTCCCTCTTTCATGCGTTCCAGACAGGACCGTTCCTCTCCAGGTGTCAAAGGCTTTGGAAATGTATGCAAAGAAAAAGCCACCCTGAAGCTTACTTACTGATAGTTTATGCTTCGGTGGCTTTTCCAGTGCACCACTTGCTTTTCCGATTTTAGAAAGGGCGCTAAAAATCATACCATCCAGCCGGTTATAAATCCGCTGCGTGTGAACTACTCGGTAACTAAGTTACCAGAGCATCTGAAATCTGGCGGGATACCG
>OHAG01001717.1_pt1 | contig 13428 bp, 15 predicted proteins | sample 1577081 | NCBI WGS metagenome assembly OHAG01 (sample SAMEA3541513, study PRJEB24748) | human gut metagenome | biome: human gut; feature: human-associated habitat; material: faeces | place: China | collected 2012
AACCCGCCTGCGGCAGTTCGCGTGCCCCGCTCAGCCGATGCAGAAAAGAAGCCGCCCGTCAGGGGCGAACGCGCCTGCGGCAGTTCGTGTGCCCCGGTCAGCCGATGCAGAAAAGGAGCTGCCCGTCAGGGGCGAACCCGCCTGCGGCAGTTCGTGTGCCCCGGTCAGCCGGCGCAGAAAAGGAGCTGCCCGGATAGGGCGAACCCGCCTGCGGCAGTTCGTGTGCCTTGGTCACCTTGTGCCGAGAAAAGAAAAGCACCGCAGAATTGCTTCCACGGTGCTCAAAGTATGCACTTTTACTCAAATCGCAGCAGCGTATCGACATCCTTACGCGCCGGAGCCTGCGGGTCCTGTGCCGGATGACCGAGTGCGATGAGCGCGGCCACTTCCTGACCCTCGGGGATTTCCACGACCTTGGCAACCTCGGCGGGATCGTAAATGCCCATGATGACCGTGCCGAGACCGAGCGCGTGCGCGGCAAGGCAGAAGGTCTGCGCGGCAACGCCCGCGTCAAAGGACTGCCAGTGAGTGGCAAGCGGGGTGCTGAACGAGCCGTCGCGCTCGTAGCCGGAGCGCTCCTTGATCATGGTCAGCACGACCAGCGCCGGTGCGCCGTGGGTGGTCTTCTGGTTGAAGGCGAAGTCCAGCATGCAGTCGTCCGCCAGCTTGTCCTTCTTTTCCTTGTCGGTCACAACGATGTAGCGCGCGATCTGCGTATTCTTCCAGCTCGGCGCAAAGGCAGCAGCTTCAACGACCTGACGAACCTCGTCCTCGGTCACAGGCTGCTCGGTGAACTTGCGGATGCTTCGGCGGGTTTTGATACATTCCAGTGCTTCCATGAGAATATCTTCCTTTTTAGAGTATGTTTGACTTTATTATAGCAGAGCGGAAAAGCAAGTGCAAGTTAATTATCCGCCATTACCTTAATATAGTAGCGGCGATGGCGCGGACCGTCGAACTCGCAGAAGTACACGCCCTGCCAGATGCCGAGGAGGGGCTTGCCGTCCTCGATGAGCACGGTCTGGCTCGGGCCGACATAGCTGCACTTGAGGTGCGCGGTCGAATTGCCCTCGGCATGCCGGAACTCGCGCCGGTCGGGAAACGCCTCGCGCAGACCGAGCAGCAGGTCGTGCTGCACATCCGGGTCGGCGTTTTCGTTGATGGTGATACCGGCGGTCGTGTGCGGACAGTACACCACAGCAAGACCGCTCTGTACACCGCTCTCGCGGATGACTTCACGCAATCTGGCGGTGATATTGTACATGCCCTCGTGATCGGTCGAGATGGAAAATTCCCTGGTTTTCATGCTCATTCTCCTCGGCTTTCGTGCAGATAGGTCGCTTCCAGATCGGAAAGGTGCAGCTTTACGGCAAGCGGGTACTTCTCGAACGCATGCGCGAGTGCGAAGCTGCCGCCCTTGACCGACTCGTCAAAGCCGCCCATGTGCCAGCGCACGGCGATGGCCTCCTCCGTGCGCAGCCGCATGAACCGCTCGATCAGGAACACGGATTTTTCGCCGTGACCATACGGAAACTGGTCGTCTACTGCGTAAACCGGCACCTTTTCCCACTCGCCGCGGTCGTTTTTGCGGTTGCGGAGCTCGGTCTTGTAGAAACCGGCCTTGCACAGATCGTGCAGGAGCGAAACGATGGTGTAGCTTTCCAGATCGTCGGTCTCGGGATTGAAATGCTTGGAGATCAGCACGTTGTACACGTTGAGCGAGTGGTCGAGCAGACCGCCCTCATACGCAGCGTGGAACCGCGTGGACGCGGGAGCCGTGAAGAAATCCGTGCCCTCGAGCCACGCAAGCAGCTTTTCCGCGCCCGGACGATGGATGTTTTTGTTGTAGGTTTCGATGAAAATCTCTTTATTTGACATGTTGTTCCTCCATTCGGGTGCGGGCAAGCCGCAGAAGCGTATCCCGCCGATTGTCGGTCTGACCGTCTATCACGGCATCCAGCAGGGCGTGCAGCATTTCACCGACCGGTCTGCCGCGCAGACCGAGCGCCTGTAAATCGGTTCCGTTTACGGCAAGCTGCCGCAGCGAGAAGCATTGCTCCTGCGCGAGCACGCGGTTCAGCAGCGCTTCGGTCTCAAACAGCTGCGCCACATAATCGCGGCTGGTGCCTTGACCGACCGCGTCGCCTTTTTTGATCGCCAGCAGGTCGCGGAACCGCGCCTCTCCGATGCGCGACAGGCTGCGCCGCACCAGCTTTTCGTTGTCACCGAGCGGTGTGTCGTGGCGTTCGACCAGCAGGAGGATGCGTTCGGTGTCCGCGCTCGAGAACCGCAGCCGCGGCAGGAGCTCGCGCGACAGCGCAAGGCTCGCCCTGGGATGTCCCCGGAAATGCCCGATGCCTTGCTCGTCCACGGTCTTGCAGGCGGGCTTGCCGCTGTCGTGCAGCAGCATCGCCCACCGGAGCACCGGCTCGGCCGGCACCTGACCGACCGCGCGCACGGTGTGCTCCCACACATCGTACAGGTGGTGCGGATTCTGCTGCTGACAGCCCTGCATGGGCGCAAGCTCGGGCAGGGCAGAGGTGATAAGGTCAGCATAAGCCATCAGCGTGCGCTGCACATAGCGGCCGCACAGCAGACCGGTCAGCTCCTCACGGATGCGCTCGGCGGCAATGCAGTCCAGGCGATGCACCTGCCGCCGCATGGCAGCGGCGGTTTCCGGCTCGATGGCGAATCCCAGCTTGGATGCGAAGCGCAGTCCGCGCAGGATGCGCAGCGCGTCCTCCTGAAATCGGGTGTCTGCATCACCGACAGCACGCAGAATGCCGTTTTTGAGGTCGGTTTGCCCGCCAAACGGGTCGCACAGACCGCGTTCCGGGTGCCACGCCATCGCACCGACTGTAAAATCCCGGCGGGCCAGATCCTCACGGATGTCGGTGACAAAGCGCACGCCGTCCGGATGCCGCCCGTCCGAGTAGCCGCCTTCCGTGCGGTAGGTGGTAATCTCGAGCGGGCCGCCGTCCGTGAGCACGGTCAGCGTGCCGTGCCTGAGTCCGGTGGTGAGCACACGCGCGTCCGCGAACACAGCCTGCATCTGAGCCGGAGAGGCGGACGTACACAAGTCCCAGTCGTGCGGTTCGACTCCGCGCAGGCTGTCGCGCACGCAGCCGCCGACCGCCCACGCCTCAAATCCGGCACGCTCTAATCGCCGGATGGCGTGCGCCGCGTGTTCGGGCAGCTGCATCACTTTTTGTCCTGCTTCAGCTTGTACGAGCTGCCGTCCGGATTGATAACCACCGTGTTGTCCAGCTGTGCCTTCAGGCTCTTGCGGAAATCGGCAACGTACTCTGCGCGGAGTTCCTGCTGCTCCTTCTTCTCTGCGTCGGTCAGTCCTTCGGTCTTGGCCTTTTTGGCAAGCGCGTTGATGCGTGCAATTTTTTCGTCTGTCATATCGCAAAATCTCCTTGATTATCCTTATGCTATCTTTATATTATATCAAATTTCTATCCGTAATGAAAGTCTTTTGCGTACCCGCAGCAGGCGTTTCCGGTTATACCGCTGAATCCACGCGAACGGCAGGTTCGCCAGCTGAATCGCAAGCGCAATGACCGCATACCGAATGAGCCACGCCGTCCGGTCGGCGCTCAGCAGACAGAACGTGAGCGACACCCAGCCGAGCACACCGATCACATAATGAATCACCTCCGCGCGGCAGGTGATGAACAGAAAACGGTCGAGGTATGCCGTATCCCGCCCGGATTTGAGGTGCCGCTTGTCAAATTCGGGATTGAACTGCGGCAGCCGGTCCTTCCATTTCGGCAGACCGATCTTGCGGAAAAACCGCATTTCCCAGTCACAAACCGTGAAAAAGCGCCGGTTTGGGTCGAACCACCGTGTCTGCACGTCCTTCGGCAGAGCGCACACCGCGCCAGCCGTACCGAAATGCAGTCCGACCCAGAACGCTGTATTCAGCAGGGTAATGAGCAGATCCTTCATGCGGTTTGCCTCCCTTCGTACTGCCTCTATCATACCATGATATCGCCGTTTGTTCAACCGAACTGCCTTGACCGACAGGCTTCTGCATGCTACAATGAATGGAGATTCTTCTGTGTTAAATCATAGTAAAGAGGTAGTTTATATGAAAATCGAAACAAAATGCCTGCATGAAGGCTACAAGCCGGAAAACGGCGGTCCGGGCGTCATGCCGATCGTGCAGTCCACCACTTACCGCTTTGACTCGACCGCAAAGATCGCGTCCCTGTTCGATATGCCGATGGAGTGCATCTACTCGCGCTTTGCCAACCCGACCTGCGATGCGGTAGAGAAGAAGATCGCATCCCTCGAGGGCGGCGTCGGCGCGATGCTGACTTCCTCGGGTCAGGCGGCATCCCTGCTGTCCATCCTCAACCTGTGCTCGGCAGGCGACAGCTTCATCGCGGCCTCCACCATCTACGGCGGCACGATCAACCTGTTCGGCGTAACGCTTAAAAAGCTGGGTATCGAGTGCATCTGGGCGGACGCAGAGGCAAGCGAGGAGGAAGTGCAGAAGCTGTTCAAGCCCAACACCAAGGCTGTGTTCGGTGAGACGCTCGCCAATCCTGCTCTGACCGTGTTCGACATTGAAAAGTGGGCGAACATCGCGCACAAGAACAGCGTGCCGCTTATCGTGGACAACACGTTTGCAACGCCGGTGCTGTGCCGACCGATCGAATGGGGCGCGGATATTGTCATCCACTCCACCACCAAGTACATGGACGGCCATGCCGTACAGGGCGGCGGCGTGATCGTGGATGGCGGCAAGTTTGACTGGGCGGCATCGGGCAAGTTCCCGGATTTCACCGAGCCGGACGAAAGCTACCACGGCGTGGTCTACACCCGCGAGTTCGGCGCGATGGCATACATCATCAAGGCGCGTATGCAGCTGATGCGCGACTTCGGCTGCTACCCGGCGGCGCACTCGGCGTTTCTGCTCAACCTCGGTCTGGAGACCCTTCCGGTGCGTATGCGCCAGTACTGCGAGAACGCGCTGACCGTTGCCAAGTTCCTCGAGTCGAGCGACAAGATCGCATCCGTTCGCTATCCCGCACTGCCGGGCAACGAGCACTACGAGCGTGCGCAGAAGTACCTGCCGATGGGCACCTCGGGCGTTATGTCCATCGACATCAAGGGCGGCCGCGCTCCGGCGATGAAGTTCATGGACAGCCTCAAGCTGGCGTGCAATGAGGTTCACGTTGCCGACATCCGCACCTGCGTGCTGCATCCGGCGTCCGAAACCCACCGTCAGCTGACCGATGAGCAGCTGGTTGCCGCAGGCATTGAGCCGGGCATGGTTCGCATTTCGGTCGGTCTGGAGAATGTTGAGGACATTATCGCTGACCTCAAGCAGGCACTCGACCAGATTTAATCTACAGTAAAACAGGGTGTGTCAACGGACATGCCCTGTTCTTTTAGGAGGAAACTATGCGTATTCGCTCTATCGAGGCATCCGACCGCGAATTCTTTATCGACCGCTGCCATGCGTTCTACAAAACGCCTGCCTGCGACCATGAAATCCCGCAGCAGAACGCCGAACGCACGTTTGAGCTGCTCCTGCACGGCACGCCGTATGCGGACTGCCTGATTGCCGAGGACGAGAACGGACAGCCGTGCGCGTACTGTCTGCTGGCGCTGACCTGGTCGAATGAGGCGGGCGGTCTGTGCGTCTGGCTGGAGGAAATCATGGTGGATGACGAGCAGCGCGGCAAGGGCATCGGCAGCAGGCTCATCGCCGCGGTGCACGAAAAGTACAACACAGCCGCGCGGTATCGTCTGGAGGTAACGGAAAGCAACGTGCGGGCAAGTGCCCTCTATCACATGCTCGGCTTTGAGGATTTGGAGTACAGGCAGATGATACTGGACACGCCGCCGCTCGGCTAAGCAGATTGTTGGTATTTTTGTCACAAACTTGTTACAAATTACCTCTTGATTTTGTGCACTAAGCGCACTATAATAAAGGTATTAAAAGGAAGGAAGGTGGGTCCGATGGACAGTGAAATTCAGCAGTACGCGGGAGATATCCTTGCACATCCGCGTTTTCAGCAGCTTCGCACGTTCTGTCACCACGGACTGGACAACTCTGTGTATGACCATTCCGTTGCGGTAGCGGAAGCAGCCTGTCAGATCGCCCGCCTGATGCGTCTGTCGGAGAGCGAAACGACCTCGGTTGTCCGTGCCGCGCTGCTGCATGACTTTTTCGGCTATGACTGGCACGGCGAGCGCTTTCGTCGCTATCTGAGCCATTTTTCCGGCGTGCACCGCATTGCCCACATGCACGGGTTCATTCACGGCCACATCGCAGCCGACCGCGCCAAGCATACCTTCGGTCTGTCCGAGCGGGAGTGCGAAGCCATTGCACGGCACATGTTTCCGCTGGCGGCCATGCCGCGCACGCGAATCGCGTGGATCGTCACCGTGGCGGATAAAGCCGTGGCGTCCAAGGAAATGACCGCCGCTGTCGGCGGTTACGTCTCGCACGCGTACCATAAAATTTTCGCATAAAAAGCACCCGATCTCCATTGTGTCTGTTGGAGATCGGGTTTTTGTTATTCGTAGATGGAGTCGATCATTTCCTTTACCTCATCTACCGAAAGCGGTGCAGAAATCAGCACTTCATATTGGTCAATCATGGCAACCGCGTTGATTTGTTCCAGATTGTGCATGATGTACCATGTGGCATTTGGTTTTTTATATTCGATAACCGGACGGCTATCCTTTTCAATGCCGTTTATACTGCCGGTTAGTGGAATATCAATGATTACCAGAATATCAGAACTGTCAGGGTCGTTGGGTTTCCTGTAAAAACCACAATAGGAAGTCTGATCAAAAACATGCTCTCGCATGATTTGAATTTGAGCTGCGGAAAACTCGGAAGGTATTTTGGTAGGCGCCATTTTCTGTTTTATACCGTATTTTTCTAAAGTGGTTTTCAAATCGGCATTGGTAATATCGAAATACTCCGTTGTATGTCCAGGAGCCCAATTTGATTCGGTTTTCTCCAAACCAATATCGGACAAATCTGTATCCGGTAAATTAACGTAGTCCTGGTCTGGCTGCACGGGTTCATATATAGGATTCGCCTCTGAGCCGAGCGGGGCATTCGGGTCGTATTCCACCGTGTCGGTCGCATGCTCATAATTCACCGATGTACCATCCGGAAAATGCGTATAGCCATCCTCGGTGGTCTCAAAATCGTCATGTCCGCTCTGGAAAATGCCGAATGTCTCGGAATCCCACATCGCTGCATAGTCGAACGGATTGTGTCCGGTAGCCAGTGCAAATACGGTTCCTGCGGCGAAAACAGCCGCCGCGACAACAAAAATGCGGTAGCACAGCCGCCGTCCGCGGTGCGGCTTGATGAAAAATTCCTTATGGTCGGCCTTGAACTTTTTAAGTGACGCTTCTGTGTCGATTTCCGGCGCGTCCGTCTGCGTCTGCAAATACTGCTCGAGCGCAGGCAGAGCCGCATCACCGTTTTCGCAAACCGCGTCCATCAGCCGGAACAGCTCGTCAATCTGCTTAGAATCCTGCATTGTCGTCACTCCTTTCCATAAGTTCGGCGCAGTGCCGCCGTGCGCGGCTGTACTGGCTGCGGCAGGCGGTCTCGGAAATGCCGAGTTTTTCCGAAATGGTGGAATAGTCCATGTCCTCAGCGAGCCGCAGGGTCAGAATGCGCTGTTCGGACGCGGATAAGCCCTTTGGCAGCATACCGGAAAACGGTATCAGCTCGGGTTCGGCTGCACGCAGAATGCTTTCCTCAAGCGGCGCGGCCGCGTGTCTGCACTGCGCGCGGTATTCGCTGATGGCGTTGTTTTTCAGCACGCGGAACAGCCACTTGACCGGCTGCTCGTGTTCCATCACGCTGTTGATCTTTGCCAGCAGGATGAGAAAGGTGTCGGCCACAATGTCCTCGGCAATATCGCGGCTGCCGACAATGGGCAGAACGGTCTGCACCATCATCCTGTAATACTTTGTATATGATTCCTCGAAAAAGAGGATTTGCTCCTGTGTCAATTTGGTTCCCCCTCGGGTTGGAAATGATACCTTTCAATTATACAACGCCTGAGCGGGATTTTCTGTGGCAAATTTTTTGAAAAAAATCTTTAGCGGTTTGTTGTCACAAAACGGCGCTCCCGGTCGTTATAATAGTATCAGGAAAAATGGATTGACAGAATATGATTTTTGTTGTATACCATAGGTATGGATAGAAAAAACTGTATTTTATTATGTGGAGGGGCAATTATGACTAAGTTCAAGAAAATCGTAAGCGGCACACTCGCGGGCTGCCTGATGGCGTCCGCGCTGATGATGAGCGCAGGCGCAGCAAATGTGCAGACCTATATACCATCGGGTACGGTGCAGGCAGCTGCACAGAATACGGCGCAGACCCGCACCGCCGTAAAAATCAATCCGCAGAGCGCGGACATCTATGCAGAGGGCGTTCCGGCTGCCTTCCCGAGCGAGGACGGCAAGACGGTTTACACGGCGCTGAGCTACAACGGCTCGACCTACATGCCGCTGCGCACGGTTGGCCGCTGGATGGGCAAAAATATCTCGTGGGACAGTGCATCGCGCACGGTATTCCTGTCCGGCACTACGGAAAAGTCCTATCCGTGTGCGGATGATGACGCGTACCACAAGGAAGGAGTAAAATATGTCGGTGCGACCGGCACGGCTACGCTCGATAAGGGCGTGAAAGTGCTCGTGGACGGCAAACAGCAGACCTTCAAAAACCAGAAGGGCGAGACGATTTATCCGCTGTTTTACCGAAACTCCATCTATCTGCCGCTGCGCAACATCGGTGAGCTGACCGGCATGGATGTAACGTGGTACAGCGCCAAGGCGGAGAACGACGTGAATGCCATCTTCCTGCGCATGCCGCTTTCGGACAGCAAACGCGCCGAAATGGAAACCTACGCGACGAACCTCATGAAGCAGCTGCTCGATATGCGAACGGATACGCAAAAGTTCAAGAATTGCGATTCTGCGGTGAAAAACGGCAGCTATACCGACTATGTGATTACCAATAAGGCGGCTGCTATGGCAGCTCTGGATTCCATCAAGCGCAAGGCGCAGATCATCCGCAGCGGCATGACCGAGCAGGCCAACCCGATTCGCTACTACAACAGCAGCCTGATGAACGAACTGGATTTCCTCATCAATAACGCGGATACCGTGATGGACCGCGTGAAGAACGGACGGGTCGTGGTCGGCAGCAGCAATCCGGATACGAGCGTAGTCGATCAGACCGCTGTCATGTTCGGCGCTGATAATACTATGCTGGACTGCGAACGCATGGTTCGTATGCTGCGGCAGAACATGGATAGACTGTTTTAACAGGCAAACAAAAGAAGCTGAGACAAAATCTCAGCTTCTTTTTCATGTTATCCGCCGCAGACCGAGCAGGCGGTGTAACCCTGCCGCTTGGCCTCGGAAAGCGACATTGGAATCTGGCTTTTTTTCAAATACCGGCAGCCGGCGCGGTGATATTTGGAGCCGGTGTCCGTGACGTAAACCGTTTCGCTCTGGTCGTCCGAGCTGCTGTAAGCTGCCGGGACGGACGCAGAACTGCCGCCGCTCGACGAACTGCCCGAACTCGAGCCGGACGAGGAACCGCTCGATGCACCTGCTTTGAGCGTATCCACCTGTTTCTGTAAATCCGTCTTCTGGCTCGTGAGCGTGTCCACCTGACTTTGCAGGCCGTTCTTCTCCTCGGTGAGTGAAGCCACCTGCGCTTTCAAACCGTCAATGGCCGGCTGGGATTCGTCCACCTGCGCCTGCAGGTCGGAGACCGAGCCTTCCAGATGGCTTACCTGCGACTGCAGGGAAGCGGTCTCGTTCATCTGCTCCGCCAGATGATGATAATAGGTGTACGATGCACCGCCTAAAATGCAGTTCAGCAGCAGAGAAGCCGCGATTACAAGTGTTTTCAGCGTGTTTTTGTCAAATTTTTTGCCATCCATGGATGTCCTCGCTCCTTTCAGTCCGGTTTCATTGTATCGCCTAAAATCTGGCTGTGTAAATGCGACAGAGCGAATTGTCGATATCTGTCGAACTTATGGCAGCACTTTTGCGGCGATGTTTGTATAATTTTCGTGTCTAACATTGAAAAACAGTCGGGAAGTGTGTATAATGAAACTAACTGAAAGTATCTGAGGATATGCAAAGTTATTTCTCATTTTGGAGCGTAAAAATTTATGGCATATGAAAAAAACAGACGCCGTCCTCCGGTCGAGGATGACGGCACACTGATCGAGGGACGCAACGCCGTCCTCGAAACGCTGCGCGCAGGCCGTGCAGTGGATAAGGTGTTTGTGGCCGAAGGCGCACACATCGGTGATGTGGCGGCAGAAGCGCGCAAGCATCGCGTTCCGGTCGTCACCTGCGACCGGCGCAAGCTGGACGGCATGAGCCCGACCGGCAACCATCAGGGCGTTATCGCACAGGCGGCGGCACAGGAGTACGTTTCGCTCGACGATATTTTCCGCGTCGCCGAGGAGCGCAGTGAGGTGCCGCTCATCGTTGTCTGCGACGGCATCGAGGACCCGCATAATCTGGGTGCCATCATCCGTTCGGCAGAGACCGCAGGCGCACACGGCGTTATCATCCCGAAGCGCAGAGCTGTCGGTCTGACCGCGGCTGTCGCTCGTTCGGCGGCGGGTGCACTCGCATATGTCGGCGTACACAAGGCAAACAACCTTGCGTCCACGCTCGATGAACTCAAGGAACGCGGTGTATGGCTGTTCGGTGCAGAGGCTGACGGTACAGTCGGCCTGTATGACGCACCGTTTGACCGCCCAACCGCCATCATCATCGGCTCGGAAGGACAGGGCCTCAGCCGCCTGACCCGCGATAAGTGCGACTACATCGTCAGCATCCCGATGAGAGGCCGTGTTAACTCGCTGAACGCATCCAACGCGGCGGCTGTGCTGCTGTTTGAGGCGCTTCGCCGACGCACGCAGGGCAATTAAGGGGGAAGTGAACATGGATAGAAAAGACGATATGGATCTGGAATCGCTGAAAAATATGCTCAGCGATGTACCGGATACCGATGAATTTGATTTGGATTCCATCATCGCCGAGGTGTCCGGTCAGGCGCCCGCAAAGGCGGCAGAGCCAATGCCTAAGGCAGCGGCAGAGCCGGAAAAGCCGGTCGAGCCGCAGCCCGCACCGGCGGCAGAGACCAAGGCAGAGGAGCCGCAGACGGCTCCCAGAAATAAGAAGGATAAAACGGCAAAGAAGGCCGCAGAGACCGCCGCCGAACACGAGTCTGTTGAAGAAGCGCGCGAAGCGCGCATCGCGGCGCGCGAGCAGAAAATGGAAGAGCGTGAGCGCAGGACCGCGCAGAAGATCGCCGAGCGGCAGGCACGCCGCGAGGCCAAGCTGGCAGAAAAGGAAGCTGCCGAGAAGGCCGCCGAGCAGCAGGAGATCGTGGAAGAAGCCGCTGCCGAGGAAGCAAGCCGCAAGGCAAGCATCTCGCGCAAGCAGGCAAGAGCGGCACGCATTGCCGCCGATCAGGCAGAGGAAGAAGAAGAGATCAAGCTGGTCGATCCCGAGGTAGCTATGCACGCGGCACGCCGCCGTTCGGGCATTCTGTCGTTCCGGTCGCTGTTAGTGCTGATCCTTGCCGCAGCTGCCGCGTATCTCAGCTTTGCACCGAGCTTTGAGGCACTGCCGCTTCCGGTCGTGCTCGATATTCTGCAGAACCCGACCATCGGCATCGGCGCACTGGCTGCCCTGCAGATCCTGGCGCTGCTGATCGGTATTGACGTGTTCGGCAACGGCTTTTCCTCGCTGCTGCACGGCCGTCCGGCACGCGGCACGCTCGTGTCGTTCGCGGCGCTGGCATCGCTGCTGCACTGTGCCTCTCTGCTGGTATTTCCGGATCAGGGCGGCGTCGCCGTACCGTACACGGCGGTTTCCATCCTTCTGCTTTACGCCGAAATGCGTGAGGCACGCGGCCGCAGTCTGGCACAGGCGCGTTCCTATCGTGCTGTCTGCGAGGCAGAGCAGCCGCTGGCGGTTTACAGCCACTACGACAGCGAGATTGACGCGTGCAATGCCGTCAAGTGCCCGCTGTACGACGCAAGCTCGTTCCTGACCGAGATCGAGCGCCCGGACACGGTTGACCGCTTCTCGCTCATCTACACGCCGATTGCACTGGCGCTCGCAATCGTCCTGTCGCTGGTCGCTTCGTTCAACTGCGGCGAGCCGGTGCGCTTCTTCTGGGCGTTCTCGGCAATCCTGTCGGTGTCCGCGCCGGTCGGTCTGCTGTGCGCGTTCGGCGCAAGCTACAAGAATACCGCAAGCCGCCTGCTGCGCTCGGGTGCAGCCATTGCGGGTGCGCGTCAGGCCAACCTGCTGCGCGGCACGGAGAAGGTCATGCTGCTCGAGAACGATCTGTTCCCGACCGGCTCGATCGAGCTTGAGGCTATCGACAATCTGGGCCGTATCACGGACGAGCAGATTCTCGGCTGTGCAGCCGCACTGACCGAATCCGCCGGTCTGGAACTGGGCCGTGTGCTGACTGATACCACGAAGGAACGCTTCGGCATCACCTTCACCGCGCGTGACGTGCGTCTGGTCGAGGGCGGTGTAACCGGCGCTGTCGGCACCAGCCGTATCGTGCTCGGCACGGCAGCGCTCATGGTCAAGATGGGCATTCCGATCGAATCCGGCCATAAGGGTCAGATCAATATGTATCTGGTTGTGGATAACGCGCTTGCAGGCGTGCTGACCATGCGCTACCAGACCACCAAGAATACCTATAAGGCGATGCGCCTCATGCGCCGCATGCACATGAATGCGGTCCTCGCCGTTCGCGATTTCAATATCTCCCCGGCGATGATTGAGGAGGAGTTTGACCTTCGACGCGGCTTTGCCGACCAGCCGGACCCGGCAGGCGTGGATCGTCTGCTGAATCCGAATTACGCCAAGGGCGATGCACCGGCAGCTATCCTCACCCGCGAGGGTGCCGGTCCGTTCATGCAGGTGCTCCGCGGCGCGGATAAGCTGGCGGGCGCCGTCCGCTCGGCGCTGACGCTCGGCACGTTCGCCGGCCTGCTCGGTATGCTGATCGTGTTCTACCTGCTGTACCAGAACGCCGCAGACGCGCTTCCGGTGATGAATATCCTGCTGTATCAGCTTATTTGGTACATTCCGGTGTTTATTATCACCCAGCAGACGAGATAAGACATAGAAAAAACCTCCGTATGGTTCGTACGGAGGTTTTTGCGTTTTCTGGCAGTGATTAGGCGGGGGATACAAACTGCGTCAGCGGGTTCGCCCTGTCCGGGCGGCAGCCTTTTCTTTGCACCGGCTGAGCGGGGGGCGCGAACTGCCGCAGGCGTGTTCGTCCCTGACGGGCGGGAGGTTTTCGCTGAACTTCAGCGAGGGGAGCGTGCCGCGCCCCGCGGCGGGGCAAGAGGGTAGACA
>OHAG01001721.1_pt1 | contig 13405 bp, 10 predicted proteins | sample 1577081 | NCBI WGS metagenome assembly OHAG01 (sample SAMEA3541513, study PRJEB24748) | human gut metagenome | biome: human gut; feature: human-associated habitat; material: faeces | place: China | collected 2012
AAGATTGAAGATCTGAAAGCATATTTTGCAGAAAAATTTGCATATTAATAAGAATCCGGGGGAATATCAATATCTCTCCGGATTTTTTCATAGGAAATAGAATGAATGATGGAGGGCAGGATGATGAACAAAAACTATGATTTTTCTTACACACAGGACAGGGAATTATCCTGGTTGAAATTTAATGAGCGTGTTTTAAGAGAAGCAGATAAAAAAAACGTTCCTATTTTTGAACGTCTGAAATTTTTAGAGATATTTACGAACAATCTGGATGAATTTTTTATGGTCAGAGTGGGCAGCATTCATGAAATGAGTCTGATCCATGATAATCACAGAGATATCCGTTCGGATCTGACCCCAGAAGAACAGTTAGATGAGATCGCAAAACATGTCAGACCACTGTATGAATTAAGAGATAAGATCTTTGCAAAAGTATCCAGAGAACTAGCAGACAAGAAGATCAAACGCTGTCAGATCGAGGAATTAGAAAAAGAGGAAAAGAAAAAATTAAAGACATATTATGAGGCGATGATACTGCCAGTACTTTCTCCGATCGTGATCGGGAAACAGCATCCATTTCCTCATATTCCGAATAAAGTATTGCAGATCGGATTGATCTTAAAGAAGAAAGAAAAGATCTCTTTTGGGATCATTGGACTTCCAAAAGATGTGGAGCGTATGATCTTTCTATCAGGGGAAGGAAGAAGATATGTACTTTTAGAAGACATCATTTTGTATTTCTGCGATGAATTATTTGAGAATTATACGGTAGAAGAAAAGGCAGTTTTATGTATTACAAGAAGTGCTGATATCAATCCAGATGATGAGATTTATGAATCAACGGATGATTATCGTACACATATGAAGAAGATCATTAAGATGAGGGCCAGATTAAAACCAGTTCGCTTAGAAATTGAGGGCAATCGTCATAAAGAGATTAAAAAATACCTCTCAGAACGTTTAAATATTTCAGAACAGGACATCTTTAAAAGCCAGGCGCCGTTGGATTTAAAATATGTTTACAAGCTGACAGATAAAGTGTCAAAAGAAGAGAGAAAAAATGGATGCTATCGTCCATTTGTACCAGCGTTAAACAGAGATTTTATTCCAGGAGTCAGTGTGACAAAACAGATTCTTGAGGAAGATAAATTATTATTCTTTCCGTTTGACAGTATGGATACATTTATTGAATTATTGAAAGAAAGTGCAAAGGATAAAGAAACTCTTTCTATCAAGATCACCATTTATCGTTTGGCAAGGCAGGCAAGGATCGTCAAATATCTATGTGAGGCAGCGGAAAATGGAAAAGAAGTTCTTGTATTGATGGAACTTAGGGCAAGATTTGATGAAGAAAATAACATCAATTATTCTGAAATCTTAGAAGAAGCTGGTTGTAAGGTTATGTATGGAATGGAAGATTACAAAGTTCATTCTAAAGTTTGTCTGATCACGAAGAAAAACAGTCGTGGAATTTATTACATCACACAGATCGGAACAGGAAATTACAATGAAAGTACATCGAAATTATATACAGATTTAAGCCTTATGACAGCATCCGAAGAAATTGGACATGATGCATCTGTTTTCTTTCACAATATGGCAACATTTAATCTTCAAGGAACGTATAAACATCTTCTTGTGGCACCATCAAGTCTTCAGGATGGGATCATAAAAAGGATTGAACGTGAAAAAATGAAAGCAGAAAGCTTTCAGCCATGTGGGATCTTTATGAAAATGAACTCTTTAACAGATCGTAAGATCATCGATGAGTTATCGAAGGCGTCAAACGCAGGAGTTCCGATATTTCTGCTGATTCGTGGAATCTGCTGTATTCGTCCTGGAATCCCAGGGAAGACAGAGAATATCCGTGTAGAAAGCATTGTCGGAAGATTTCTGGAACATTCAAGGATTTATGCATTTGGAGTTGGAGATGATACAGAGATTTATATTTCATCTGCGGATATGATGACAAGGAATACAAGAAGAAGAGTTGAAGTCGCAGCACCAATCTATGATCCAAGGTTAAAACAAAGAATCCTGAAGATGATCAATGTGATGAAGCAGGATAACATTCAGGCACAGGTACTGCTTTCCAACGGAGAATATACAACTAAGAAAAAACGTGAAGATAATATGAATTCACAGATCCACTTTTTAAATGAAGCAAAAAGACTTGCTCCAAAAGAGAAAACACAAAAACAAAATCTTTTCTATCAGGTAAAGGGAATATTTTTTGGAAAGAAAAAATTAAGAAAAAAATAGCTCGCAATTTATCTATAAAATAGGGTATACTATATCTGACTAAAATGCCAGCATTCAAGGAGGGATAGAACCATGAGAAAAATTATTTTTAACAAAAAGTTTTTAGCCATTGTAGGAATCTGCTTATCTGTAGCAGGAGGATTTGCGATCAAACAGAAGATCACGACCAAAGCCTCTGATCACAGTTTTGAAGTCAATGGAATGAATGTCAGCATTCAGCAGTGTGAAGGAAAATCTGAGGAGATCATGGAAGAAGATCTAGATGAAACAATCTCTAATGAGGTAATGGCACTGGAAGAAAAAGGACATAATTACAAGATCGGAGATACGATCGAGACAGAAGAAGTAGCGTTTGTACCAATGACAAAAGAAATTGATGATGAGACAGCATACAATGCATTTGGGACGATCACATCAAAGAGCGGAAATAACTATGTTATTGTCGTGAAATCAGAAAAAGAACTGACACAAGATAATTTAGAAACTGTCGCTGAAGCAGTGAAAGAACAGGTAAAATAAAACATATGATCGTGGAGGCAGAGATGATTTTAATTAAGAATGCAAGAGTGATGGATCCAGAAAGCGGATTCGATCAGGTAACAGATATTTTATTAGACGGGAAGAGGATCAGACAGATCGGTAAGGTAGATGATGTCTCTGGCATTGAACAGGTCATTGATGCTTCCGGGATGATCGCAGCCCCTGGATTGATCGATGTACATGTACATTTCCGCGATCCGGGATTTACATATAAGGAAGATTTACAGACAGGTTCTGCTGCGGCAGCAGCTGGTGGATTTACGACGGTAGTATGTATGGCAAATACAAAGCCTGTCGTGGATTCTGTGGATATTTACAAAGAGATTGAAGACAGATGTGAACAACTTCCGATCAAAGTATGGCAGGCAGCAGCTGTGTCCAAAGGATTTGAAGGAAAAGAATTAACAGACATGGATGCACTCTATGAAGCAGGGGTTCGTGGATTTACAGACGATGGAATTCCACTGATGGATGAGAAGCTCGTAGAAGAAGCCATGAAGAAAGCCAAAGAATTAGATGTACCGATCAGTCTTCATGAAGAAGATCCTGCATATATTAAACAGCCAGGAGTGAACCAGGGAAAAGTCTCCGAACAGTTAAATTATGGTGGAGCTTCTTACCTGGCAGAAGCCGTGATGGTAAAGAGAGACTGTGAATTAGCAGTCAAAACAGGAGCGAAAGTCGATATTCAGCATATCAGCTCTGGTGTTGCGGTAGATTACGTGAAAGAAGCCAAAGAAAAAGGTGCGAATGTTTACGCAGAGGCGTCTCCACACCATTTCACGTTGACAGAAGAGGCCGTATTAAAATACGGAACACTGGCAAGAATGAACCCGCCACTTCGAACAGAAGAAGACCGTCAGAGGATCATCAAAGGATTACAGGAAGGTACGATCGAGATCATTGCGACAGACCACGCCCCACACTCCAAAGAAGAGAAAGACAAACCATTAGATCAGGCACCAAGTGGCATTACAGGAATCGAGACATCGCTGGCACTTGGAGTCACAGAACTTGTGGAGAAAGGATATCTTTCTATGATGCAGCTTCTGGAGAAGATGACGATCAATCCAGCAAAACTATATAATATGGAACAAGGAAGATTGCAGGAAGGGAAACCTGCGGATGTTGTCTTGTTTGATCCAGAGGAAGAATGGGAAGTCAAGGAATATAAATCCAAAGCAACGAACTCTCCATTTACAGGATGGAAATTAAAAGGAAAAGTAAAATATACGATCTGTGATGGCAAGATCATAGAATTATAATGTATACAAGAAGAAAACAAAATCATTAAGAATTATGTAGAAGAATCTTAAGATTTTGTTTTCTTTTTTGATGCTTTTTCTTTGTATAATAAAGTTGAAAACAATAAGATAGGAGACAATAAGAGAATAAGGAGGAACAAAGATGAGAAAGTGTGGAAAAGGTACTTTACTATTGATGAGTGCTGTTATGGCAACATCGTTGTTTACAGGGTGTGGGAAGGGTAAGAGTAGTCAGGCACAGAAAAATGAAGTCTATGCAACGATCAAAAAAAGCGATCAGTCAGCATCTGCAGCACAGATCTGTGCCTGGCTTTCTTACAGGGCAAAAAATAATAGGTTGTTTCAGAATGAAGGAATAGAATTGTCGTATTGCTCAGATAACCTTGCCGTATTTTCAGACTCTGTCGGAAGTGTGATCTATGATAGAACAAAGAAGAAAGTCATTGCTGCAGTAGATCTTGACAAAATCGGATGTGATCATTTCTACAGTGAAGGAGATGAAGAAAATCCAGGACTTGAGACGGCTATAAAGGTGTCGAAAGATCAGAAATGGATGATCATTTACAATCAATTACAAGGAAAAGTAAACGGAAATATTTATGCATATTCGCTCAAACGGTGTGATAACATGAAATTTGCAAAAATCACGCCATCCAAACAGATCAGTGAAAAAGACAAATTGTATCAGACGATCATCAAAGATCATAAACATACACAAAAAGAATCGGACAGCATACCTGGAAAGATCGGAGATAAGATTCGTGCAATGGATGTCTCATCAAGTAAGTATGCATATCAGTGGAAAGATTCCAAAGGAATCAGAAAACAATCGGTGTTAGTGGTAGACAAAGACGGCCTAAAACTATATACTTTATCAGGAAAAGAAAACCAGCCAGACATACAAAGTGAAATGGTAGATCTTAAAACATCCGACAAAATAAAACTTAATACCAAACTTCCAGAATACGAATATACAGGGAAAGACTTAAGGATCAAGGCAGTCTTTGATGAGACAAAAAAGAGATCTGACGAAGATAAAGAAGAAGGACTTGTTACAATCCCAATGCTGAATATTTATAAGATCGTTGAAACAAAATCCGGAGCAGAAGTTTATGCGAACTTCTGGAGTGAAACATATTATCGTTATGGAAGTCTGTTAAAGAACTACTCTGGTGGAAGTTATCCAGGGGTCATGTATCTGAAGAAAACAAAAGACGGCTATCGAGTAACCAAGACAAGATACGCAGAAGATGGAGAATCTCTGGAGAGATCGATCTGGAAGTTATGTAAAGGATATCCTGATGTTGCAATAAGGATGATGAAGGATTCTGTCACACAAAATCAGAGAAAGAAAGTCTTACAAGAATATGTTAGTCAGAATAAATTAAAGATCAAAGCTTACAAAGAGTATGGATGGCAGTATGTAAATTTATAAAGAAGGGGTAAGTAAAGAATATGAGACTTACATTGAAAAAAACGATCGCAAGTATCTTGTGCATCAGCATGATCCCATCTATGATGACAGGATGCAAAAAGGAATCGACATCATACAGCCATACAGATTTTGCAATGGGAACTGTAACGAACATTACACTTTATGGAACAAGCGATGATCTGGAAGGGACAGAACAAAAGATCATCGACATGGAAAAGAAACTTGAAAAACAACAATTGTCATGGAGATTAAAAAGTTCCCAGGTTTCAAAAATCAATCAGAAATTAGAACAAAACAACGGAAAAACAAAAGTCACAGGGAATCTTAAAAACTGGTTACAACAAGCGATCAAGATCAGTCAGGACTCCTATGCAGACGGAAGAAACACGGTAGATCCAACGATTGGAGCATTAACAAAACTTTGGGATTTTGAATCAAGCGATCCCAAAGTACCAGATGCAAATAAGATCAAGAAAGCGATTAGCGGAGATCTGTCAGAAAACAGCCAGCATGTCACAGTCAAAGACAACGGAGAAATCCTTGCATGCGACAAAAATACCAAGATAGACCTTGGAGCCTATGGAAAAGGAATCGGAACCGACGAAGCCATCAAGATGATCAAAAAAGACAAAGAAATCACAGGAGCCATGGTAGCTCTAGGAGGAAGCATTGCAGTTTACGGAGAAAAATCTGACGGCTCCGACTGGAACGTAGGGATCCAAGATCCAAACGGCAAAGACGGAGAAGTTCTAGGAGGGATCAAAGTCAAAAGCGGCACAAGCATTTCAACATCTGGAGATTATGAAAAAACATTTACAGATAAAAAGACAGGCAAACGCTACTTCCATATCTTAGATTCCAAAACAGGATACAGTGTAAAAACAGACATCAGATCCTGCACGATCATCTGCAATTCAGGACTCAACGCAGACGGACTATCTACAGCATGTTTCAGTTTAGGAGTAAAGAAAAGTCAGAAATTGTTAAAGAAATATAATGCAAAGGCTGTTTTTGTAGATAAAAACAATAAAGTATATGTAAGCGATGGAGTAGAATTTACATTAACAGCAAAAGATTATAAAATTGTATGAGTTGAAGGTCATTGAGTATTTAGAGAAAAAATAAAAGATAGCATGTGAGCAACACGAATTCCATTGACGGAGTTTTGACAGAACGCTTATCCGCTGGATCTCCTGCGAAAACTCGCGTTGAAAGTTACTGAAACCAGTAGCCTTTGACGCTCAAACAATCGCCCGATCCAGCTGCGATTCCGTCAAAACTCCTATGGAATTCGATCGTTGCTCACATGCTATCTTTTATTTTTTCTCTAAATACCTGAAGACTTTCAATCATAAAATTAAAAGAATCCAAGATGGTGGATCTATGTTAAACGTTATTGTTTTTTATTTATGTAGCGGCAGACAGAGTGTTTATTGTAAATACCAATATAGTAAAACATACACACTCCGTAGAAGTTTGAATAACGTAAATTATTTGAATATTATAAAAAGAGATCATGTGTCGGCAACCGTACGAACACGTCTGCACTTAGCGAGTGGATGGTCGAATGAGCATTCAGGAGCTTAGTACAGCTACGTGAGAGTCCGAACGAAAGTGGGTTGCAGACACATGATCTCTTTTTATAATATTCCACCAATAATTTCCGCTATTCAAAATTTTACATTTAACAAAAACTTTACACAACTCTTCTTTTTGATTTTACATTTCCCAAGTAACATAATATTTGTAATTGATACGAACACAAAGTTCAAAAGGAGAGAAAGAACTATGAGAAAGAAATTATTAACATTAGCAGTAGCAACAGTAGCAGCATCTAGTCTTTTAACAGGATGTGGCGGAAGCTCAAGTAATGATAAGAAAGCAGCATCTGATGAAAATATCACAGCAGTATCCAGAGAAGATGGATCAGGAACAAGAGGAGCTTTCATCGAATTATTCGGAATTGAACAGAAAGATAAGGATGGAAATAAAGTAGATAAAACAACATCAAGTGTACAGATTACAAACTCAACATCTGTCATGATGACAACAGTTGCAGAAAACAAAGCAGCCATCGGATACATATCTTTAGGATCTTTAAATGACACAGTAAAAGCAGTTAAGATCGACGGAGCTGAGGCGAGTGTTGATACTGTAAAAGATGGATCATACAAGATCGTTCGTCCATTTAATATCGTAACAAAAGATAAATTAAGCAAACAGGCTCAGGACTTTGAAAACTACATCATGAGTGCAGATGGACAGAAGATCATTCAGGATAATGGATATATCAAAGCAGACGAGAAAGCACCAGCTTACAAATCAAACGGTGCAAAAGGTAAAGTTGTTGTTGGTGGATCTTCTTCAGTAACACCAGTTATGGAAAAATTAAAAGAAGCATATGCAAAAGCAAACAAAGATGTAACAGTTGAAGTACAGCAGAGCGATTCAACAACAGGTGTTACAAATGCGATCGAAGGAACATGCGATATTGGTATGGCATCTCGTGATCTTGCAGACAGCGAAGTTAAAAAAGGTGCAAAAGCAACAGTTATCGCAAAAGATGGTATCGCAGTCATCGTAAATAAAGACAGTAAAGTTGATGAACTAACAAGTGCTCAGGTAAAAGACATCTACACAGGAAAAACAACAAAATGGGCAGACATTAAATAAAAAAGAATCATCGATATAAAGGAATGGTAATAATGAAGAAATATTCAGAAAAAATCATGCATGTCGTATTTTTGATCGCAGCATGTGCCTCAATTTTGGCAGTAATTTTAATCTGTGCATTTCTGTTCGTAAATGGTATTCCTACAATCGGGAAAATCGGACTTGGAAATTTTGTTTTAGGTAAGATCTGGATGCCAAAGAGTGGAATCTTTGGCATTTTCCCGATGATTATAGGAAGTATTTATGTAACAGCAGGAGCGATTTTGGTTGGAGTTCCAGTTGGAATTCTTGCTGCGATCTATATGGCAAAGTTTTGTAATGAAAAAGTGTATAAAATAGTAAAACCAGCAGTTGATCTTCTGGCAGGAATTCCATCTGTTGTTTATGGATTCTTTGGAATGGTAGTGTTAGTACCAGCTTTCCGTAATATATTTGGAAATGGTAACTGTGTATTTACAGCATCTATCTTGCTTGGGATCATGATCCTGCCAACGATCATCGGAGTATCTGAAAGTGCGATCCGAGCAGTCCCAGATAGTTACTATGAAGGGTCCTTAGGACTTGGAGCAAGTCATGAGCGAAGCGTATTCTTCGCAGTGTTACCTGCAGCAAAATCAGGTATTCTTGCAGGGATCGTCTTAGGGATCGGACGTGCGATCGGTGAGACAATGGCGGTAGTAATGGTAGCTGGAAATCAGGCGATCATCCCAGATGGAATGTTCTCAGGAGTTCGTACTTTGACATCCAATATTGTTCTTGAAATGGGATATGCGACAGACCTTCACAGAGAAGCACTGATCGCAACAGCAGTTGTATTATTTGTATTTATCTTAATGATCAACCTGTGCTTTGCAGTATTAAAGAGCAAGGAGGAACGTTAAAATGGAAGCGGTGAAAGAAATGGAATCAGCAGAAAAGATCCAGGCGATCAATAAAACGTCTTGGATACAAAGAATGAAATCATATAAAAGAACGCCGTTATCCTTTGTATTATGGCTTCTTGTAAATGTTGCGATGATCACAACTGTCGCAGTACTGGCATATTTGATCGTTTATATTCTTGTAAATGGTGTACCATACTTAAATTCACAATTATTTGAATTAAAATATACAAGTGAGAATGCATCGGTATTCCCAGCGATCATTAATACCTTGATCATGACAGTATTATCTTTGGTATTAGCAGTACCGCTTGGAATTTTTGCAGCGATCTATTTAGTAGAGTATGCAAAACGTGGAAATAAATTAGTTGAGGTTGTCCGATTAACAGCAGAAACATTATCAGGAATTCCATCAATCGTATATGGATTATTCGGTATGTTATTTTTCGTAAAAGCTTTGGGATGGGGATTATGTCTGTTATCTGGAGCAGCAACAATGGCGATCATGATCTTACCATTGATCATGAGAACAACCGAAGAAGCATTAAAGTCTGTGCCTGATTCTTTTAGAGAAGGAAGCTTTGGACTTGGAGCAGGAAAACTAAGAACAGTATTTCGTATTATCCTGCCGTCAGCAGTTCCAGGAATCTTATCTGGAGTTATTTTAGGAATCGGACGTATCGTCGGTGAGACGGCAGCATTAATGTATACAGCAGGTACGATCGCAGAAATCCCTGCAAATGTTATGGGATCAGGACGTACATTGGCACTTCATATGTATGTATTATCATGTGAAGGATTACATATCAATCAGGCATATGCAACAGCAGTTGTGTTACTTCTGATCGTGCTTGTGATCAACGCCGTATCTTCATTTATTGCAAAACGAATTACGAAAGGGTAACCAATTATGGATAGTAAAATGAAAGTTGAAAACCTTGACCTGTATTATGGAAAATTCAAGGCTTTAAAAAATATTAATCTGGATCTTCCTAAAAATGAGATCACAGCATTTATCGGACCATCTGGATGTGGTAAATCTACACTTTTAAAATCATTAAATCGAATGAATGACCTTGTAGAAGGTTGTAAGATCACTGGAAAAGTGACATTAGACGGAGATGATATTTATGGTGACATGGATGTCAATTTATTAAGAAAACGAGTTGGAATGGTATTCCAGAAACCCAATCCGTTTCCAATGAGTATTTATGACAACATTGCATACGGACCAAGAACTCATGGAATCCGAAGCAAAGCAAAATTAGATGATATTGTAGAAAAATCTTTAAGAAATGCAGCAATTTGGGATGAATTAAAAGATCGCTTAAAGAAAAGCGCTTTAGGGCTTTCTGGAGGTCAGCAGCAGAGACTTTGTATCGCGAGAGCGTTAGCTGTAGAACCTGAAGTTTTACTAATGGATGAACCAACGTCAGCTCTTGATCCAATTTCTACTTCCAAAATTGAAGATCTTGCGGTAGAATTAAAATCAAAGTATACGATCATCATGGTAACACATAATATGCAGCAGGCAGTCAGAATTTCTGATAATACAGCATTCTTCTTATTAGGAGAGATGGTAGAGTACGGAAAATCAGATCAGCTATTTTCTATGCCACAGGATAAGAGAACAGAAGATTATATTACAGGAAGGTTTGGGTGATTTAGATGAGAAATCGATTCGACAGACAGCTGCTTAGGTTAAATCAAGAGATGATCGACATGGGTTCTTTATGTGAAGAGATGATCACAGCTGCGGCCAAGATCGTTGCGACAAGAGATAAAGAACTGATGGATGATATTGTAACAATGGAAGAAGAAATCAATCAGAAGGAAAGGGATATCGAACGTATCTGTATGAAACTTCTGATGCAGCAACAGCCAGTGGCAAGCGATCTGCGTGTTATCTCAGCAGCTATGAAGATGGTATCTGATATGGAACGTATCGGAGACCAGGCATGTGATATTACTGGAATCGTTAAAAAAGATGCAGAAGTTCTTACGATCAGAGAGAACACACATCTTGATAAGATGGCAAAAGCTACGATCAGTATGGTAAGCAAGAGCATACAATCTTTTATTAAACAGAATCTGGTGATCGCTCATGAAGTGATCGAACAAGATGACATTGTTGATGAATTATTTAACAGAGTCAAGAAAGAAACAATCTCATTGATTCATGAAGATCCTGGGAAAGGAGAAGAGTGTGTAGCCATCGTCATGATCGCCAAGTATTTTGAGCGAATCGGAGATCATGCAAGTAATATTGCAGAATGGGTCGAATTTGCGATCACTGGGGAATATAAAGGAGGAAGCTTGTGATTTTTGTTGTAGAAGACGATCCGAATATCAGAGAACTGGTGACATATACCTTACAAAGTACCGGATTTGATGCCTGTGGATTTGAAAATGGATCAGAGTTTTTAAAAGCTTTAAGTGATGGAGAGAAGCCAGAACTGGTATTATTAGATATTATGCTTCCAGGAGAAGACGGAATATCGATTTTAGGAAAACTTCGTAAAAAATCAGCGACCAGAGATCTGCCGATCATTATGATGACAGCAAAGGGAACAGAGTATGATAAAGTACTCGGACTTGATAGTGGGGCAGATGATTATATTACAAAACCATTCGGAATGATGGAACTTGTATCCAGAGTCAAAGCGGTATTGAGACGTTCCAGCAGAAATGAAAAAAAAGACGAGATCATTGTTGGACAATTAAAGATTTATCCAAATAAACATAAAGTAAAATCCTGTGGGAATGAAGTGACATTAACCAATAAGGAATTTAAACTATTATGTTTATTGGTAGAGAGTAAAGGAAATGTATTAAACAGAGATCAGCTACTTACAAATATCTGGGGATATGATTTTGATGGTGAGACAAGAACTGTCGATGTTCATATTCGTTCATTAAGGCAGAAGCTTGGAGAATGTGGAAAGCTTATCGAGACGGTCAGAGGAATCGGTTACCGGATCGGAGGCAACGAATCATGAAAATGAAACAAAAGATATTAAACAACATGGTATACATCGCAGTTGTAGCTGTGCTGATCACGACAACGCTTATTGGAATGTTTACATATTATCGTTATATGGAACAGATAAAAACAGGAATGAAAGATGAGGCGGCCTATTTGGCGGCTTCACTTAATTTTGAGGATCAGCAAAATCTCGATAAATATAAAAATATTACAATCACAAGGATTACAAGGATCGCTAAGGATGGAACGGTTATTTATGACAGCAGCGGGAAAGAAAAATCCATGGGAAACCATAAGAATCGTACAGAAGTCAAAGAAGCATTTAAACATGGACATGGGGAAGATACTCGTATGTCAATGACATTACGAAAACAGACTTATTATTATGCGCTGAAGTTAAAAGATGGAACGATTCTTCGGATGAGCCGGGAGACCCAGACGATCGTAAGACAGATGGAAGATATCATTCCGATTATCGCCTTGATTCTTGCAGTTGTAACGATATTATCTGTGATATTATCAAGAATGTCGACAGATCGTATCGTAGAACCAATCAACCAGATAAATTTGATGCATCCAAAACAGAACAAAACATATAGTGAGTTGACGCCATTGCTTGATAAGATTGAAAAACAGAATATGGATATAGAAAGACAGATCAAAGAGATCAAAGAAGCAGAAAATATGCGCAAAGAATTTTCAGCCAATGTATCCCATGAACTAAAAACTCCATTGACTACGATTTCAGGATACGCTGAATTAATGAAAGATGGGCTGGTGAAACCAGAAGACATGCCAAGATTCTCTGCAACGATCTATGATGAAGCAAGAAGATTGATCTCGATGATCGAAGGAATCATCAAACTCTCAAGACTTGATGAAAATAGAGTGGAATTAGACTGGAAAGATGTCGATCTCTATGAATTAGCATTTAGTATCAAGAATGATCTGAAGCGAAGAAGTGAAGAAGAAAATGTAGCTATTCATATCCGCGGAATTCATACGAAGATCCGAGGAGTTACACAGATCCTTTACGAAATGTTTTTTAATGTATGCGAGAATGCTATTAAATACAATCATCCTGGCGGAGAAGTCGTATTCACGATTTCAAAAATGGGCGATTACCCAACAGTTATTGTAGAAGATACCGGAATTGGTATTCCAAAAGAAGACATTGATCGTATATTTGAACGTTTTTATCGTGTAGATAAGAGCCATTCAAACCAAAAAGAAGGCTCAGGACTCGGATTATCCATTGTAAAGCACGGAGCAAAATTCCATCATGCAGAGATGGAAGTAGAAAGTGAAGTGGGAAAAGGAACAAAGATCACGGTTGTATTTCCACGGCAAAATTCTGATTTGT
>OHAG01001724.1_pt1 | contig 13398 bp, 9 predicted proteins | sample 1577081 | NCBI WGS metagenome assembly OHAG01 (sample SAMEA3541513, study PRJEB24748) | human gut metagenome | biome: human gut; feature: human-associated habitat; material: faeces | place: China | collected 2012
CCATCGCCATCTGCGGCGCCACCACCGGTGACCAGCCCGGTGCGGAGCTCACGCGACTGTTCTTCCAGGACATTCGCGTGCAGGGCTGCACCATGGGTTCGCGCGAGGATTTCGCACGATTGCTGCGCTTCGTGGAGCACGCCAATCTGCATCCGGCGATCGACTCCGTGGTCAGCGGGCTGGACGCCGCGCCCGAGGCCTTCGCCAGAATGATCGCCGGCGACATGTTCGGCAAGATCGTTATTGAGCTGTAAGCCTCACAGAATTATGTATTGAGAACGATTCGCTGCGTGGCTTAACTCCGCTATCAGGAGTACAGTGGGCCTTATTCTCAATAACTAGGGAGTAAATGATAATGGCAAATGAATCCAAGCCCGAAGTCGCAGTGGTCATGGGATCGGCCAGCGACTGGGAGACCATGAAGCGCGCCTGCGATATTCTCGACCAGTTCGGCGTCGCCTACCACAAGCAGGTCATCTCCGCGCACCGCACGCCCGAGCTCATGGCCGAGTTCGCGCACAACGCCCGCGCCAATGGCCTGAAGGCCATTATCGCCGGTGCCGGCGGTCCCGCCCACCTGCCGGGCATGATCGCCGCGCAGACCACGCTGCCCGTAATCGGCGTGCCCGTGCGCTCCCACGCCCTGTCCGGCTGGGATTCGCTGCTGTCCATCGTGCAGATGCCGGGCGGCATTCCGGTGGCCACCACCGCCGTCGGCAACTCCGGCGCAACCAACGCCGGCCTGCTCGCGGTGAGCATTCTGAGCACCACCGACGAGCGACTGGCCAAGGCGCTGCAGGACTATCGTGACTCCCTGAAGGAAAAGGTGGCTGAATCCAATGCCCAGCTTGTCTGAGGAAACCAACGGCCGTATCGAACGACTGATGCCCGGCGCGACCATCGGCATCATCGGTGGCGGCCAGCTCGGCCGCATGATGGCGCTGTCCGCACGCTACATGGGCTTCCGCATCGGCGTGCTCGACCCGACACCCGACTGTCCGGCCGCTCAGGTCGCGGATTTCCAAGTGACCGCCGAATACGACGACATCACCGCCATCCGCGAATTGGCTGAGAAATCCGATGTGCTCACCTACGAGTTCGAGAACGTGGACGCGGACTCCATCGACCAGGTGCGTTCCTTCGCGGCGGCCCCGCAAGGCACCGATCTGCTGCGCGTCACGCAGGACCGTGTCAACGAGAAGCGGTTCATCAACGACCATGGCACGCCCACCGCGCCGTGGAAGGCTGTCAACAGCGTCGAGGAACTTGAAGCGGCACTTGATGAGATCCACTATCCGGCTGTGCTTAAAACCCGTTCCGGCGGTTACGACGGCCACGGCCAGACCGTGCTCAAGTCCGAAGCCGACTTGGAGCAGGTGCGCGCCCGCGCCGACCATGACGGCAGCTTCCCGCCAAGCATTCTGGAAGGCTTCGTCGATTTCGCGTTCGAAGCGAGCATCCTCGTCGCCGGCAACGGCAAGGATTACGTGACCTTCCCGATCGTGCGCAACGAGCATCGCAACAACATCCTGCACATGACCATCGCGCCGGCCGAAGTGGACGAAACCGTGGCCAAGGAGGCGCACGAGCTGGCGTTGCGACTGGCCAAAGGCTTCGAACTCGCCGGCATTCTGGCCATCGAACTGTTCATCACCAAAGACAACAAGGTCATCGTCAACGAACTGGCCCCACGTCCGCACAATTCCGGCCACTACACCATCGAGGCCTGCTCGTTCGATCAGTTCGACGCGCACATTCGCGGCATTGCCGGCTGGCCGCTCGAACAGCCGCAGCTGCTCAAGCCCGCCGTCATGGTCAACGTGCTCGGCCAGCATATGGCGCCGACCCGTGCGCTCATCGCCGACCATCCCGAATGGAACGTGCACGACTACTGCAAGGCGGAAGTGCGCCACGACCGTAAGATGGGGCACATCACCGTGCTGACCGACGACACCGCCAAAACCGTGGCCGACCTTGAGGCCACCGGCTGCTGGGACGACTTGAAGAAAGCCTGACATCATAAGTAATGAGTGAACATATCGTGCGGCAGACCCGCCAGAAAGACGCCATCCGCGACGCGCTGAACGGCTGCGACGAATTCATCTCCGCGCAGGAGCTGCACCGCAAGCTGGAAGACCGTGGCGAACATATCGGACTCGCCACGGTCTACCGGCAGCTCAACGCCCTGGCTGAAGCCGGCCGCGCCGACACGGTCCGTCTCGACGGGCAGCAGCTGTTCCGCCTGTGCGGCGATGACGGGCACCATCATCACCTCGTCTGTACGAACTGCGGCAAAACCGTGGAAATTGAATCGCCTTCCGAAAGCTGGCTGAAAGGCATCTCCGACAAGTACGGCTTCACCATCGAACGGCACACGCTGGAGGTGTTCGGCCTGTGCGAGGACTGCCGGAAGGCGGACAAGTAGCGGCTGTCTGCCGTATTTCCGTTGGAATCGTATCGCCATCGGCGCAATCCAATCGTAAAAATCGTAAAGAAAAAACGTTGGACGTTGTCTTTTTCAGACGCATATATGACAATAGGGCATTGCAAACGAACTAAGTGGGGTTATGCGTGACCAAAGCAACATCGAAAAACGAGCCGATTGAGGAGCTCAGCATCGCCACCGTGGATCCGACGGCCAGGAAGACGGGCAAGGAATTCCCGGGATGGCTTTACGGTGTGCTGTTCGTCCTGTTCGATGCGGTGGGCATCGCTGCGTTGCAGATCGGCGTTAGCGAATCCGCGACGCGTGTGCAGCTGTCGAACAACATGTGGCTCACCGGTTGGGGATTCGTCGGCAAGATGTTCACCAGCGCTAATTTTGTGGCTGTGCTCAACCTCATACTGTGGGGCGTCCTGTACGTGATCCTGCTCATGCTCACCAACCGTTTCTGGGTGGCCACGCCGATATTTCTGGCGGTGACGTTCATCGTCGCCGTGATTGAGCATTTCAAAGTGTCGATTCGATACGAGGCGATTCTGCCAAGCGACCTGAACTTCCTCAAAGCCGACGCCGGCAATCTGATGAGTTTCATGCCGTCCGGCGCGCAATGGACCATTCTGATCGCGGTGGCGGCGTTTGCCGCGTTCGTGGCGCTGTTCGTCTTCCTGAACCGCCTCGACGCGCGTCACGGCAGACTGTTTCGCGGCTCCGACAAGCAATCCCGTTCCGTGAACGCGATCGCAAGACTGCTGCTGATCCTGCTTCCAGGCCTGTTCTTCACGCTGTATTCGATGCAGGTGAGCACCGTCGGCTCGTGGGCCAAAGGCTTCGCCACCGTCATGGGGGACAAGCCCTCCATGTGGGACTCCGTATACGACGCCCAGCGCAACGGGCCGCTGGTGGCGTTCACCCGTCAGCTCAACCCGAAAGTCATGGTCAAGCCGGACGACTATTCCGAAGAGACCATGAAGCAGGTCGCGGCCCGCTATGAGAAGGCCGCGAAGAAGATCAACGCGAAACGTTCCGCGAACATGACCGACAGCACCGTCATCTACGTGCTGTCCGAATCCTTCTCCGACCCGTCACGCGTGCCGGGACTCAAAGTCAACAAGGATTCCATGCCGAAGATCCGTGAGATCAAGCAGAATACCACGTCCGGCCTGATGCTGTCCTCCGGATACGGCGGCGGCACCGCCAACTTGGAATACATGGGACTGTCCGGCCTGAGCATGGCGAATTTCGATTCCTCCCTGACCAGCCCATACCAGCAGCTGGTGCCGAGCGAGCATTGGACGCCGACAATCAACCAGATGTGGGGCGCCGCAAAGAACTCCATCGGCCTGCACCCGTACGAATCGTCTATGTATTCGCGCGCCACCAACTACAAGAAGTTCGGCTTCTCGCATTTCTATACGTTGACCGGTCCGGACGTCATCTCTCATCAGGACAAGATCGACGATTCGCCGTACGTCTCCGACGAGGCCACCTACAAGAGCACGCTGGAACAGGTGAAGAAAACCAAGTCCAACCAGTTCCTGCAGGTCATCACCATGCAGAACCACATGCCTTACCACAAGTGGTACAAGCATAACGATTTCAAGGCGACCTCCACCACGGACAAACCGTTGAAGGACGACGAGCAGGAGTCCATCGAAACCTATCAGAAGGGCGCTTCGCTGACGGATGATGCGACCGCCGATTTCCTTGCCGAACTCGACAAGCTCGGCAAGCCGGTCACCGTGGTCTTCTACGGAGACCATCTGCCGGGCATCTACTCGTCGGCTTCCGCTGATGACGGCAACTCGCTGGCGTTGCATCAGACGGACTACTTCATCTGGTCCAACAAGGCTTCCGGCACGCAAGGCAACAAGATCGGCAACGCCGACTATTCGTCGCCCAACTTCTTTGTGGCGCAGGCCGCCGAGCATATGGATGCCAAGGTGTCGCCGTATCTGGCGTTCCTCACCGAAATGCACTCCAAGATCTCGGCCATGGAACCGCCGGTGGTCAACAACATCCAAGGCTGGGACCGTATTCCGGAAGGTCAGAACATCTACCTTGACTCCAAGGGCAATCCCATGGCCGAAAGCGATTTCGACGCCGAAACCAAACAGCTGATGGCGGATTACAAGCTCATCCAGTACGACATCACCACGGGGAAGAATTACCTGAAAGACACCTCCTTCATGGACCTGCCGTAACGAGGACGGCGCGCCTGCCGCACGGCTCGACACTCGACGTACCGTTGTGCGCCTTCGTGTCGTGCCGCACGGAATTCGCGCACGTCCTCGTCACGGCAGGAGTGTGGTGGGCGACGACGCGCCTGCCGCACAAATCTTAAAACATTGAGGGGCTGTTCCAAACTATTGGAACAGCCCCTCAACGGCTATTGGTTCAGCGCAGCCAACACACCATCATCACGCGTTCAGCGCTTTGAAACCGATGTCGTGACGGTAGAACATGCCCTTGGTGTCGAGCTTGTCGATGATCGCGTAGACCTTGTCCTGCGCGGCCTTGATGTCCGCAGCGGAGGACTCGACCAGCAGCACGCGACCGGAGTTGGCCACGAGACCATGCTCGCCACGTGCGACGCCCGCATAGTAGACATGGGAATCGTCATCTACCGTGATCTCAGGAATCGCGGCACCCTTGACCACGTTGGTCGGGTAACCTTCGGAAGCGATCACCACGCCAAGAGTGGCATTGTCCTCATCCCACGTGAATTCCGGGGTTTCGCCGTTGAGAATGGCGCTGATGCCGGCACCGAGATCGGACGTGAGCTTCGGCAGCACCACTTCGGTCTCTGGATCGCCGAAACGCGCGTTGAACTCAATGACCTTCGGGCCGTCGGCGGTGGCGATGAGGCCGGCGTACAGAATGCCGGTGAACGGCGTGCCCTCGTCGGCCATGGCCTGAACGGTCGGCTTGACGATGGTTTCGATGGCGGTGTCGATCACATCCTGACCGATCTGCGGAACCGGGCTGTAGGCGCCCATGCCGCCGGTGTTCGGACCCTTGTCGCCATCGTAGGCACGCTTATGATCCTGCGAAATCGGCATCGGCCAGAAATCGGTGCCGTTCACAAAGCTCATCAGAGAGAATTCCTGACCCTCAAGGAAATCCTCGATAACCACCTTCGCGCCGGCGTTGCCGAAGCGGTGGTCCACGAAAATGTCCTCCAAAGCGGCGATGGCGGTCTCCTCATCCATCGCCACGGTCACGCCCTTGCCTGCGGCCAGGCCATCGGCCTTGATGACGATCGGCGCGCCATGCTCGCGCACATAAGCGGTGGAACGCTCCAAATCGTCGAACGTCTGGTACTTCGCGGTCGGAATGTCGTGACGTTCCATAAGCTGCTTGGCGAAGTCCTTGGAACCCTCGATCTGCGCGGCGGCCTTGTTCGGGCCGAACGCCTTGATGCCGGCGGCCGCGAAATCGTCGACGATGCCTTCGATAAGCGGCACTTCCGGTCCGACGAACACCCAATCGTAACCATTGTTCTTCACGAAATCGATGAGCGCCGCATGATTGGACGGGTTGAGCTGCGTGGTGCGGATGCCGTCAAGTTCCATGCCCGGATTGCCTGGAGCCACAGTAACCTCGCTGACGCTGTCGCCACGCATGAGCGCGTGGGCGATGGCGTGTTCACGCGCACCGGAACCAATGACCAGAACCTTCATATTTCCTCCTGTTGTATCCCTTATGGGGAAGAGTGCCAATCTCAAGAAATAATATCGGGGGTGCCTGTTCGGCTACCCCCGTATGTTCGTTTACTGCAGTTCGACGTCCTCGCCGGTCTTCTTGACGATATTGCCCAGCACATAGCCGGCCTCGCCATTGGACTTCAGCAGTTCCATGGTCTTATCGGCATCTTCGGCGCTGACCGCCAGCACCATGCCGATACCCATGTTGAAGATGTTGAACATTTCCATATGGTCGATTTCGCCGGCCTTCTCCAGCACGTCGAAGATCGGCAGAACCGGCCAGGAGCCGAGGTTGATATGCGCCGCGAGACCATCGGGGATCATACGCGGGATGTTCTCGATGAAGCCACCGCCGGTGATGTGCGCGACGCCCTTGACCACGCCGGCCTTGAACAGCGGGGACAGCGTCTTGACATAGATCTTGGTGGGGGTGAGCAGCACGTCGCCGAGCTTCTCACCGCCGAGCTCATCCAGCTGGGTGTCGACGGTGTATCCGGCCTGTTCGAACAGGGCCTTGCGCACCAGGGAGAAGCCATTGGAATGCACGCCGGTGGAGGGAAGGCCGATCAGCACGTCGCCTTCGACAATCGAGGAACCATCGACTATGGCGGACTTCTCGGCCACGCCCACGGCGAAACCGGCCAAATCGTACTCGTCCTCGTCGTACATGCCCGGCATCTCGGCGGTCTCGCCGCCGATCAGGCCGCAATCGGCCTGCACGCAGCCGTCGGCCACGCCGGAGACGACCTGCTCGAGCAGAGCCGGATCGTTCTTGCCGCAGGCGATGTAATCCAGGAAGAACAGCGGCTCGGCGCCTTGGGCGGCGATATCGTTGACGCACATGGCCACGCAGTCGATGCCGATCGTGTCGTGCTTGTTGGCCATCTTGGCCACGACCAGCTTGGTGCCGACGCCGTCGGTGCCGGAAATCAGCACCGGCTCCTTGTAACCGAGGGAAGCCAGATCGAACAGGCCGCCGAAGCCGCCGATGCCGCCGACCACGCCCGGACGGTTGGTGCGCGCCACGTGGGACTTGATACGCTTGACGACTTCGTAACCGGCCTCAACGCTTACGCCGGCTTCCTCATATGCTTTTGGCATATCTAACCTTTCTCGGGTCTCAGTGTTCTTCTTGGGATGAAGTGGTGGTGTATTCGTTGCCCTCGTACTTGCTCTTGTACAAAGCGAATTCAGGCAGACGGACACGATCCTCGGGGGTGAGCGACTTCAGGAAGTCGGCTTCGTAATCGTCCAAGGCGGTCGGATAGTCGCCGTTGAAGTAGGCCACGCACAGGCCGCCATACGGTGCGTCCGCGCCAAGGCCGATGGATTCCACCAAGCCGTCGAGCGACAGGAACGCCAGTGAATCGGCTCCGATGTAGTCGCGGATCTCGTCGACGGACTTCTTGGCCGCGATCAGCTCCTTGGTGGTGGAGATATCGATGCCGTAGAAGCACGGGTATTTCAGCGGTGGCGAGCTGATACGCATATGCACTTCGGCCGCGCCGGCCTCCTTGAGCAGCTGCACGATTCGCTTGGACGTGGTGCCACGCACGATGGAATCGTCGATGACGATCACACGCTTGCCCTTGACCACGCCACGAACGGCGGACAGCTTCATGCGCACGCCCTGCTCGCGCAGTTCCTGCGTCGGCTGGATGAAGGTTCGCGCCACATACTGGTTCTTGATCAGACCCATTTCGTTGGGCAGGCCGGCCTCTTCCGCATAGCCGGAGGCTGCGGACAATGAGGAATTCGGCACGCCGATCACCATATCGGCGTCGACCGGCGATTCCTGCGCCAGACGTGCGCCCATGCGCTTGCGGGCGGAATGCACGTTCACGCCGTAGATATCGGAATCCGGGCGGGCGAAGTAGATGAATTCCATCGAGCAGATGGCCAGCTGCGTCTGATTCGTGTACTGCACGATCTTGTAGCCGTGGTCGTCCACCACCACGATCTCACCCGGACGGATGTTACGTACCAATTCAGCGCCGACGACGTCGAGCGCGCAGGTTTCGGAAGCGAGCACATACGCGCCGTTCTTCATCTTGCCAAGGGAGAGCGGACGGAAACCGTTCGGATCGAGTGCGCCGATCATGGCGTTCTCGGTCATAATCAGATAGGCGAAACCGCCATGCACGATGTTCAGCGCTTCCTTGAGCTTGTCCATAAACGTGCGTTGCGTGGAGCGGCGGATGAGGTGCATCAGCACTTCGGTGTCGGAATTGGAATGGAAGATCGCACCCTCATCTTCCAGCTTGCGGCGCAGGGACAGGCAATTCGTGAGATTGCCGTTATGACACAGCGCCATATCGCCGTCATGGAAACGGAAGATGAACGGCTGGATGTTGTCGGTGCCGCCGGAGCCGGCAGTGGCATAGCGCACATGGCCGATCGCCCTGTCGCCTTTGAGTCGTTTGATTTCACGCTCGTCGCTGAATACCTGGGTCAGCAGACCCGTTCCGCGATGACCGATGAGATGACCGTTATCGTTGGAGACAATGCCGGCACCCTCCTGACCACGATGCTGCAGCGCGTGCAGACCGAAGTAAGTGAGTCGGGCGGCGTCCGAGTGGCCCCAAACGCCGAAAATACCGCATTCCTCGTGGATGTCTTCGAGTTCAGCTGACAAGCCAAAGCTCCTTCCAAAACCATGGAGACAAGGGGTTCGCTACCGTCCAACAGTATCAATGGGCGGCTACAAGAGTCGGGTTTTGTCCAGTTCTCAGACGGTATATGGAACCGGACATGCAATCGAACAGCCGTTCGAAAAAGCTGTTATGATGGAAGACGTTGAAAACGCGAATCACGGTCGTCGGGGTGCGGGAAGTCCCCCGTATGAGCCATTGCATGGAAGGAGCATCATGGCCGGACGGATATACGTGGCAATCGACCTCAAATCCTTCTATGCGTCCTCGGAATGCGTGGAACATGGATTCCCTCCGCTATCCACACACTTGGTGGTGGCGGACCAGGAGAGGACCGACAAAACCATCTGCCTTGCGATCTCGCCGTCGTTGAAGGCATACGGTCTGCCCGGACGCGCCCGCCTATTCGAAGTCAAAGCGAAACTGAAGGAAATCAACGCGGTCCGTCGCGCCGCGGCTCCAGGCGGTGTGCTGACGGGGAAATCGTATGATGCGAAGGCGCTCGCGGCCAATTCGAATCTGGCCGCTGACGTGTTCATCGCCAAACCGCGCATGTCTCATTACTTGGCGATGAGTGCGAAAATCTACGGTATTTATCTGAAATACGTTTCGGCTGAGGATATCCACGTCTATTCGGTGGACGAGGTGTTCATGGACGTCACCGGCTATCTGCGCGCCTATGGCAAAGGGGTGGAGGAGATGACCCGTGACATCATCCGTGATATCCACACCCAGACCGGCATCACCGCCACCGCGGGCATCGGCACGAACATGTATCTGGCCAAAGTGGCTATGGATATCGTGGCCAAACACATCCAGGCGGGGGAGGACGGCATTCGCATCGCCCGGCTTGACGAGATGTCGTACCGGAAATTGTTGTGGAATCACCGGCCGCTTACCGATTTCTGGCGTGTGGGGCGTGGGTATGCAAGGAAGCTCGAAGCGCACGGACTGGCGACCATGGGGGATATCGCGCGCTGCTCCATCGGGCGTGCCGACGAATACTACAACGAAGATCTACTGTACAAGATGTTCGGTGTGAACGCCGAACTGCTCATCGACCATGCGTGGGGTTGGGAACCGTGCACCATCGCGGACATCAAAGCGTACAAGCCGGCGGGGCACAGCTTGAGTTCCGGACAAGTGCTGACGGGACCGGTGGGTTTTGATGCCGCCCGGCTTATCGTGCGTGAAATGGCGGATACGCTGTCTCTGGATTTGGTGGCGAAGGGCGTGAAAGCCGGCAGAGTGGGATTGATGGTCGGCTACGACACGGCAAGTCTTGATCCGAAACGGCTTGGCAAGGATGTTTCCGCTGATTTGAAGGCGATTGCCGAACATGCCGCGGCAACATACGACGGCCCTGTTTCGATCGACAGGTATGGCCGCCGCGTACCCAAGCCGGCCACCGGGTCGATCGCATTGCCGGAGCCGACGTCGGCTACGTCGCGTATTTGCGACGCGGTCGATAAGCTTTTCCTTTCGATTGTCGACAGGCGTTTGCTGGTCCGTCGGGTGAATGTGGTCGCTGCCGATGTGCTGACCGACGAGCAACTTGAGGAAAGGCGGCAGGCGGCCGCGTCCGAATATACGCAGCCTGATTTGTTCGCCACGATGGAAGCGCTGGTGGATTCCGCTTCCGCTGATGCGGCCGAATGCGAGGCTATGCGTTCCGCCGATGGTGGTTCCAAGGATTCGCCGCAAGGGGACGCCGAACTGCATATGCAGCAAACGCTTCTGGACATCAAACGCAAATTCGGCAGAAATTCCATCATCAAGGCCATGGATATGTTCGATGACGCCACAGGCCAGCAGCGCAACAAGCAGATAGGAGGTCATGCGGCATGAGCCTTACGGAAACCCATCGCTACGACGACATCATCGATCTGCCGCATCACCAATCGCAGACGCATGCCCATATGAGCATACATAACCGTGCCGCCCAATTCATGCCTTTCGCCGCCCTGACCGGTTACGACGACATCATCAGACAAACCGCGCAATCCAGCGATGATGCGGTGGAACGCGCCAACAGGCCCGTCGATCTCGACGAGGGTTACCTTTCCGCCTGAAGCGGCTGCTATGACGAATGTCGCGGATTGCTGTATATGAAAGGGTGGATTCGGAATCATGAGATTTCGAACCCACCCTTGATTATGTGAGCGTGAAAAGAGTCTTGATGCTCAGGCGGTGAAGTATTCCACGCCGGCTGCGAACAGCGGCTGGTCCTTTTCGCCGGGCACGTTCACGAATGTGCCGTTGCTGTAGCGCTCGGAGTGGCCCATCTTGCCGAACACGCGGCCGTCCGGACTGGTGATGCCTTCGATAGCCAGCAGCGAACCGTTCGGGTTCACATCCAGGTCCATGCCCGGCACGCCATCCTCGTCCACATACTGCGTAGCGATCTGGCCGTTGGCCTTGAGCTGAGCGAGCACGTCATCGGAAGCCACGAAACGGCCTTCGCCATGGGAGATGGCGATGGTGTGCATGTCACCCACGGCGGTCTTCGCCAGCCACGGGGAGAGGTTCGACGCCACGCGGGTGCGCACCAGACGGCTCTGGTGGCGGCCGATGGTGTTGAACGCCAGCGTCGGGCATTCGGCGGTCATCGGCACGATGTCGCCGTACGGCACCAGACCAAGCTTGATAAGCGCCTGGAAACCGTTGCAGATGCCGAGCATCAGGCCATCACGGTTGTTCAGCAGGTCGCGCACGGCCTCGGTCACGGCCGGAGCGCGGAAGAACGCGGTGATGAACTTGGCGGAGCCGTCCGGTTCGTCGCCGCCGGAGAAGCCGCCAGGAATCATGATGATCTGGCTCTTCTTGATCTCCTCGACCAAAGCGGCGGTGGACTCGGCCACTGCGGCCGGAGTGAGGTTGTTCACGATAAGCGTGCTCACGTCGGCGCCCGCGCGTTCGAAGGCGGCTGCGGAATCGTATTCGCAGTTGTTGCCTGGGAACACAGGGATGATCACATGCGGCTTGGCCACACCGGTGCCGGTGTATACGGTCTTCTTCGGAGCGTTGAAGGACATGGTTTCAACCGTCTTGCCCTTCTCCTCGCCCTTAGAACGGTACGGGAACACGGATTCGATGCCGCCCTCCCACGCGTCCTGCAGCTCGGCCAGATCAAGCGTCTCGCCGGCGGCCACGAACGAATACTCCTCGGTGGTTTCGCCGACCTCGCTGACTTCCACCAGGTTGGACACGGCCGGAACCTTCGCGTTGTCGGCAAGCTCGATGATGAAGGAGCCGTAGGATGGAACAAACAGGTCGTCCACGGTAATGCCGTCGGCCAGCTTCACGCCAATCTGGTTGCCGACCGTCATCTTGAAGATCGCCTCGGCGGTCGCGCCATAGCCCGGCGTGGACACGGCCAGAGCATCGCCGAAATCGGTGAGCTCCTCGACCGCGGAGAACACCTCCAGCAGCGAATCCTTGTCCGGGGTGAGACCGTCGGAATGATAACGCGGGGCGATGCGGACCACACGGTGACCGGCACCCTTGAACTCCGGGGAGGTGGCGCGCTTCATATTGCCCACGGCCACGGCGAAGGAGATAAGGGTCGGCGGAACGTCAAGCTGCTCGAACGTGCCGGACATGGAGTCCTTGCCGCCGATCGCGCCGGCGCCCAGATCCACCTGAGCCATCAAAGCGCCCAGCACGGCGGCCTTGCCCCACCGTTCCGGCTCGTCGCGCAGCTTCTCGAAATACTCCTGGAAGCTTAGGTACGCCTTCTCATGTTCGAAGCCGGCGGCAACCAGCTTCGAAAGCGATTCGACCACGGACAGGTACGCGCCCGTGAACTGGTTCTGCTCCATGATGTACGGGTTGAAGCCCCACGCCATCGCGGAAGCGGTGGTAGTCTCGCCGAACACCGGCAGCTTGGCGACCATGGCCATGTTCGGGGTCAGCTGCTTCCTACCGCCGAACGGCATGAGCACGGTGCCTGCACCGATGGTGGAATCGAAGCGTTCGGAAAGGCCCTTGTTGGAGGCCACGTTCAGATCGGTGAGCATGGTGTGCATGCGCTCGGCAAGCGTGCCGGTCTTCCACGGGGTGGTGTAGCCGTGCTGCGCCTCGACATGCACCACCTGATGCTTCGGAGCGCCGTTGGAGGCGAGGAATTCGCGGGAAAGGTCCACGATCGTGTCGCCGTTCCACACCATCGTCATGCGCGGATCCTCGGTCACGGTCGCAATGACCTCGGCCTCGAGGTTCTCTTCCTTGGCGTAGCCGAGGAACTCGTCCACATCTTCGGCGGCCACGTCCACGGCCATGCGCTCCTGGGATTCGGAGATCGCCAGTTCGGTGCCGTCAAGACCCTCGTACTTCTTGGACACTTTGTTGAGGTCCACGTACAGGCCGTCGGCCAGCTCGCCGACCGCCACGGACACGCCACCGGCGCCGAAATCGTTGCAACGCTTGATCAGACGGCACGCGTCACCACGGCGGAACAGACGCTGCAGCTTGCGCTCAACCGGCGCGTTGCCCTTCTGCACTTCGGCGCCGTCAAGCTCCAGCGATTCGACGTTATGCGCCTTGGAAGCGCCGGTGGCGCCGCCGATGCTTCCAAGGCGCATAACGTCGAATCGCTGGA
>OHAG01001727.1_pt1 | contig 13388 bp, 15 predicted proteins | sample 1577081 | NCBI WGS metagenome assembly OHAG01 (sample SAMEA3541513, study PRJEB24748) | human gut metagenome | biome: human gut; feature: human-associated habitat; material: faeces | place: China | collected 2012
TGTATGCATCGCAGACTGCCATGTAGACATCCATTGCCGTGCAAGGACCGTTGCCCTTATCCGTAAAGAATACCTGAGCTGCCTCTCGCGCCTGTTCAACAGGCATGTTCACCTTAGACTGCTTCAGGCAGTGCGTCAGGGTATTGTAGCCGTACGTGATAGGCGTAGCCGCAAGCTCGAACAGCATATTTTCCGAATCCTTGAAGTTGGCAAAGACCATTCGCAGGTCGGATTCCAAACGCTCATGGATTGTCTCGGCACCGATATGCATGGTACGAGTCTTGTTCAGCAACGGGAACTCATAGCCATCATCACGAATGAACATCGGACGCATCTTGATGGAAGAAGCAGTCGTGTCGGAGTTCTCCACAGACAATGCCGGGAAAAAACCCGCCAGAAGCTCATTCATGCCGATGGTTTTCATGAAAGTGTCACGATACTCAGCCAAAGACCACATACCGCGAACGCGTTCATGCGTCCAATATCCAGACATAAACTGGGCCTTCTCCCAGTTTTCAGGCAGGTAATCCATATTGATGTAGTTGAACAGGTCACCAGACGGCATCGGCGCATAACGAGCGGAAACGACAGAACGAATCATCTCATCACCGACCTTTACAAGGCATTTGGTGGAGCGGCGGTCGTCGTATCGAATCGTGTCAATGCCATTGTTGATTGCCTTTGCAAGGTTAACAGGATTGACGCGGCGCATCCAGCTGTATCCTTCACGGATAAGCTTGGAATATCCAATCAGACTTTCCGTGGCGGCAAGTCCAACAGGAATATGTTTGCCGCGAACGACACCGTACAGCTTACTGTTATTGGCGGCTTCCTGAACGATTTCTGCGGGAATACTGTACTTCTTTGCATCATCTGCAATGTACATCGGCTCCGCAAACATGGCCTCGAACTGAACGTCAGTAATCTGCGTTTCAATCCATGCCGAATGACGGTCACGCTCCTGCAGGAAATCAACGAAGAGGTCGCTGTTACCCTTAAAGGTTTCGATTGCGTTGTCCTTCCAATATTCGCTGTTCGGGGTCAGAATGTTGTTGTTGGTCATTTTTATCTCCTTTTTTAACAAAAAAAGAGCGTTCTGCTAAGAACACTCCCGATTAACGATAAATAAAAAACGCCTATCCCGAATCGAGATAGACGCTTCCCATGACGTATTTAGATTTTATGGTATACGCGGTTTGACCCGTGTACTTTTACTTATCATTTATCTAAATTATAGTAACTTTGCAGCAAACCGCAACATCATTTTCGAGATGGTTGAAAAAGGCCGCTCCAAAGCGAAGCGGCCATATATTAGACTTTCGTCATCTCATCTTTCAACCATTGCAGATATCGGTATCGCTCTGTCTCATTCTGGATTCCCTGTAAAGCAAAGGTCACAAACGGCACATCCGTATCATGGTTATAAAGCCACGAATCAAAGGCGAGGGTCTCGAAAATATCATCATAGCAGGTGCTGCGCCGAAAATATCTATTCCTCTTACAGAGGAGTTAATCTATACACTCATCACGAAAAAGGAGGCAACCGGTAATGAGTAAGGAGTCTTATATCGCCGAGTCTGAGGCGTTGAACAAGCTGTTCAATAATATGACACAGCGCAAAGTTGATGCCGCAGAAAAGGAAAAGCTCAAGAAGGAGGAGAATAAGGGGGAACAGGTGGAAGCAAAGAAGCCTCTGCAGGCAGCGCCCACGACATCTCGTCCGATTCACTCTGAGTATCTCGAAAAGAAAAAGAAAGAAGAAGAAGAAGCAAAGCGCATCGAGGAAGCTCGCCGCGCAAAGATGCGCAAGCAAATTGAAAAGGAAGAAGCCGAAAAAGCAGAGCAGGAACGTAAGCTTGCGGAAGAACGCAAGAAGCAGGAAGCTGAAAGGAAGAAGAAAGAGGAAGAACGTCTCGCAAACCTTTTCGGTGTCACCGCTAAGAAAGAACCGAAACCGCAATCAAATCCCGCCGTCAAGCCTGCAACAAAGGATGAACCCGTAAAAGAAAAATCTCTTCCTGCAAAGAACGAATCCAAGAATGAGGCTACCGAGTCTAAAACTCAGGAAGCGCTCCATGTTTTTGAAACGGTTCTGAATAAAACGGAAGAGAGCGAACAGAGGCCGAAAGATGCCGAACCGGAACAGAAGAAGGTTGCTCCGGTGATTGCAAAGCCTCCTGTTTCCGAACAGATTTCGGAACAGCCCAAGCCTCCTGTCATTCCGGCTAAGGATAAAAAGTCCGTGACGGATAAGACGGTTTCTGCACCGGAAATGAAGTCAGAGGCGAAACCCGTTCAGAAGCCTGTTTTACAGCCTGCACAGCGCACAGAATTTCCTCAGAAAGGGAATAGTGCAATCATGGCTCGTGGACAGTCCGGTATGCAGATGGAGAAGCCTAAGACAGACAAGCTTTCCATTACCGGCATTGTTCCGATGAAGAGCGACCGTGGTTCAAAATATGATTCCGCCATGAAGGCATCAAATGCATTCCGTACGAATGTATTTCTCACCTGCGTTTACAACGACGAGACGCGCGAAGGCGCTTACGGTATCGTAGTTGATATGGGTGACAAACGGGTCATTCACGGCATGTGCGGGCACACGAGTGATGAATGGGAATACGGCTTTGCCGGAGCTATCGAGGCTATGCGTATCTGCACGGAAAACAACGTGAAGGAAATCATGTTTGTTGTGCTGGACCCGCTTTGCGAAATTCTACAGCAAAACGCCGATGGTCTTCGTTGGGGGTATTCGTACACCCGTTCTCAGTTTACGAAGGCTATCGACGTTTTGAAGAGGGAAGCTGCTATCGGTTTTATCCCGGAGCACGTTGAGAGTGAGTTTCAGGACCTTGCCGAGACAATCGCTAAGACGCTGGTTTTCCCGGTAAACGATTAACCGTTTCTGTCATTGGAAATGCCCAGCAGCCAGTCAGACGAAACATGTAAGGCTTTTGCTAAATTGCATAGCATCTGAGCTCGCGGCAGCGTCTTTCCTGACTCCCATTTCTGGATGCAGCGATAGGAACAATTTGTACTCGCCGCCAACTGTTCTTGGCTGTAATTGATTTCCATTCGTTGCTTTTTGATTCGCTTTCCTACCATAGTGTCAAAGGTGGATGGCATAAATAACTCCTTTCTTTTTGTTGTCTACGCGAACAAAAGTTCGTTGCCGGACAACTGCATATGTGGTATCATGATAACAACAGACAGTTGTATATTAGTTGTTCTTTCCGTTTTAACAACCGCTATGCATCAGTCAGTGAGTCCCATTGTTATCTGGTAGACACTTATATTTTATCACGCAGAGTATCCCAAAATTCGTACTTTCAACTATATTGCGACTCGTTCGGAGGATTTTTTATGGAGATTATTGGAGTAGATACTGGAAACAAGGCAATGAAGACGCCTGGCTGTGAGCCGTTTCCTACTGGTCTTGTTCGTCATGGTACGACTGAACCGGCTATCAAGGGAGAGACGATGTGCTACATGGGGAAGTATTATTCCCTCAATGACAGCCGCACGCCTTATCAGCAGGATAAGACGAAGGATGATACTTACTTTTTGCTGACGCTGATTGCTGTAGCAAAGAACCTCATGAAGAAGTATCCCAATCAGAAGTTCTACAAATACGATGTATGCCTCGCGATGGGTTTGCCCCCGCAGCATATGTCCCTGAAAGCGAAGTACGATGAATATTTCGGCAAAAACGGGAAACTCATCAATTTCATGTACAAAGATATCCCGTTCGAGATTACTGTCAAGCATGTCTTTGTCTATCCTCAGGGCTTTTCTATTACGGCAGCAGGCGAAATTCAGAAGGAAATCAAGCGCTATCCCCGTTCTTATGTTGTAGACATCGGCGGGTATACAACGGATGTGATTCGTTTCTCTGGTCGTGGCAACACTTACGCTCCGGACCTTTCTTTCTGCGAAAGCTATGACCGTGGCGTCATTGAGCTCCTGAGCACTGTCGAGAGCGAACTGCGTGTGCATTGTTCTCTGTCGGTCGATGACTACATGGCCGAAGCAATTCTCGCGGGGAACAACAACATGCTGGTTGATGAAAATGCTGTAAAGATTGCCAAGGAGACCGCAGACAATTATGCAACAGCATTGATTCGTACGATTTCGGAGAAAATCAAGGATGATTTCAAGACATCCTATTTCATCTTTATGGGCGGCGGTTCTGCCATGATGCGTGAAAGCATCGAGCGGGCTATCGATACCAAGAACCTCTTCTTCTTGACGGATGTAACGGCAAACGCAAAGGGATATGAAATCATGGCTCGTGCTAAGCTGACCATGAACGGTGAGATTTAAAAACACTGATTGTGAAAGCGTGGTGAGTACCGAATGCCGCGTGGACGCCCCAAGAAGAACGAAACAGAAAAAGAGACCGTTGGCACGACGGTACGAACCACACTTGTTTTCGATTTAAGCAAGGATAATCATGTACTCGTATACGATTACCTGAACAGCTTGCAGCGCGGTGGAAAAACCGATGCGGTTGTAAATGCAATAATCGACAAGGCCACAAAACAGCATGAGATGCAGGAGGCGCAGTCCGCTCTAAAAGAGGAACTGCAAAATACAATAGCTGAAGAAATCAGAAGTTGCATTCCCCAGATTGTGGATGCGGTGACCAGCAGCATTCAGAAGAACGGAATTGCGGTAGCTGCGCAAACCTCAAACTACTCCTCCCAAAACATCACAGACACACAAATCATTAACGCAACCCCCAAAGCAGAAGAAGCACCGCCTCCCATTTCGGAAGAGGCGATGCTTGCATTACAGTTAGCCGATATGTTTGGCGGTTAATCATTTATCAAGATTGGCCTTCTCTACTTTCTCGAGACGCTCAATCCTACTTTCGGCGTTATCTAATCTGTTGCGATACTGGATTTCATTAGGTAGCGCTTCACCATTGTTACCATAGAAGTATTTCTTTGCCTTTGAAAGGATTTGAGAACTCAGTTTTCTTAAATTCGGGTCAAGGTATTCGGCACCGACCAATGTTCTTGAAATATCATCCATTGCATCAGGGCCAAGAGAAATCAGAAAAGAGGCCAGTTCCAAAGAGTACAGGTCTGCTACCGTCTGCGGAGTAGATACGGAATCCGGAATTGACAGATTATAGCCAAACAGATAGCAAAACTGAACCACATAGGGGAATAACACAGTTCCAAAGTTCGCATTGGGTTGCATGAATGTCTTGTTGTAGGCAGCAGTGCTACTGAATCCCAGCATTGCCGCGAACTCATCAGCGGAAAACCCGTAGCGGAGTCTCGTTCTTTCCATCAGGACGTTCAGATATTTCACGGTATTCTCCGTGTCAACAAAGCAAGATTTTGCCTGTTCCATAAATGCAGCCACAATTTTGGCTCGTTCTTGTTTTGAAGCGGTATTCATCTTGCTCCCCATTGAGAAAGCATCGAAGATGTTCTCTACCGGCTTGGAGTTCTCATTGATGTTATTACTCATAATTCCCCTCCTGTTTGGTTTGATAGACAAGTTCATACAATTACCGGGAGCAACAATCTTTGTAACCGGTAATATAAATTATACCTTTACTGCACTTATATAATACCACAAAAACGCGAAAAAGTCAATTACTGTACGTTAGGGGGAGCAGTTTATGGCCGCTATTATCTATCTTGATATCGTCAAAACGCCGGAGTTGAACGGTGAGGTGTGCGTCCACAGTTTTGTCGTAAATCCTTCCGCCAAGTCGGATAGGCAGAAGGATACTTACTTTATGGCCGCTCCGATTGGTTATACGAGGCTGAAATTGGCAGAGCTTTGTCGCATTATTGAGAATATCGGATTGCCGACAGGGTCTCAAATCGCAGTATTCAGCAGTGATAGTGTGATTGCACGCACCGGTGCCTCTTTTGGGGTAGGGGACGGAGACACTGAGCCCAGCCATAACAAAGACCTTTGGGCGCGGCTCAAATATGCCTGTACCGCAAAGAAATACAAGGTCATGTTCTATTACAGTGGCCTTTTATCCGAAACCGTACATGACAACACGTGCATTTACATCGAAACGAATCTTTCGAAAGGAGGGAAGACAAATTGTCCGAAGCATTGAATAAAGCCCAAGAACAGCAGCTTTACGCATTGCTCGATGCCATTATGCATGACAACATTGTTCTGCGTAGAAGCTTTGGCGGAGACATCCCCAATTCTTATGTGCTGACGAAGTGTGTAAATCGTGTCGTGGAAGAGCGGCCGGAACTGAAAGAAGCGGCTGTTCTGATGATATTGTATCCGGCACTCAAATGGATGATGCAGGCGAAAGACCTTGATGTCATGATGCAGAACTGTGAAAGCGTTCACGACGATGAGATGTGCGACGTCGAAGCCATTTCCCGTCTGCGCCGCATCCAGAGCTGGCTGGCTCCGAACATTGAGGAAGAGTCTTTGCATTTCAGAAAACGCAAAGAATACTTCGAAAGTTGTCAGATGCTTCTCGATGCTATTGAGGAATCGCGGTCAGAGCTTTTGTACGAAGTCGACTACTGTTCCAGCATGCGGGAGGTATTTGACTGTTTTCTGAATCCCGCTGTTCTTCCGAAGAATGGCCGCATTAAAATCATGAAGTATTGCGAGCGGTGCATTGAATCCGTTTACAATACAGCAGGTAGTGTTATCAAGGAATATTATAAAATCCTGATGACAAGCAGTGATGTGGACGGGGTAGAAGAAGCAAGCCTTTATCATAATGTTCCGCTGCTCCTTACGGAATACACGCGTATTCTGTATCGTGCCTCACGGTCAAAGGACCCCGCCATGAAGCTGCTTGGGTCTTCTTCGTACGAAGATTTGAGTAAAATCAAAGTTTCTGATAAAAACAGAAGCGATGCCTATCTCATTGTGGAGTATGTAAAACTCGTACGAGGGGCTATCGAAATCATGAAACAGTTCCCGCTTGGCCAACGTTATTATGACGTTATCCTTGCAATGATTGAGGGGAAAAAGTACAACTGGACAGATGAGCAGATTGCCGGGCATCTTGGTGTTACGGCAGGAACATTCTCTACCAGAAAAGGACATGCCATTGGTGTGTTCGGATGCTTATTGTTTGGCTGTGACGCGAACGGGCTGCTTAATTGCCTGATTGACGCTCGCGTTTAAATAAGAGGTACAGATTATGGCTCGGAATCATTGTACTTCTGAAAACATCAACCATACAGAAACCCAAAAACAAAGTACAACTCCTAAAACCATAACGTACGAACGCAAATGCAAGGAATGCGGCAGGATTTTTTATTCTACCGCCAAAAACACTCAATATTGTAAGTTCTGCAGTACCCTAAGAAGAGAAACTCAGGTAAAGAAGAACACAGAAACGAGGCGAATGAAGATAGGACAGACAAGAAATAAAATCACTACGGGACATGCTTACAATCTGGACGGAAAAAGGGTTGTAATCCCGAATGATTATATGCTGAATGCTGTCAGCATATTCGCCAGTTATCTCGGTGTTTCATACGGCAAATTCGATTCATGGAAAGAAAAAAATATGGACGAATACCTTGAATGGGAACGTCAGATGCTCATTGATTATGTTGAGCAGAGTAAAAAGTGCAAGATGTGCGGTCCGAGAGCTCCTTCGCGCAAGGTGTTCGAAAAGTACAAGAGATAAGGGGTGTGATAAACATGAACGAACATTATGTTATCGGTCAGGTACGCGCCATGTATGAAGGCAAAGAACGTGTTTTCGATGTCTATGATGATGGTACGGTAATTCTGCCTAACGGGGAACAGATGACGCTTGACGATTCTGTTGTGGAAACGCTTCGCGCCGAATACAACAACGCAAAGTCTGCCAATAACAATGGCGCAAAAGGGCTGAATGTGAATGTCGGCCATAGAGAAACCAAAGCTTACGAAGTGCTTACAAAGACAAGCGATACACTGGATGAAGCAAACCAGACGCTTAAAGATACTAAGCATGCCAGCAAAGAAATCCTTGAACAGGCACAAATCATTAAAAACAACAACAAGCGTAACATTGGTATCGCAATGTTCATTGTTGCCGTTGTCGCCATCGCTATTGGCTTCTTCGTATACACAAATTGGGTCCAAATCAGTGGACAGCTTACCGGAGAGTATAAGGTCGCTGTCGTAAATGTGGATATTCCTTCCGGGGATACCATCGAGGATTCAGAACTCAGCTATAAGACTTTGAGTGTCAACGAATACGAATCCTTATGCGGTTCGCATTTCGTAGATGGCGATGGGAAGATGCAGCAGGATACTCCTGTGTTCTTTGTGGATAGAACAGGTTCCATCGTAAATAAGTTCGCGACCTCTGATATGAAGGCCGGAGATATTGTTATGACGTCTTCTGTATCTGCACAAAAAGCGTCACAGGATATGTATGTGGTTGAAACCGAAGATAAGGATGGAAATCGTCAGAAGCAAACAATAGACGGCGCATTGCTTGCTGGGGATACGACCATTCAATATATCGCACGGGTAACTACTTCGTCTGGGGGGTCTTACGATGTCGTTTTGTCCAGCATCAAACTACGCGACAAGACAATCGAGGATGTTCTGAATGAGCAGGGTGCAAGCATTTTACAGTCTGCCAGTACGACAAACAGCGCAGATAAAGATTCTAACGTAGAAGGCGGTGAATAAAATGTCTAAGATTTATCATCCGGATTGCAAATCTCTTATCACATCTATGTATGTGAAGAATGGGCTTATCGCTATTCTGTTCTTGATTGCTTCTATTTTCGGTGTTGTTGTAATGCAGGAGTGGAAGATTCTTCTTATCGGCTTGATGTGCGCTGCTTATTTTATTTTTCAAATTTATGAGATTCATAATGATGAAAAAAATGAACGGTATAAGACTGTTAAGGGAATTGTTGTATCCGATGAGTCCAGCAAAAATATGATTCGCCAGCAGATTTCAACCTATCGAATCATCCCTGTCAATGAGGACGGAGAGTTTATCGACAAAAACGGAAAATACGATTTTTTCCTCAGCGTCAACGAATCAAAGAAAAACGTTAAAAACTCTTTCTTCGTTGGTGCTATGTATGACTTTATTTTTAAATCAAATGAGGATGGCGTAACTGCGTTTAATGACAGAAATCTCGTAACCTGCAGTCGTGTAACGACAGCCGTCAAAAACGATGATACTATCGTCCCCGCTGATACGCAAAAATCAGCACCTTCCATGAGTCGTTGGAAGCGTACAATAAAGTCAAACAAGAAGCCGAAAAAGAAGTTATTGAGCAAAAAAAGAAACACACCAAAGACAACCTCGTCTTTTTGGATGGATTTGGTGAAGGCGGTGATTCAAAGTGAATAGCTTTGTATCATTCGTCTTGCTGATGCTCGTTCCGTATATTTTTTCTTTAAGCATTATCACCATAAATGTTAAGTACCTTACATTGCTTATTATTGCTGCGTATTGCATGGTAAATACATGGTATTCTGAAAACTCCTTTACTTTTATGGGGAGGCGTGTTCATAAGCGTGGCATATTAGTGCGCGGTATTGTGCAGAACGTATGGCGCGGTGAAGATGATACCTATGTGGTAGATATCGCTGCAAAAGATTCTGACGGCATCGAAACAATCATCGTTCCTGCTCGGTCTGTTGGAAAGGAATTCTTACAGACATTCTTGGCATCGCAAAAGAATGGTGATTACTTCGATATTACCGTAATTCAGTACACAGACTGCTTAGGAGAAAAGACCTACGAGATACCTTGTGATTGGGCAACAAATGGCTTATTAAGTGGTTTGTCTTATCACCCACAGAAGGGGAGAGACAGTTTTATGCAAAACCGAAAAGACCAAGGAGATAAAGCGGCATTTACTATGCGCGGCATTTGCGAACTGCTGATTCCGGTATCGTTCATCTGCTTCATCTTTGACACGGGGTTTGCTATCGTTTTATTGGTTACTTCTCTGTGTGGCATCGTATGCTTCGTACCGAGCCGCAAGTTGTCAAACCACAAATTTTGTGGTATAATATTAGTAGAGAGAACGATTACTACTATTGAAAAGTGGTGGAACTCGAAATCCGACATGAATGTGCCTGCTGAGATAAAAGAAAGCGAAAATACCGCATCCGCAGAAAAAGAAAAGAAAGAAAAAGCCGAGGCGATTCGCTGTGCAGTACAGAAGGCGGAGTCCGAAGAAAAGAAATCTGAGGCCGTTGTAGCAATCGATGGCCTTTTGCAAAAAGGAGCCGCCAAGATTCCAGTCAAGGAAGAGGCCGTGGTGCAAGAAGAGCCGGAAGCGAACGTGCAGAAGCCTTCTGCCTTAAAAGCAAGGCAACCTGATAAAGGTGATTTACCGAAAAACGAAGAAGTTCAAGAACCTATAACCGAAACAGACAAGGGCACAGCTTCCGTGGACATTGTTGCCGATACAAGCACAATAAGTTCTGCAGTAAGTGAGGTTGGTTCCAGTGAACATGTAAAACCCAAAAGGACTTCCAAAAAACGCCAAACAACCAAAAAAAGAGAAAAGAAACCAGCGTCTTCAAATTCTCAGCTGACATTTGATTTGCTTTCGGATGTCGCAAAGGAGGACGCACAAACCACCAATCCATCGGATAGTGTTCAGGACGAAAAGGGCGATGAATCCTCTGACGAAATCGAAAAAGTGGAGGATGTCGATATCGAGGTCATTGAACCGCCGAAAGAACATGTAAATCGATTCGGGGACTCTTTGATAAAGAAAAAACCCGATGATAACATCGTGGCAGAATATTGATTTTGTCACCCCCCTCAAAGGAGCAATCTGTATGCCGAAGAAATCCAATGCCGAAAAAGTATGGTCCAACAAGCTTCCAAAGGTGCTCAAGCCTGTCGGCTGCTCGTTTTCCGATGATGAATGGAGCGATTTCACCAGCTTGTTCCCAGTAAATGGGTGGGACATGTATCCTCCGAAACCCGACTTGACCGGTGAACTTATAAAAAGGTTATTGGTGAATAAGGTTCTCAAGTACCAGAGCATTGTTTCTCAGAACAAGTGTCTTTTGTGCGGTGAAGTCACAGATGGACGTTCTTCTCACTACCGCAGAGATTTAGGCTTGTGCGTTGCCTGTTGCCAAAGTGTGTTTTACGTGCGTCGTTGTAAGCGCAACCGCCTTGTGATAGACCCGGAAAACGGAAAAGAAATAAAGGAATGGGACAGAGATAAAGTGCATGCAAAATGCGCTGTCTGCGGCAGTGAAGGTATCTCTAATGTCGCACTTTGCTTGTGCAAGAAATGTGCTTCCCGCGCATCGAATCAGCGTATCAGAAAAGCGGCTGAGGGTATCAAGCCGGAGGAGCTCGGCGTAAAGTATGTTACGAAACGCTATCAGGATTATATCAAGGAGATATTCCCCGACAGTCTAAAGGACACCTCGGAGATAAAGCTTGTACGGCAAGATATGGGATACGGTATTCGTTAAAACATTTCTGATTTTTCATGCCCTGCTTCGGCGGGGCATTTTTTTATTCGCAATTTGTATTGACCACATTATATTTATGTGGTATAATATAAATATTCCAAGCGAAACATTGCTTTTTAGTCAAAGGAGAAATTTATGAAGAAGAACATTCTGTCCGTTATTGGTGCCGCCACCGTTGCAGCCGTTGCCCTGAAACTCACGACCAAGTATGTCAAGCATGAGGTCATCAAGGAGTTGGAGGATGACGGCTATCTTCATGATGACGACGACTGCGATGACTGTGATGACTGCTGCGGCTGTGACGATTGCATCGATGATATTCATCACGCGCCTGTGACTGCCGTTCATGTCATCCGTGTAGAGCGCCAGCATGACGAAGCGAAAAAGGATACTGATAAGGCAACCGAAGCGAATCCTGATGCCGATAAGGATGAATCCGCCAAGGCAGATTTCGATAACGCGTCCGAGGTCACTAAGGCCAAGGATGAATCCTCAGAGAAGCCTGTTGAAGAAAAGGCGGCGGAGGAAAAGAAGAATGAGCCTGATATCGTTGTTCCTGTAAAACAGCCTGCCAAGAAAGAGGATGACAAGTCCGACTTGGACGTCCACATCGATGAAATTATCGATTCTTTTTCTGGTCCCAACGCCTAATCAATCATTATTTTAATTTTTTTACCATAAAGGAGACTTAAACCATGAAAGATGCAGCAAAGAAGTTCCGCAAGACCTGTGAGAAGTGCAACAAGCCGTTCAGCACCGCCAATGAGAGCGAGGTGCTGTGCCGCGAGTGTCGTATGCGTGACGATTTCGCAAAGCGCCGCGCAGAGGATGAGGCTCGCAAGGAAGCTGATGCAAAGAGCAATGAGGTGTTTGAGACCCGCAAGTGCGTTGACTGCGGTCATGAATTCGACATCACCAATCGTGACCGCGATTTCTTCGAGAGTCACGGTTATTCTCTGCCGAACCGCTGCCCGGAATGCCGCAAAATTCATCGCGACTTCGTGAAGCGCGGGCTGGATAACATCGGTCTGGAAGACACCTGCGCAGATTGCGGTCAGAAGCTGCAGTTTACCAATCGCGAGCTGTACTGGTATGTCGTCCATGACTACAAGCTCCCCACCCGCTGCAAGGCTTGCCGTGAAAAGCGCAATGAGCACTTCGCAAAAATCGCAGCAAAGAAAGTGACTGCTGATGGAGTCAAGGATGCGGTTATTGAAGCGCCCGTCAATGAGTCGGTCGCAGAAGATGCCAATGTCCCCGCAATCACCGGGGATATCACTTCTCCCGCAGAGACTGTCACGGAAACTCCGGTAGAGACCGTTGCCGAGACCGCCTCCAATACGACTCCTGACGCCAACGGCGCATCCGCTTAATGTCGTCTTTGCACAGTTTCTGTATCGAGCTTCTAATCGTATACGGATTCTGTATTGCAACATGGGCTTTGTTTCGAACTTTGTTTGTGCTTAATCGCAACAAAATCAAGAAAAACCATGTTGACGGGGATTGCGACAGTAACAAAAAAGATGCTGCCGCAACAAATGTATTCGACGAAGGTATCGACAAACTCGATTGGTTCATGTGGCTTGCAACGAAGTTGGCCGTTGTAGCCTTTCTGATGCGAATCATCGTTGCTTTCTTTGCTCGATAATCTCAGTCGCGGAAGGAGTAAGCATTGGACAACATTAAAAATCCGGCGAAAAAGCCGAAACTCAAAAAGTCTTATTCGAACAGCACCATCTTTCAGAAGCTGATGGTGGATGATGTTCGCAACAAGATTCTCTTCACCATCCTTTGTCTTCTGATTTATCGTCTGGGTTGCGGTATTACGATTCCGTTCGTAAACACCGCTGCGCTTCAGACTATGTTCGGAAGCACCTCTGTACTGGATTATTACAATCTGGTTTCCGGTGGCGCACTTTCTCAGTGTGCGGTATTTGCGATTGGCGTATCTGCAT